>Ga0105046_10010971_pt1 | contig 14087 bp, 9 predicted proteins | sample MAT03_FD_78385 | JGI IMG/M metagenome (GOLD analysis project Ga0105046, IMG submission 78385) | Freshwater microbial communities from Lake Fryxell liftoff mats and glacier meltwater in Antarctica - MAT-03 (megahit assembly) | ecosystem: Environmental > Aquatic > Freshwater > Ice > Liftoff... | reverse complement strand
GGTCGGAAAGGCATCTCCAGAAAATACAAACTACATGGAGAAGGTCAAAGCAGAAGCCGGCACAAATGTGAGATTTATCGGGACAATTCAACATGACGACCCAATGTTGGCTTCGTGCTACCGAGCCGCAAAGCTGTTTGTAATGCCGAGCTTTTCTGAAGTTATGCCTCTCACATTGAATGAGGCCGCAGTAGCTGGGTGCCGAATTCTTGCTTCGGATCAAGTTCCAGTATCAGAGTCGATAGCGGCGCTCATTCGGAGATTTCGTCCAAATGATGTAGGGGCAATTACTCGTCTCATAGACGCTGAGATGCGGGACCGCTCGATTAATACAATCCCGCATGCCGTGGCTGCAATGCCGACATGGAGTGATATCTGCCGGCAGCTCACGGAGCTGTATCAGGAGTTCGCTTACCCGGTAGATCTATGAAATACGTATCCGGCCAACAATTGTAACGGTAGATTCCAAATTTATGTTGATCATTGCGAGGATGTATACAGGTTGAGAACGGCAGAAGAAATGACAGCAAACGGCAGTTTTTCTCACGCTGGTCCTCAGCTGCTTACACGGCGAAATGGAATTATAGCCTGCGTTCTAGCCTTTTCGATTGGCGCCTTCATTCAACTGTCAATGCCATTGACAGATTTGTATGAAGTCCCCAACGTCAGGGGCATCTTCTTCGCATTCGTCGTTGCGACATTCGCTCTTCGATTTTTGAGCGGTGAGCCCGTAAAGGCCGGATCATCTCTTCTAATGTCGTATTTTGCATTAAGTTTTTTCTTGGCAGTTGGCATCTCCTACTCCCGCGCCCCTATATATGGCATGAGTAAGTCAATTCTGGTGGCGTCGTACCTCTGGGCGCTCGGAACAGTTATCTACAACCTTGTTGATGATTTTAGAGTCGGCAAGGCATTTCTCACCGGTCTGGTCGTGGGCGGAATCCTGTTAGTTGGAATCACCGCCGCTGAATTTGGCAACCCAATTGAATTAATTCGCAACTCAAATAGGTTTTTCCGTCTTCGGTTGGGAGAAGAAGGGAACCCCATCATGCTAGCCAGACATCTGGCCTTGGCATTTACAACCATCGCCACATTCATCGCGGTAAGACGGAAATGGATCGATCTGATCTGGGGCGTTCCTATCGGTCTTCTCATCTGTGCGTACCTTGTGGCGACCGGGTCGAAAGGCCCCTTATTAGCACTACTCACCTCATTCGTGTGGGCTCCCATATTTCTCGCCAAGAGAATGATCACTCGGATAATCTTGATTGTTCTACTAGCAGCGATTTCTTTCACGGGAGGAATAGTTCTTCTTGAACTGCTGCCGAAGGAGTTCGTTCAGGAACGCTTTATTGATAAGATTCAGAATCTCTCCTTACGGCTTCCCGGATATACCACAGCAATTGACGCAATTCTGAGGTCAGCTCCACTGGCATTGGTGATTGGCCACGGAACAGGAGACTTTGGCTACCTTGAGCTAAGAAGTGACAGCCGGGCATACCCTCACAACATTTTCCTTGAGGTAGCTTATGAAAATGGGGTGGTTGGACTAGCCATCCTACTAACGGCGCTTTCTATCCCTCTGCTGGCTACCGTGCGTGCAGCCCAACGCCCGCTCGATATGGCTCATAAGGCGTTACTGGCAGGGCTCGCGACCAGCTATATTGCTGCGATGATCAATGCACAGTTCAGCGGTGACCTAGGGGCAAACCTGCTTATCGGCATGTTCGGAGCGGCAACGGTAAGTATCACTCGACTGAGAGCGAATACTGATCTCGGCACGGCATAGACGGATAGTCAGTCCAGATGGGCAATAAATCGAGATAAACTTATACGGTTCCCAGATCGGAAGATTCGATACGCATACAAGCAATGCAGCAGATCATTGGATGCATACCGTGAAAGCTGAAATCCTTTTCTTCGTACCAGAGTGGCCGGCCCTTGATAGTCCGATCCTGCATGCCCAAGTCCTTTCGGTTGCATCATTTCTGAATCGGGAAGGGTTCTCATGCAGATTCGCTGGTGCGGAGATCTCACTCTCCCGAGCCCAGGAAGCTGTAGCCATGATCACTGCACAATATGGTGTACAGGCCTATGTTGCTCCGGTCCTTTCGCCGCATGCCGGTGCATGGGGCGCCTGGCAATCCTGCAGAAAAGTATATGGATATTTGCGCTCCGAGTTTTCTCAAGCGGCCATCACTCATGTCTACGCACGCTCATTTATTGGATCAATGTGGGCCAGAAGATTGGGGCGCAGCCTTAACGCAATATCGATTTTTGACATTCGGGGAGTAGTTGGCCTCGAACATCAATTGGACATGGGTTCAAATATAGAATCTAGAGTAATTTCCTATCTGGAGCGGAAGGAATGCCGCCGAGCGGACCGACTGGCCACTGTATCTCAAAACCTTGGGATGCATCTGCGTCAGCTGACCGGCCGGAGCGATATGGTTGTGATCCCGTCATGCGTGGACGAAAATAGATTCAGTTTTGACTCATCCGCTCGGAGCGAACTTCGAGCAGTTCTTGGCCTCGATGAAACGAGCATTCTCCTGTGTTACTCAGGCGGCACCAGTGCATGGCAAAGAATTGGGGACATTGTGTCTCTCCTCAAGCAGGTCTGCTTAGCAGATCCTCGATGTAGGGCACTATTTTTGACCACCGGCCAAGAAGAAGTGTCACGTCTCCTTAATGAGCAGCAATTTCCAGAGGGGCGAGCCTTTGTACTCGGCGCTCCTCACAACGAAGTCCACCGCTATCTGTCGGCGGCAGACCTAGGAATCATCATGCGTCACGACACAATGGTCAATAACGTAGCCAGCCCCGTGAAAGTAGGGGAGTATCTGGCTTGCGGACTCCCAGTAATCCTCACCCGGGGTATTGGCGATTACAGCAACATGCTGCCGGCTGCTAGTGTCGGAATGCTTCTCGACGAAACTGCTGATATGGGTGGCCAGGTACTCCGCTTCATACATCGAGCAAATTTTCCAACTTTGCGAAACGATGCCACAGGCTTCGCAAGAAGCAGGCTTACAATGCGTGCCAACCTGACTCAGTATCGTTCGCTTTACGCAGAAAACACTCGAACAGGCATCTAAAATGTTAAACCCTGTGTGGCTTTACAGAATAGCGCATTTTCTGCATCGTAAACATGTGCCACTTTTCCCACACGCGATTGATTATCTCATCCGCGCTCTATTTGCTTGCTGGTTACCACATGCGGCAACAATTGGCCGTAGAGTTGTGCTCGGATATGGTGGGCTAGGTATTGTTATCCATGGTGATGCCGACATCGGCGACGATGTTCACATTGACCAGTGCGTTACTATTGGAGGAAATGCAACGCAGTTGGGTGTGCCGACCATTGGAGATATGGTCTATATCGGCGCTGGAGCGAAGATCCTTGGTCCTGTTGTTATTGGAAGTAACACTGTCATTGGGGCAAATGCTGTTGTGGTGACTGACATTCCCTCAAATTGTCTCGCGGTGGGGGTTCCTGCGCGTGTAATCCGAGAAAATATTGATCCAGCATCATTTTTGTATCACTTATCATCGGTAACGCAGGGTTCGCAATGAACCTTCTCCTCATCGGTGGGTTGCCACCACCCGTGGGAGGCACAACCGTATTATTCAAACAGCTCGTCGATGGCCTTCGGGGCAGGGATAATATCTGCCTCCGTGTGATCGACGTCTCACGACCAACTGTTGCTCGCACGAATAATGTCGTCCATGCATTGCGTTGCTTGGCTCTGTTGTTCTGGTATCTGAGATGGGCCTCTGTTCTATCTTTTCAGACGTCCAGAAGAGGGGCCATCACATTCGGACCTCTTGTGCATATTCTTTCGCGTTTTTTTCGACGAAAGTGGATATTCAGAGGCTTTGGTGGGGACATTGATACCTGGCATCGCAATACCAGCGGAATACTGAGATGGGTATTTGATCACACCGTGTTACAGGCGGATGTGTTGCTGATCGAACGGAAGGCGTCAGTTAAGTACTTCCAGGGGCAATCGAAGAGTTCCATACAGTGGTATCCCAATAGTCGACATTATTCCGAAGCCTCGCCAACAATACCGGCTACCAGTGATCGTAGTCGTCGCTTCGTATTTGTCGGCCACGTCAAACCAGCTAAAGGTATCGGGGAGCTAATACAGGCGGCAAAATTGTTGGCACCGACTGGGATCACTGTGGATGTATATGGGCCCTTGCAGGATGGCATCTCTCATTCCTGGTTTGCTGACTCAGCCACGAATTACTGCGGACCTATCACAAAGGAAGCCGTCATTCAGACTCTGGCAGGATACGACGTCCTTGTTCTTCCAACCTATTTTGAGGGAGAGGGTTATCCTGGCGTCATCCTCGAAGCCTACTGCGCTGGCATTCCCGTGATCGCAACGCGATGGGGGGGCATTCCTGAAATTGTTACTGCTGAGACCGGGCTTTTAGTCGAGCCGCGCGATGTTCAAGGATTAGCCGAAGCGATGCAGATGTTGATTGACTCAGATCATTTGCTTGCGACATTACGTCATGGAGCACGGTCAAAAGCAGCTGAGTTTGACGCTGACAGATGGACTCAATACTTCATTGATCTCTGCCAACAACTTTCAACTGAGTCAAGGAGCTAACGTGTGTGGGATTGCAGGAGTTGTTGGATACGATCAGGTACAGTTGCGCGCGATACTCGCCCAGCTGCAACATCGTGGTCCGGATCATTCTGGGACTCTCGCCGTTCCAGGAACCCCTTGCGTGCTTGGGCATACGCGCCTCAGCATCATTGATTTGGATCCTCGAAGTCACCAACCATTTTCCTCACCATGTGGCCGATACATACTGGTCTTCAATGGGGAGATTTACAACTTTGAGGAACTACGCCTTAATCTTGAAAGGGATGGAGAACAGTTTCGAACGACATCGGATACCGAGGTGTTGCTTCATTGGCTCATGAAATACGGTGTGTCCGGCCTTCGCCGAGTGGACGGAATGTATGCATTTGGTTTTATCGACACCAAAGCACAAACCTTACTGATTGCGAGAGATTCGATTGGAGAAAAACCCCTGTACTATTCAGAGGAAGTCATAGATGGCGAGCCACGCTTTGCGTTTGCTTCTGAAATAAAAGGCTTATTGACTCTCCCATGCCTTAATCGTTCGCTTAACAGACATGCGTTACTCGACTTTCTTCGCTTCCTCTACACCGCACCACCACATACATTTTACGAAGGCATTAAAGAGCTTCCGCCTGGGCATTACCGTCAGGTTGACCTCAACACTGGAAGAGCCCATCCCTCCCAAGCGTTTTATGTCCTCGAAAACACCATTGCATTTGACGAGGACATGAGTTCGCACGATGCACCAGGGCAGTTTCGAGCGTTATTCGAACGAAGCGTCGAGCTGCGACTTATGAGTGACGTCAATATCGGCATTTTTCTGAGTGCCGGAATCGATTCGAATGCAATTCTTTCGGCTGCACAAAAGTTCCCTAAGCACCGAGCCTTGCACACCTATACCCTGCAATATTCAAAAGCGTATGACGAAAGTCAGATTGCCAAGCGAATTGCCTCTGAACACGGATTGCCCAATGTCACCATTCCATTTCATGAGCTTGATTTTCATTCGTCGGTGAATCGAATGGTCGATATGTTCGATCAACCTTTTGGAAACTCGACAGCCCTGGTTTCTGACCTCATCGCGCGACAGGCATCACAATCATGCTCGGTTTGCCTCGCAGGCGACGGCGGAGACGAGCTGGCACTAGGATATCCCAGATATCGAGCCATCTTGCACCATCAGACACTCGAACGACTGCCGGCATCACTGAAGAAGATAATTTCAAGCGCAGGCCGCTACATGCCGGAAAAAGGGGCGCACGCAGTATCAATTAGACGAGCGAAACAATTCCTGCGGACACTGGGTCAACCGTTAGCCGAAAGTTTTTTAGATTGGTCGACGTATCTCAATACCTCTACGCTCGCCTGGGCAGCCGGCACCAAAGAGTGTACGACGCCATTCTATGAAGACTTGGTAAGAACGTTTATGCGCTATGCCAGCGATCCTGTCCGGGCCGCAGCTATCGTCGACATGAAATCTTTTGTGCCCTTCAATTTATTGCAAAGCGCTGACAGGACCAGTATGGCCCACTCTCTTGAACTCAGAACTCCTTTCTTGTCTCTTCCACTTGTCGAGAGGATGCTAGGCCTCCCATCACAGATAAAGATGGGCAGCGGAGTGAAGCCACTCATTACTGAGGCGTTTGCAGGCAGACTGCCAGCATGCATACTCAATCAACCGAAACGACCGTTCAATCCACCTATTCAACAGCTATTGCAATCAAATCTTCATGATCTACGGCACTATCTTTTGCACCCATCGGCACGCATCGGAACTGTACTGGAAAAAAAATTTCTCAATAGCGAAATCGAAGATTTTTCATCCTCCAAGCGGGACAATTCGACTCTATTATGGGGGCTTGCAACCCTAGAGAACTGGTTACAGCGGGGGAAATAATGCGCAGTCGATTCGTGATTCTCTTGCTGATTGTGATGATGTTGCATGCTTTATCAGACAAGACCTTCGGTGCGATGCTGACCGTTGTAGAGTTTAGCCACCCGCCGAACTACGCGCGTTGCACTGATAAAGGCGATGCTCAACAGCTTACGGACGGGAAACTAGCAGCATTTCCCATTTGGACGAAGAAAGAGGCAGTTGGATGGGCGGCGCTTACGCCAATTGCGATACAGATTCGTCTTGGCGATGGAAGCTCGGCGCAGTCTCCTAGAGCAGGTACGTTACGGCTACATTCCGTCAAGGGATTATCTGCCGGTGTGGATGTGCCACGGCAGGTTGATGTGTATGCACGTGACGGTACTGACAAGCTACGACTTGTCGGATCGCTGGCTTCAGATTCAGTGAAGCTCATGGACAAGAACACGCACTGGCTGGACGTAGAAATCCGTGCAGCTACTGACACTGTGGTCTTGGTGTTGCACGCCTCGGGCGACTATTTGTTTTTGGACGAGGTCGAGTGGCGCCCTTTTGGCGCTGCTGACCTCCCGGCAGTCGGACCAACTGCCAACAATGTTCGCGCAGCACTGGCAGATAGCACCCGTCGAATCTCAGCAGCACTCGTACAGGCTGCAGAAACGGAATCCGCGAGAGTTGCGTTGCCGCTGTCAGCCCAGGCAATGCACGCGTGGATTCAGGATCCATGGACAGAAATCGACCCAGCTCACGCTAGCGAACAATTGGGTGGGCAGCCGCCACTCGTCGATATACGAGGCTACGCTGGTGAGCATGAGAGTGTGTGTTTGGGGATTGCTGTTGGAAAGGAGATTGCCGCCGGTGGCCTCAAAGTGGTGGTGAGTAGTATTTCAGGAGAATCCATGAAGCTATTTGAGGTGAGACCAGTCATGGCGGCAAATGGGAAACGAGTGTATGATCCACTTGTGCCACTGAAAGATGGCATGCCATTGACGGTCAGACCCGGTGTGCCGATCTATATCTGGCTCGATCTAAATTTGGCAGTCCTCGGCCCAGGCACCCACCGATTTGAAATCCACCTTGAAGGTCGCAACCACGTTCTCACTATTCCTGCCATAGCGACTATTGTCGCGTATAGTGGCGCTGCTGCCAAACCGCTACATGCCGTTAACTGGGCATATCTTTCGGACATGCCGATCTTTCGTAACAGAGATGCTGCGATTCGTGACCTGGTGCTTCACGGTATCAACACATTCGTCGCACACCCTTCTGAAATACCTGGCCTTGCACTCGACGGTAGCTGGGTTGTTACCCAGACGACCCAGTTCATACATACGGTGGAACTGGCCAAGCAACATGGAATGCTATTACTTTTTCTCGGTTGGAATACCGGAAAGAATCCACTGGGCTTTTCGAGTAAGGCACAGACTCTCGATCCTGCTTCCAGAGATAGATTGATGGAATGGGTTGGAAAGATATCCGCGTATCTCGCAAATCAAGGTCTGCCCTTAGACCGTTGGGCCTTATATCCGGTCGACGAACCAGATCGTGACGGTTTACAGTTGCTCAAGGCAGTCGCTAGAGCAGTCAAGCAATTGAATCCTTCCATCCAGATTTACGCAGATCCCAGTGTGTATGGGAGTCCGCCCCTCGATGCTTCCAACCTTCGAGACGTCCAGGATGTGGTGGATAACTGGCAACCTAATCTCTTGGCCGTGCGCGGCCCGTTGGGTAATTTTTTTTCGGGCCTTCAAAAGGAATGGTGGATCTACGGCAACCCGAAATCGCCTGCAAAACTCGGCTCACCGTTGCATGACTATCGGTTTCTTGCATGGTGGGCGTGGCAATATCGCGCCAGCGGAGTGGGATTTTGGTCATATAGTGACACAAACGGTACTTCAGCATGGGACGACATCGATGGTCGACGACCAGATTGGGCCGTCGTGTATGAATCAGATAAGGGAGTCGTGAGTAGCCGTCGGTGGGAGGCGTTTCGGGAAGGGTTGGAAGATTATGTTTTATTGTCGGCGTTAAGTAGAGCCCAAGTTCAAGAAGTCCTGCGTGCGAGTGGCGAACAGGATCTTGACCGGTGGGATTCGGCTGCTGTTGAGAGGGTACGCCGATCACTTCTAAGCGGCTTAGCGAAAGCTTTTAGCAGTGACACTGGCAGACGATGATTTCAGAACAACTGCTGGTCTGCATCTAATCAGTGCGCAATATCAACCCAGATAATGTAGCAGTGCGTATGTTGCCTGCGCCGTGCCTTGATGGACTAAAGCTTTTTCTTTCGCCATGAACCGATTGCGGCTGTACATACGAACACTCTGCTATCTCCGGCCGAGACAGGTTCTTGCATTGATTTGCAATCGATTACAGGGGCCTTCAACAGAATTTCGTCTACTTTACAAACTAAGCCTGCGGCCTGAGATAGGACTTATCCAGAGCATTCAAGATTGTTGGCCTCCTGCCACAGATCACTCATTCTGTTTTTTGAACCAAGAAAAGACCTTTTCTAATCGTAGAATAGATTGGGCCAGCAAAGAAATGTCCAAACTCTGGCGATATAATCTTCACTACTTTGACTATCTACAAGACCCTCACCGCTTCATAGAAAATAAGTCTCACCTGGTCTCTGGTTGGATCGAGCACAATCCACAAGGAACGGTAGACGCCTGGGAGCCCTACACAGTCTCTCTGAGAATCGTGAACTGGGTAAAATTCTTTCTGTCGCTGTCTACGACTTCTCTTGACCAGAATCCTCTAGAGGAGGGAAGCTCCAAAGGGCAGTTTCAGGCAGGGCTGAAATCCGAATGGCTCAAGAGTCTTTACTTGCAAGCGCTATGGCTTGAACAAAACATCGAATATCACATTCTGGCCAATCATTACTTAAAGAATGGCGTGGCGCTGTTCTTTGCCGGAGTGTATTTCGAGGGAGAGGCTGCGGACAGGTGGAGGGAGAAGGGGCTGCGCATATTACGAGAGGAATTGGATGAGCAGTTCCTCGCAGATGGAGGACATTACGAGCGAAGCCCCATGTATCATTCTATTTGCGTGACGGATTACCTCGACGTGTTGAATCTCGCCAGCAACTCACAGGGAGTCCTTCCCCCGGAGGATCAGGCCACATTTGCACAGAGAATGACAAGAAGCCTCGACTTTCTGCGCGACATTTGTCTGTCCGACAATGAGATTCCTCTTTTCAACGATTCGGCTTTCGGAATCGCCTCATCCCCCAAGCAAATCTTTGACTACGCAAAGAAGGTGATAGGGTATGAGCCGCCCGTGAGACCATCAGGCCTGAGGACTCATACCTGCGCAGCAAGCGGCTACTTTACCTGCGGCAATGGTCAGGACTCGATTTTTATCGACTGTGGATCTATTGGCCCGGATTATCAACCGGGCCACGCGCACTGCGATACGCTCAGTTTTGAATTGGCTATCGACGGACGGCGCGTCATCGTCGACAGCGGTGTGCATGACTACGAACCGAGCCAGGAACGCGCCTATGCGCGAAGCACTAAAGCCCACAACACGGTGATGGTAGACGGGGAGGAACAATCGGAAATCTGGGGAGTCTTTCGCGTGGCCCGGCGGGCCAAACCACTTCAAGCCTGTCTCGAGCAGCGGACTGATGGGTCAGTATTGTTCACCGGCGCCCATGATGGATACACACGACTGGCTGGGAGGCCGATCCATAAACGGACTATGTCCTACGATGGCAATAAAATCTGGATGATGGAAGACCTGCTAGAAGGAAATGGACACCATCGGATGGAAAGCTATTTGCATATCCATCCTGATTACCACGTGGTGCAGACGGAGACATCCCTTCAAATCACTGAAAAAAATGGCAATGGAGTCGCGATCGTTGAGTCTGTCGAGGCAGGCCAGGTGAGAGTAGAGCAGGGGTGGTATTTCCCTGAATTCGGTTTGAAACGCGAGAATCATGTGATTGTCTTCTCCTGTTCAGGGGAACTTCCCCTTAGTTTGGGCTATCGAATTCAGAAAGTCAGCAATCGGAATCTCTAGGACAGCGAAGCCGCGATGCGAATTCTCTTTCTTTCACATTACTTCCCTCCGGAAGTGAATGCTCCGGCGTCTCGGACCTACGAACATTGTAAACAGTGGGTTCAAGACGGGCACGAGGTGACGGTCGTCACCTGCGCGCCGAACCATCCACGCGGGATGGTCTATGAGGGATATCGCAATAAATTGTTTCATCGAGAAGAGAAACATGGCATTCAGGTCATCCGCATATGGACCTATGTGACGGCAAATGAAGGCTTCCTGAAGCGAACACTGAACTACTTGTCTTATATGGCGGCGGCGGTGCTAGTTGCGCCATTCCTGTCTAACTTTGATCTCATCTTGTCCACATCGCCACAGTTCTTCAATGGTCTCGCAGGCTATCTCGTCAGCCGCCTCAAGCGTATCCCCTGGATCCTTGAGATCCGGGACCTTTGGCCTGAATCAATCGTAGCCGTCGGAGCGATCACTAATCGCCCGATTATTCGGTTGCTGGAGGGTCTTGAGATGTTTGCCTATCGCAAGGCGGATCATCTGGTAGTGGTGACTGACGCCTTTAAGGCGCACATGTTGGCGAAAGGCATTTCCTCGAACAAGGTGACAGTCATCAAGAACGGAGTAGACTTTTCCCTCCATAAGAAGCCCTCACATGGCCACACGAATCTTTTATGTGAATTAGGACTCGAAGGAAAGTTCGTGGCTGCGTATTTTGGGACCCATGGGATGGCCCACCACCTTGAAACGGTTTTGGAGGCTGCCCGAGAACTGATCGATTGGAAGGATATTATGTTTCTTCTTGTCGGCGATGGAGCTGAACGGAGTCGGCTTGTGGCGATGCGTGATGAGATGAAGCTATCCAATGTAATGATGCTCGATCAGCAGCCGAAGGAGAAAATGCCTGAGCTGTGGTCTCTTTCAAATGTCAGCATCGTGCTGCTCAAGAAGTCTGCACTTTTTAAGACAGTCCTTCCCTCGAAGATATTTGAGAGCATGGCGATGGAGAAACCGGTTATTTTAGGAGTGGAAGGGGAGGGCGCTGAACTTGTGATGTCAGCCGGTGGCGGTATCTGCATTGAACCAGAAAGCGCAAAAGACTTGGCCCTCCAGGTGCTCAAATTGTTTCATGACCCCACGATGCGCCAGCAACTTGGGTGGAGTGGCAGGCGCTATGTTTTGGAGCATTTCGACCGGAAGGTTTTGGCGAGACGATTTGCCGATGTCATGCAACAAGTCTATCGGTAGTGCGATTGTGTGTCGGTCGGTCTTGAAGACGGGAGTTGGCGCAGGCTGTGTCGTTTTGCACAGTAATGTGCAATGTCCGGAAACCTTCCGTGTCCTCCTTGCCTTGGTTCAGAATTGAACCGCCCTTGTAGGGTTGTGCACACAGGGCTTTCCGAAAATCTTTATTTCCTCGTGACTTTACAATGAGATAGCTGATGGCCCTGATGGTCTAGGATTTGCTTTGGTTTGCTCTACTATTACGCTGTGCATATGTACCACCTATACCAAGGAGTCCTTGTTATGCAGATGAAGAAACAGTCGTCGATGAAAGGGCTGATTCTGTCGACGATTGCCCTGTGCTCGTTGCTTACAGTTGCTGGGCCATCGGAAGCGTCCCTCGTAACCTTCTCGTTTGATGGATCGATTAGCGAGGTCAACGGTGTACTGTTCCCCACTCTGGGGACTGGCAGCATGGCAGGAACTGTGACATTCGATTCAGCCACTGCCCCGGTTGCTCCAGGAACGGGCATCTATCTGAACTCGATTACCGCACTCAATCTGAATGTTAGCGGCCGCTCGTTCTCGTATGCACCAGGTGCCAATGGCATCGTTGTTTTGAACAGCCCTCCAATGGGCGGGAGTGATAGTGTGACAGCATTTTCAAGTGTTACAGGTATGGCAATTAATGGAGTGATACCCACTAGCTTTCAGGTATCACTCACCGATCCGAGCGGAGGGGTTTTTAGTGACTTGAGTCTTGCGACCACTCCACCGAGCTTGAATTCATTTGCCAGGAATCAGTGGCGGCTGAATTTTGGGGGTGTTGGGAACTACGTGGTTGGCTCATTGGCTCATTTGACGGCGGTGCCGTTGCCGGCAGCGGTGATCTTGTTCGCTGCCGGTCTCATCTCGCTGGTTGGTCTCGGCGCCGGAGGGTTGCGAAACCTTCGCCGGCCTCATCAGGCATAGACAGCAAACAGGTTCCTTTTGAACCAGGGCTTGATGCCTCGCAGGGAGGTATCAAGCCCGTGCTTTATGAGAAATATGTTCTACGTAGTCAAATACTGTGGGAAACTGAAGGTGTAGATGCACAACTTAGGCTGTGTGCGTTGAACGATTTCCTCGTTGTATTGTCTCTACTTCGCAATAAATCTGAGAGCAAAGAAGTAATCCTCAAAACATCTGAACCAACGGTGGAAAGTTGTCTTACAGCCTTCAATCTGGTTTCCAGACAAGCCTCTGCGTGCCGATCTAATTTCAGATCATTGTAGACCTCGAGCATTTTCTATGACAAGCAAGCTCTCTCTTGCCATTAGCGCAGCCGTGGTCATCGCTCTTCTAGGGTACCTGTACGCCGACAGCCTTGTCTTTCTATCCGGCTACTGGATCGGTAGCGAGGATTATAGCCATGGGATGTTTGTTCCGCTGATTAGTCTCTTCTTGATCTGGCAGGCACGGCATTGCATTGCTGAGGCTGGTGCTGGGAATTCGTGGTGGGGTCTTGCTGTGATTGTAGCGGGACTCGGTCTCTATTGGGTAGGAGAGCTGGCCACGTTGTATGTGCTGCAGCATGTCTCTCTTTGGATCGTCATTGTCGGGCTGGTCATTGCGTCGATCGGAATCCGTGGGGCAAGGGCCATCGCATTCCCCCTTTCCTATCTGTTGAGCAGCATCCCGCTGCCTGTGTTCTTGTATGCCAGTGTGTCGAGTCAGCTGCAGTTGTGGTCCTCAGCTCTCGGAGTGGGTTTCTTGCAGCTTGTAGGAGTCACGGCATTTCGTGATGGCAATGTGATCGACCTTGGGCCGGTTCAACTTCAAGTCGTCGAAGCCTGCAGCGGTATTCGGTATTTGCTTCCTCTTGCCTCCCTTGCGCTACTCTGCGCCTACCTGTTCAAGGATCGGATGTGGAAACGAGTGGTGCTCGTTCTCTCGTCGATTCCGATCTCCATTGTCGTGAACGGTTTTCGCATCGGGATGATCGGAGTCCTGGTGGAATGGTACGGGCAGGGGGCTGCCGAAGGGTTTTCCCATCTGTTTGAAGGCTGGTTGCTGTTTATGGCGAGTTTGGGTCTGCTGATACTGGAGATGTGGATGTTGGCTCAGATGGGGAGGAGCGGAGATCGGACATCATTTGTTTCTCGATTTACCTGGGCCAGCCGAAATTCCATTTCGATCCCTGCTGAAGGTCTCCAACCGCTCCATTCTTCTTCCCCTTCAACCGTAGCGTCAGCCTCTTTTCAGCCCTCTAACAGGCGTTTCCTTGGTCCTGCCTATCTGTGCAGCGTCGCGCTTATGATTCCCGTGGCCTTCGCCTCGACCTTCATAGTGGAGCATGAAGACGTCTCACCACCCCGAGCTATGTT
>Ga0105046_10010969_pt1 | contig 14089 bp, 8 predicted proteins | sample MAT03_FD_78385 | JGI IMG/M metagenome (GOLD analysis project Ga0105046, IMG submission 78385) | Freshwater microbial communities from Lake Fryxell liftoff mats and glacier meltwater in Antarctica - MAT-03 (megahit assembly) | ecosystem: Environmental > Aquatic > Freshwater > Ice > Liftoff... | reverse complement strand
GACAGTGATCAGTTTCATCGAAAAAACTCCGGGAGGGGTGGATGCAATGGCGTGGACTTAAGGAATTCCAACGGCGAGCCGGGTACGTACCGGCGTGTTGATTTAATGGCAACCAGACGCGTCAGCGAGGGTTCTACGGCGAATAACAGTGGCAATTCCATCCCTCGCTGACGCGTCGGGTTTTCAAAACGATTAAACAACAGCCCGGTGGCAATCGCAATTCCGTTCACTGACTGAGTTGGCCTATGTCCGGCCTTCCCAGCTGGACTTCATAAATTTCAAACCGTTCTTCGCTAGGTACTCTTCTGATGGAAACATGCGGCGCCAGATGCGAGTTGCTGCGGCAAGATCCGGAAGAGCAAGTCCGAAGGCTTCGATCATCAGCCAACCGTCGTACTTGACATTCTTGAGAGCCTTGAAAGATTCGTCCCAGTTGATTCCGCCATCACCTGGCGTCGAACGATCATTTTCGGAGATGTGAACGTGAACCAGTTGATCGGCACAGGCTTTGACTGCCTGAGTGATCGATTTCTCTTCAATGTTCGCGTGAAATGTGTCGTACATGGTTTTAACATGCGAGTGACCCAATTCGCGGCAGAACAACGCTGCATCGGCAGCGCAGTTGAGGAAGTAACATTCAAAACGATTCAGGTATTCAACCACCAGCGTCACGCCGTTGGCCTTCGCGTAGTCTCCAGCCTGCGACAGAATTTCCTTCGCGCGGCTCCATTCGTCTGCTGTACGCCCGGCACCGGAGAATTCTCCGAGAGCCGAGTGGATCGGACCACACAGATGAGTCGATCCGGCCGCAGCACAGCAGTCGATCGCCTTTTTCAAACGGGTCAGTGCGGCGGCTCGAATGGCGGCATCCGGAGAAATCGGATTCTGATCGGCTGGGCACACGGTCACAGCGGTCGATTCCAATCCGCACTTTTTCAGTTCAGCACCAATCTTTGCATACTGGTTGACATCGAAGTCGAACATGGGAAGTTCGACACCGTCAAAGCCCCATCGCTTCAGGTTGTTCAGCAATGGAAAGTGCTCTTCAGTGACGCCGGACGTCCAGAGCAGAAGATTCATGCCATATTTCATCAAACAAATTCCTTGTGGAAAAAGATACAGAACTGTGAGCAGTTGCGCAGATTCGGGATGTGTTCCTGAATCAAGTGCCTGCAGCGATCCTGGTCAGAAAGTCAGCAGGGGGAGCGCCCATGATATTAAACCCGCAGTCCACATGCACGACTTCACCCGTCATTCCACTGGAAAGCTTGCTGAGCATCACCATTCCCATGCTGCCGACTTCATCGACATCCAGATTACGACGCAGCGGAGCGATTGTGGCGTTCACAATCTGCATCTTATCAAAATCGCCCACGCCGCTTGAACTGACCGTCCGCAGCGGTCCGGCACTGATCGCGTTGACCCGCGTACCAGTAGGCCCAAGTTCACTTGCGAGATACCGGACACAGCATTCCAATGCTGCCTTGCAAATGCCCATCAGGTTGTAACCGGGAATGACTTCCTCACCGCCAAAGTAGGACAACGTCAAAATGCTGCAGTCCGGGCTGAGTGCATCCTGCTTCTTCGCTGCGCCGGCGACCGCCAGCAGACTGTACGCGCTGATCTCCATAGCCGACTTGAAGCCGTTTCGGCTGCACGCGTACGTTGGCCCCGTCAGGTCAGCAGGTGGAGCGAACGCGATACTGTGAACGATGAAGTCGATCTTGCCAAAAGTCGCGACCGCTTTTTCAATCACCGCCGCAATATGTTCATCGTTGCAGACGTCCATTGGCATCAGGAATTTGCTGCCGATGGGATCCACAAGCTTGGCGACTTTATTCTGATTCTTCGGACGATCGCCTGTGTCCGGAAGGTGCGTAAATCCGATCTCCGCGCCCTCTCGATGCAGATGTTCAGCAATGGACCATGCGATCGATCGATCGTTCGCAACTCCAAGTACGATGCCCTTTTTTCCCGTAAATAAACCCATTTGTCGTCTCTGCTTCTGAAACTTGATGTTGGACTTTTTGTAGCCGGATTCGTCAGGCATGATAGAGCCTGACTTTGACTCGGAAAAGCGAGTGGCGGGATTCATCGCCCAGTTCTGCCGACATGTCGTCGTGAGGGTTCTTTCCGGGAATCTGGAGCGTCTGGCGAAAGTTTTCCATGGGCTGACGCACATGGCTACATCCTGCCGCCGTTCCGCAGCTGAACTGGTCATTCGATTATCTCCTGTTCGAACACGTATCGTTGGTCGTACTCGATCCTGTGTTTTTTCAGGAGCTGGATGAATTCGTCCTTGAAGGTCGTCTTACGGTGGTGTTCTTTTTGATTTCGGATGTACTGGCGGACTCGATCGAACTGCGATTCGCTCACGGAAAACGCGGCGTAACCGGGCTGCCATTCGAAGGCCGTGGCGGGACGGAATGTTTCGTTCACAAACTTCGATGAATTGCTTTTGATCAGTCGCAGCATGTCTGAAACGGCGATTGTCGGACTGAGTTTGGCGAGCAAATGCACATGGTCTTCTGTGCCACCCATGCTCAGCAGTGTTCCTTTGTGACCGCGAATAATTCCGCCCACGTTTCCGTAAAGTTCATCTTCCCAGACCGACTGAATCATGGGCTTTCGGTACTTGGTGCTGTACACAATGTGAAACAGAAGATTTGTAAAAGTCGACATGCTGTTCTTCTTTCCTAATTGGACAGGCAGTAATCACCAGTCTTGATCTCCAGCGGCCACGGCTTGTTGGAACCGAACAGATTCTTTTCGACGCAGTCCAGGCAAGTGGACCTACTGCATTCGAAGATGAAGGTTGCAGGCTATGTCATCAGAAAATCAGAACTTCTGACTGAGGTCATTCTCTGATGAGATTGTCACGAACTTCTTCGCTCGCTGCGAGAAAATGATATGGAACTTCTCAAGGTGCTGCAGCAACCAGGTGTAGTACGCTGCCCACTGTTGCCGATCCTCAAGGTTAGCGGTCTTTTTAACCATCACTTTGCTCTGTTTCTTGCCGGGCGTTTCCAGCCAGAGAATCGGGCCGCCAAATTCCGCTTCAACCGCTGGTTTCTGATCCAACAGCTGCTCAAACAAATGCTTGTCCTGATCATCTGACATCACGAATTCAACACGAAGCTGATGGCTATCAGTCGTTGTTGATTCGACATCCTGGGTAGAAGCCACGGCGACGAGCCAAAATCCCGCCTTGCCAATGGAGATTCCCATCCATGTCCCAGGCACTGGCTTTGTTGGCTTGATCATTGTGTCCCGGTCAAGCACAAACTCGCGGAACCCTGTCCAGAATTCCACTTGAAGCTGTTTGGCCCCGGTCAGCGCGCCCTGTTCAGTTGTCTTCTTTTTCTCAGAGACAGTCTGAGTCCAGTTATTCGGCGCACTGACAATGTTGAACTTCGGCGCGGCGGCTGATTCGCCGATCTTCCAGACTTCGACTTCCAGGCCGAAGAAATTGAAATCACCGTCGGTGATCTCATTCAGCCAGTCCACTGCGGCACGGTGTTCATCTGTAAATCGACTGGCAATCCTGATGATCGTCACAGCCTTGAGCCCGGCCGCGTACGTAATCAATTGCCCCAAATGCGAATGATCCGTCCGTTCCAGTTGATTCTCGATCAGCACCCAATGCCCCGTTGCCGTATCTTTGCAAAGGATATCCGCGCGAAAGGGGCCGACTTCCTTTTCCTGCGATTCCACTTCCAGATCCATGCCGATGGTATCGCCAAGGAGTTTGATGTTGCTCTCCTCAGCGAGCCATGGTGTGAAGTCCTGAGCTTCATTGCACCAGACATAGCGGATATCCACTTTTTCGAGTTGTCCCAGCGAAATCGATGTTGGCATGAAAGTCTTTCCGTGATCAGGTCGCCAAGTGAGGTTTTGTTCTCATTGAGTTCAATCGCTGCGAATCCGCTGGATGCTCAGCGATGACTGCAGGCAACAATCAATTTTAACAAATCTGCGCTCAAAAGCTGTTCAAACTTCGTAAATCGAATCCGTACGGCATCCTGCCCGTCTCGAGCCGATTGGATCTCCTGGCTTTCGCCAATGGCTGCGATGGCTCCGATGGTGACCTTTCCGGATGGGAAATACAAAATCAAATCAACTCCGTCGGATCGTTTGGTGTGAAGTTCCGCGACGGACTTGCCGCTCTTCGCTTCCGTCCAGTTGATCTTGCTGCGGATCCCGTAATCAACATCGCATTTTTCAAGATGCATTTCCACAACAGGCAACAGACGTTCGACAATCCTGATGTCCCAGACTCCGCGACCGGTTGCCGGCACACCCTTCTTCATCAAGTGCCATTTGCGCCCGAGTTGCTTCCATGGCATCAGGTCTTCCGGATTTGTAGCTTCTGCCGTGGACAAGGTCAGATATGATCTCAACGCCTGCTTCAGGAACTGACGAAACGCCGGTGTATCGACCTCCGACTTTTTCCAGATTTTAACCGTCACTTCCTGCCATGCTGTTTTCAGGTTCCGCGCTTTCACTCGAGGATCACGGCCGTAGGCCTGTACGTCTTCCATGTCATCAAGTGGCTTTAAACCAAGACTGGCGTCAAGATCTTCCGTCGTAAACTGGCTCTTTTTGACTCGGAAGCACAACGACAACAACCATTCGCCACCGCTGCGCGCGTGAAGGAACCAGCCGAGTCCTTTGTCGGCGCGGATTTCTACGGTGGCTCGATCATTCCAGTTCGTTGGTGCGAGATCGTTTTCTTTTTCCAGCAGTTCAATCACATACTTCAACGCCTGTCCGTCCCAGCGACAAGGCTGGCCGGTGTGGGCAATGCGATCCTGAGTGTGCCATTTGCGGCCATCGACTTCCCATGGCAGTTTCGCGGATCGGCCTAGTTCTTCGATGCTGACATCACCCATTTGTTTCGTGGCAACAGCGACGGCGTCGAATGTCTCGATGGCACCACGCGAGGATTCTGCGAGGACGGGGGCCAGGAGTTCGCCGGTCCAGGATCGCGACATCGTCGTTTGTTGACTTGTGCTCGTGGCAGCCAGGGCGGCCTGCTTTCGAGGTTGACGTGGGGCGACTCCGGTGGAAGCCGTTGTACCGGACGGCCGACGCCCACCGCTCGCCGATGTTGCGTATGCGACGACGTCTTCCGGAGTTCCCTGGACGACGATTTGTCCGCCGCCGGCACCGGCTTCCGGACCGAGATCGATGATCCAGTCAGCGGTCTTGATGACGTCAAGATTGTGTTCGATCACTACGACCGTGTTGCCTTGTTCGACAAGGCTGTTCAGTACGCTCAGCAGTTTCAGGATGTCGTCAAAGTGCAGGCCGGTTGTGGGTTCATCGAGCAGATACAAGGTCCGGCCACGATTCGGGCGACACAATTCCGCCGCCAGTTTAATGCGTTGGGCCTCACCGCCGCTGAGTGTCGGTGCAGACTGGCCGAGCGTCAGATATCCGAGGCCAATCGCTTCCAGCGTCGCCAACGGGCTCCGAATTTTGGGCACGTTGGAAAACAGTTCCAGCGCCTTGCTGATCGACATTTCCAGCACGTCGGCAATACTGCAGTCGTTGAACCTGACGGTCAGCGTTTCTGCATTGAACCGTCGACCCCGGCAAGTCGGACATTCGACCCAGACATCCGGCAGGAAGTGCATTTCGATCTTCTGCTGCCCCATCCCTTCGCAGTCTTCGCAGCGTCCTCCGGCACGATTGAAGCTGAAACGGCCCGGTCGGTAGCCGCGCACCTTTGCCTCGGGCATCCGGCAGAACAGTTCGCGGATTTCATCGAACATTCCCGTGTACGTTGCCGGATTGGATGCGGGGGTTGAGCCGATCGGATTCTGATCGACCAGTACGATCTTGCTCAGATGTTCGACTCCTCTGAGTTCTCGAAACGCTCCCGGAGTTTCCGCGATGATGTTCAGTCGTCGCGACACGGCTCGAGCCAGCGTGTCCATGATGAGCGAACTCTTGCCCGAACCACTGACGCCTGTGATACAGGTAAACGTTTTCAGGGGAATTCGCAGATCAACGTTACGCAGATTGTGCTGCTGAGCTCCCAGGAGTTCGACCCAGTCATGTAAGCCGACCTGGCCCAGGTCGGCCTTCTTCCGTGGATCGACCTGGCCCAGGTCGGTATTCTTCCGTGGATCGACCTGGCCCAGGTCGGCCTTCTTCCGTGGATCGACCTGGCCCAGGTCGGCCTTCTTCCGTGGATCGACCTGGCCCAGGTCGGTATTCTTCCGTCGATTCACCCGACTCAGGTCCTCGTTTTCCAGATCCGGTGCATTGGGAAAACGCAGACCTGAGCCAGGTCTGACTACCATGCGGCGCACGGTTGGCACTGGAATGCACCGCGTGCCGCCCAGATACGCACCTGTCATTGAGGCCTTGTTCTTCTTCAACTCCGCCGGTGTTCCCTGAGCCACGACGGTCCCGCCAAGTCGCCCGGCACCTGGTCCGAAGTCGTAGAGCCGATCCGCAGCTTCCAGAACTTCACGATCGTGTTCGACCAGCAGCACTGTGTTGCCGAGATCCCGCAATCGCTTCAGGGCAATCAGCAACCGTCCGTTATCGCGAGGATGCAGCCCGATTGTCGGCTCGTCCAGTACGTACAACACGCCGGTCAGTGACCGTCCCGCCTGACCAGCCAACCGGATTCGCTGCGACTCGCCTCCGGACAGCGTCGGCATCGAACGATCAAGTGTCAGATACTCCAGTCCCACTTCGACGAGGAAGTTCAGGCGATGCGTGGCCTCGTTGAGCAGATCTCCGGCAATCTTCTTTTCATCTTTTGACAACTTCAGTTCCAGCAGGAACGCGAGCGATTGAGACAGCGGCATGCGACACAACTGAGGCAACGTGAGGTTTCGCAGCCGCATGGCCGATGCTTCGGCCTCAAGCCGGCCACCGTGACACATGGTGCAGTCCCGCTCGCCTGCCATCTCAATCAGAGATTTGCGGTGAGAGAATGACAACCTTGACGCCGCTTCAATCGCCGGATAGAGACCCTTGTATTTGAATCGGAAAGGACCGTAGGTCAGTCGCTCCGCCGACTGAGATTCCGATCGCGCTCCTGAATCCAGGTCCACGGACGGCGTTCCGGCACCCTTACGTTTTCCCGTTTGCCGCTTGTTCCTGGTCTCTGCCACGTCACTCGTACCGGAGGGCTGACGCTCACCGCTCGCCGAAGCGACTTCGATCCACGAATTGTCATCGCCATACAGAACAAGCCGCTGCTGCGGGGGACTCAGCAAATACCATGGCTGATCCAGCGGCAGGTCAAATGTCGTCGAAATGGCTTCCAGCATCATGCGAAACGGGGCGTTGGTCTTTGGATCCGGCCATGCTCCGATCGCGCCGTCCAGCAGACTGCGTTCGGGGCTGGTCACCAGCATCGCCTGATTCGCGCCGAATTCAGTTCCCAGGCCTTCGCAGGCGTGACACCAGCCGAGCGGACTATTGAACGAAAACTTCTGCGGCGTCTGGCGTTCAAACGAACGCTGACATGTGCTGCACGACAGATGCAGACTGTATCGGTGCTGAATCCATTGTGGCTCATCCTTTGTCCCATCCGCAACCGCGACGTGGATGATGCCCTTGCCCAGATCCAACGCGGCTTCAATGGAATCCGCAATGCGACTCCGCTGTCTGGAATCCACAGAAATCCGATCCACCACGACCGCAACGTTGTGGGCCTGTCGATGATCGATCTCCGGAACGTCATCAAGGGGATACGTCGTGCCATCCACGCGAACTCGGGCGAACCCGTTCGCCCGCAGCCGATCCCACACTTTCGTAAATGGCGTCGCACGATCGACTTCCATCGGGGCCAGCAACAGCAGCTTGGCACTGGCTCCCAGTTTCATCACGGAGCCAACGATCTGATCGGTCGTCTGCTGAACTGCCGGCACATGGCATTTTGGACAATACATTTCTCCCATCCGCGCGAACAAAATTCGCAGGTAGTCATAAACCTCTGTCACCGTGCCGACCGTTGAACGCGGCGTGGATCCGACTGTTTTCTGTTCGATCGCAATCGCCGGACTCAGGCCCTGAATACTCTCCACACGCGGCTTTGGCATCTGCCCCAGAAACTGCCTCGCATAGGAGGACAGGCTTTCGACATATCGCCGCTGGCCTTCGGCGTAAAGCGTATCCATGGCGAGCGAGGTCTTGCCACTTCCGCTCGGCCCACAGAAGACACTCATTTGCTCACGCGGCACTTCAAGATCAATGCCCTGCAGATTGTGCTGCGCTGCACCAACGATGCGAATCTTCTGGCTGAGTATAAACGGGTCGGCCTTTGTCTTCGCAGACTTGCCCTTCTTCGCTCCGCCCTTGCGTTTGAACCCTGGCAGCACCGTCCGCAGCGCGATGCCCGTATAGGATTCATCACACGCAGCGACTTCTTCCGGAGTCCCTTCAATCACTATCCGCCCGCCACCTGCGCCGCCTTCGGGTCCGATGTCGATAATCCAGTCTGACGTCTTGATGACATCGAGATTATGTTCAATGACGATGACCGTGTTCCCCGCCTCGACGAAGCCCTGCAGGACTTCGATGAGTTTCTTTACGTCGGCAAAATGCAGCCCGGTTGTCGGCTCGTCGAGCAGGTACAGCGTTCGGCCTGTCGAGCGCTTGCCAAGTTCTCGAGCCAGTTTCACGCGCTGCGCTTCCCCGCCGGACAATGTCGGCGACGCCTGACCCAGTTGCATGTAATCCAGACCCACGTCGCAGAGGGTGTGGAGCATGCGGTGGATTTTCGGAAAGCTCTCGAACAACTTGAGCGCTTCGCCGATATCCAGGTCCAGGACGTCCGCAATGCTGTGATCGCGGAATTTGACCTCGAGAGTTTCGTGATTGAAACGCCGTCCTTCGCAGACATTGCAGGGAATCCAGATGTCTGCCAGAAAATCCATGTTCAGCTTTGTCGCGCCGTGTCCTTCGCAGGCTTCGCAGCGACCGTCGGCGACGTTGAAGCTGAAACGACCTTCTTTGTAGCCGCGCATCTTTGACTGCGGCAATTGCGTGAACAGCTTGCGTATCTCGTCAAAGACCTTAACGTAAGTCGCAGGATTCGAACGTGGTGTGCGACCGATCGGTGACTGATCGATGTCGATGCCCTTGTCGATCAGGTCCAGACCGTCGATGCGTTTATGCCGGCCAGGATCCCCGACGCCTTTGTTAACGTCGCGGTTCACAATCTGCCAAAGAATATCATTGACGACGGAACTCTTGCCCGAACCGCTTACGCCCGTCACGCTGATCAAACGCCCGAGCGGAAAATGAACTGTCACGTCCTTGAGATTATTGTGCGTTGCCTGATGCACAACGATGGAGCCACGATCCGGCGTGCGTCGCACTTTTGGGATCTCAATCTTCTGCCGTCCCGACAGAAACGCACCCGTCACACTCCGTTCGCTCTTCAGCACATCCTCGACCGTGCCTTCGACAACAACTTCGCCACCGAGGACTCCCGGCCCGGGCCCGAAATCGACGACATGATCTGCGGCGCGCATGGTTTCTTCGTCATGTTCGACGACGATCACCGTGTTACCCTGATCGCGAAGTCGCTGCAGACTTTCCAGCAGCATCGTGTTGTCTCGCGGATGCAGTCCGATTGACGGTTCGTCCAGAATATAGACGACTCCCACCAGCCCGCACCCGATTTGTCCCGCCAGGCGAATCCGCTGCGATTCACCCCCGGAGAGCGTTGGTGCCGAGCGATCGAGCGATAGATAATTCAATCCGCACTGCAGCAGGAATCCCAGCCGACCCCGGATTTCTTTCAGCGCTTCTTCCGCGATCAATTGCTGAGTCGCGTCAAGCTTCAGCGCATCAAAGAACTCGGCGGCTTCTTCGATCGACAGCGCGCAAACCTGCGGCAGGCTGAGTTCCGGTGCCAATCCGCGCGCGGCAAAGCGCTTGCTGATCGTGCGGAGCCGTACGTAGCGAGCCTGACGATTCAGTCGTTCGCCGTGACACGACGGACACACGGCGACTTCCATGTACTTCTCCAACTGCCGACGTCGCATCGGATTCTTCGCGATCCGGTAACTTTCCAGCAGGCGATTCGCCCAGCCCTCCCACTTGCCGCCGTGCTTCCAGGCTCCGGCGCGAGTTTTCCAGGTGAACGTAATATGTCGCTCGCCAGTCCCGTACAGCCACAATTGCTTCGCCGTATCAGGAATATCTTTCCACTTCATCTTCAGCAGGGAATCTACCGGAAGTCCGCAGTCCTGCTCGATCGCATTGGCACCCCCGGTAAGCAAATGCCGCGGCCAGCGCCCGATTTTGGTCCACGTGGGTAAAAGCAACATAGCCCCTTTTTGGATCGATTTGTTCTCGTCTGCCACCAGATGATGCAGCGGAAACCCGTGCCGCATGCCAAGACCATTGCAGTCCATGCACATTCCGAGCGGGCTGTTGAAACTAAACAATTGCGGACTCGGCGGATCGTAGCTCATCCCGCTTTCAGCACATGCATAGCGCGCGCTGTAGAGGCGTTCCGTTGACCGCAACTGGCGAGCGGTGGGCGTCAACCCTCCGGTACTTCCGCCGTCCATTTCCATCACCGACTCGGTTTCCATATCGATCGTGGATTCTGCCACCATGTCTGCTTCGGCGGTGGACCGTCGTCGCTTCGCTGCTTTTTCCACGCTACGTTCGACGGCAGGCATTGCAGTTGTACCGGAGGGCTGACGCCCACCGCTCGCCGAGTCATCGACGCTGCAGATTAACCGGCCATCCGCCAGCTTCAGTGCCTGCTCCACTGCCTCGGCCACGCGCGTCCGCTGGCTGCCACTGGCAACCAATCGATCGATCACAACTTCGATATTGTGCTTATGATGTTTGCGCAGCGTCGGTGCCTCGCTGATGTTCACAATGTCGCCATCAATGCGCGCCCTCAGGTACCCGCGTTTGAGCAGATCTTCGAACAGATCGCGAAACTCACCCTTTTGATTCTGCACAATGGGTGCGAGAATCTGATATTTCGTTCCGGCCGGCTGATTCAGGAGACTGTCAATAATCTGATCGGTCGATTGAGCCTGAATCGGCTTGCCCGAAACGTAGCAATACCCCTGACCAACTCGCGCATAGAGCACACGCAGGAAGTCAAAAATCTCGGTGATCGTACCGACCGTACTTCGCGGATTTCGGCTGGTGGATTTTTGCTGAATAGAAATCGACGGAGCCAACCCCGAGATTGAATCGACATCCGGTTTAGGCATCTGCCCCAGGAACTGTCTCGCATAGGTCGACAACGATTCGACGTACCGCCGCTGTCCTTCAGCATAAAGCGTATCAAACGCCAATGAACTTTTACCCGACCCGCTCACGCCGGTCATCACAATCAACTTGTTGCGAGGCAGCGACAGGCTGATGTTGCGAAGGTTATGCTCCCTTGCCCCTCGAATCACGATATCCGAACTTGCCATGAAACTCTGTACGCCAACAAAATGCTGAAAAATCGTTCGTTAAAGTTACACATCGCGACTCGAGCATAGTAGGCGACTCGTCTTAAGTTGCCCGCGTCGGGGAATGAAAAGCTGAAAGTGAGTATCATATGAGAACGGGCGAGGGATTCCCAGGGTATGGCTGAATCACGTTGAGAGCGGTTCGGCTGCGAAGTGGCCGTCGAAATCATCAACCAGATACACGATGAGTGATCTCGCTCCGTGAGCGCCGATGACAAGCGATTGTTCGATATCGGCGGTTTTTGATGGACCGGAAATGAAGCCCGCGAAGGCGTGCCTGCCGACAGTCAGTTGAGCATACGCTTCATGCAGATTGTTGACCACTCTGGTCGCTGGCACCACAATCGCGATGTGCTGCGGAATGAGCTGGGCAACTTTCATGAGTTCACAAACGAAGTGTCAGGATGGTTGTCCGGAATCAGCCAGATCCAGCTCTTGCCCAGTCGTCCGCCATAGTTTCCGGCAGTGATATTCACAACCCCTGCGACTGTCGAGGCGGCTTTGATCGCGGACTGAGTGGCGGCACTCACGGTGGCCAGATCGCGTCCATTGATAATGATTTCCATGACGGATTGCACTCCGTCCGGGAGCAGCGATTCGACGCCGGCAAGTCCCTTCAGAGTCGGGCAAAACGCTTCGTTCGTACTGGCAAACAGGAACTTATACCGGCTGCCAGCTTTGGAGCCGCTGGCTGCGACTCCTCCTGGGAATGGCGTGATCACACCGGCAACGTGCTGACACGCTTCCACAGCGCATTCGGCGGCTGCCAACGATGCGTCTGCCGACGTCGCCATGAACCAGAGATTGCCTCCCATCACGCCTTCGTGATAGCTGAACCGTCGGTCGATGCAAAAATCACCGCCCATCGTCGGCAACACCCACATCCGCCGACCGAATCGGTTTTCAATGCGTTCAAAGCCGTCGCCGAAAAATGCCACTTTACGACCAAGGCGGTAATAAGGTTCTGTGTCGCTGAGCGAAAAGCATCGCGCGGTCGCACAGGTCAGCACGTTCTGACTGACGCGCGTCAACAAAGCTTTTTCCAGTGCCTCAACTCGGTTTTTCCAGAATCGCGGCACATGGAGCTGACAGATAGCTCCTGGTCGTCCATCGGGAGTCCGGAATGATTCGTCTCCGCCGGGGCCGACATACCGATCCAGGCCGGCTTCACAGTCGCAACGGATCGAAGAAGAACCGCAACCGGTTGCCGCATTGATCGCGTGATCCAGCCACTTCCGATCACGAGCGGTAATCAGGAACTCAACGTACAGGCTGCGGAACGCTTCGGCGTAGGTGTCTTCTACGATCGTTGACATCAGCTGCGTCCGAGACCATTGTAGACGTGGTCTTCCGTGATAATCCTGTCCATAAAGATATCGTGATCGGCCATTGGGATTTCATCGAATATCTGACATTCGAAAGCCAATGCAATCAGCGGCGTGTTACGACGAGCATGCTGCAGCAGCTTGTCGTAGTAGCCCTTCCCGTGCCCTGTGCGGGCACCTCGACGATCGAATCCCACGCCCGGCACCATAATCAGATCCAGCGATTCGACGTTGACCTGCTTTTCTGCCAGGCCACGCAGTTCAGCGCGTGGTTCAAGAATCTTGTACATGCCGATTTCGAGTTCGTCCATGGAGTCCAACCGGAACAATTCCAGTTCACCATCCGTATTGCACCACGGTACGACAATTGTCTTTCCGGACTGCATCGCAAGTTCCAGATCGTGGCGAGTTCGAACTTCACTGCGGACGTCGATGTAGAACATGACAGTTTCAGCGAGCGCATACTCCGGGAGAGCCATAAACGCACCGACGATACGGCGACTGAGTTCGTCCTTGTGTTCCTGAGCGTTTCGATTGGCGTGCGCCTGCTTGCGGATGGCGTCTTTACGTTCGCGAATGGCAGTATCGAAGGTCATGCAGATCGTCCCGTCGTGGCTGAATCCGGAATATTGTGGCAGAAAAATCAGCTTTTAACGTGCCAAAGCACTCCGATCAACCGGCAACCGTCAACCTTTGCCAAGGTTTCCAAACGTGGCGTCGGTGCGTTGTGTCTGCTCCGGATCAGCCGCTTTTTCACCCAGGAAGAGGTAGTTTCGAATCGCACGAGCCAGCCAGGGACGTCTAAAGTAGTTGGGCCAGTAATGGCCAACTCCGATTTCTTCTGTCAAATCCAGATCGTGGATTTTGTTGCCGCCCGTTCCCAATTGCTTCCTGTCTCGCCTGGTAGTACCCGTAAAACCCAGTGCTCCGCACGAAAAAGGGTGTCGCAGCGGATAGATGAGCAACGCCGGATCGCATGAATTCTTCAGATTCAGCACGCACTCGACAGGACACAATGCACGTCCATAACGTTGACTCGGATTCAGCCACTTATGGTCCATCGCCGAAGCTGCAAAGACCGCACGCAGGCGATGCTGTGGAAAAGGCCCGTGTGCCAGATGAAAACCATCAACGGAACCTCCACCCAGCAGATGGAACGCGGATGCGATGACACGCGTCCCATGGCTGTGGCCGATCAGGCAGATCGGGCATTCGGACGGAATCTGCTGCACCAGACTGGCCATGTAAAATCCATTCCTCCCGGCGCGGCGTCCAAGCCGATTGACTTCAAGTTGAATG
>Ga0105046_10010964_pt1 | contig 14094 bp, 9 predicted proteins | sample MAT03_FD_78385 | JGI IMG/M metagenome (GOLD analysis project Ga0105046, IMG submission 78385) | Freshwater microbial communities from Lake Fryxell liftoff mats and glacier meltwater in Antarctica - MAT-03 (megahit assembly) | ecosystem: Environmental > Aquatic > Freshwater > Ice > Liftoff... | reverse complement strand
TTCATTCCACTCCCAAAGGAGCCGGCAATAGCTCTCGAGCGGTTTCCAGCAATTTCGGTCGATCCCTTCAATTCCAATCGCGTCTGCGGCTTGCTCCAAAGAGGTCGATGAAGGCGTGTCTTCTGTAATTTCCAAGGCGTTTTCAATTCCAAAAGGGATTTTTTCGATCATTAAAGTATATCGAAATCCCGATTCTCGTGCAGGGAAGAAATCCCGCCTCATCCGAAGAATCCCCAGGGCATTTTGGCCCAAGTAGAACAACCCGAGAACCTCATGGCCAACGCCGCCAGTCTCCGAATTCCGAATAATGACGACACTTTTCGCTGATTGCCAGTATTGTCTTATTAAATTCGTGCTCTCGTTCCACTAGGAATGCGGTTTTGCCAGATAGTTCTGTTCGTTTAATGGAACGAGATTTGAGACTTTTCAATTTGAGCTCGCCTCAATTGCAAGAAGATTGGGAGCCAAAAAAATCGATCGATTCGCCATGCCTTTCATTAGTGGCTTCGATTGCTTTTTATAATGGAACTCCTGATACGGTACGCTCTTGATGCTATTCCGATGGTCCTCGCACTATCTGGGTTAATATCGCTGGCGCTCTGGTACGTTCGATAGGCTTTACGAATCACTGAACCGAAATACTCAACACCCCCGAAAATACGACAACGTATGTAACGTTATCGGATCAAGAAAAATTGCATTTTCAGGAGGCCAATTTGTTTCCGACAGCGAGAAACCGTGGGGTACACTTCACGACATACCTACGCGCCGAACTTACCCATTCGTCCGGCGTTGGAGAGGGCAAGAGCCATCAAGTACTTCGCTTCGAAATGACCGAGACCTCCAGTAATACATGTTGTTTCATTAAATGTCTTATGGGGATCTGGTCGGCAGCAATCGCTGATGAGTAGTGTCGGAACGGGATGCCATGAGTGGCTTTGCAAGTAACTTGGGGTGCTGTGGTCTCCGGTGACGATAAGCACGGTCGGTTCCAGCGATGCGATGTTTTGGATCGCTGTGTCGAGTTCTTCGATACGTTTTACTTTTTCGTTGAAGTTACCATCTTCGCCAGTGCTGTCGGTGTACTTGAAGTGGATGAAGAAGAAGTCGTAGTCGTCCCAAGCTGCCTTCATGACGTCGATTTGTTCCGCAAGCGTCTTGGCATCCCCAACGATGTCCATTCCAACTAGTCGAGCAAGCCCCTTGTACATCGGATAGACTGCTACAGCAGCAGCGCGAAGACCGTAGACATCTCCAAAAGATGGCAGAGCCGGCTTGGCTGCAAAGCCTCGCATCGTGTGAAAGTTCGCTTTGGGATGACTCGCAAGGATCGCCTTCGCTTGACGCAAAAATTCGTTCGCAACATCGGCAGTTTTTTTGCTGGCCGGATCACTTCCAACTGCGGCAAGCGGCGGCACACCTGTTTGCTGCGGGTCGGTATCGGCAACGCTATCGCCTAGCCCCACTCCACGGAACACAACAACAAAGCGGTGTTCTTTAACGGGTTCGACAAAGATTTCGACGTTCGGAATCTTGATCTGACGGAGCGAAATCGCCAGCGGAGCACTCTCTTCGCTACTGATACGTCCAGCCCGGCGATCGGAAATATTTCCGTTGTTATCTAAAGTGCAAAAATTACATCGAATCGCAACGTCACCTTCTTGCAAAGCGAATCCAATTCCAGTCGCCTCCAAGGCACCGCGACCGATCTGATATTGGAGCGGATCGTAGCCGAATAGGCCTAGGTGACCAGGGCCACTACCAGGAGCAATTCCTGGTTTTACAGGAATACTTGCCCCTTGCACGCCGCGAGCAGCCAATGCATCCAAGTTCGGAGTTCTGGCTGTTTCTAATTCGGTTAGCCCACCTGGCTGCATTGGTAGTCCGCCGAGACCGTCGGCTACCAACATGATGATTTTACTATCGTTTTTTACATGCAGTTCGCGAGTGAGTTGGTGTAAATCCATAGTCAAACGTTTTGGTCGGATGTACTCGAAGGAGTGTGTGGGGTAAAAGAGGATTCTCAGGTCTGGTAAGTATCTACCAGAAATGTGCGTATTGACAAGCGGAGTGGAGTGCCAAGACATGAGTGGAATCGGAAAAGAGCGATGGGGAACTCGATTGGGATTAGTCTTAGCCGTCGCCGGAAACGCGATCGGCCTAGGGAATTTCCTTCGATTTCCCAGATTGGCGGCCGAATATGGCGGCGGATCATTCCTTGTCCCTTACTTTATCGCCCTGCTTGTTTTGGGAATTCCATTGATGTGGGTCGAGTGGTCGATGGGCCGCTACGGAGGCATTTTCGGGCACCATTCGACGCCTGGCATGTTCGGTCGACTTACCAAATCACGCTGGGGCACCTTATTGGGCTCTTTGGGAGTATCTCTGCCGCTCCTTTTTGCGATTTACTACACGTACATTGAATCTTGGACGCTGGCTTACGCGACCTTCTCGGCCACCGGACAGTACTTCACCCCCGATGACGAGTCCCTTCAAGCGAAAATGCCGCCAGAAATTGGAAATGTCTCCTACTACACTTTGGTCGATGCACTCAAAACAGAAAAGGCCAACGGAGTTCTCTCGATCGGACCCGATAAATGGACCGGAAGCCCCGAGGATTTTAGTCGATTGGATCTCAATCAAGATAAGCGACTCGATGAGAAAGAATTGGAGTCGCTGGTCGCACCCCTGAAGAACATTCATACGATGAAGTTTCTTCGGGACTTCCAAGGAGTAACACCTAAGGCAGAGCGACAGTACTTTACATCTCTCTTTACGATACTTAGTTTCTGGACCATTACTGTTGCAATCAATTGCTACGTACTTTCGCGTGGGATCAAAGGGGGAATCGAGCTACTTGCGAAGTTCGCCATGCCGACTCTTTTTCTCTTCGCAATCCTCTTAGTTATCGCCGTCTTTAATATGGGGACACCAAACCCATCGATTCCAACTCGGAATGTTTGGGCTGGTTTAGACTTTGTATGGAAGCCACGTTTCGAATCGTTGTTGAATCCGGAAGTATGGCTTGCCGCCGCAGGTCAAATCTTTTTCACCCTTTCAATCGGTACTGGTTCCATTCAGGCCTATTCGTGCTATTTACGTAAAGACGAAGACTGCGCGTTGACTGGACTTGCGACTGTCACCACAAACGAGTTCGCGGAAGTTGTGCTGGGCGCAACGATTGCAATTCCGATCGCTGTCGCCAGTTTTGGCTTAGTCGCAACACAAGCGATCGCCGCCAGCGGTTCCTTTGACCTCGGGTTCGTTGCTATGCCGGTCATCTTCCAACAAATGCCTTTCGGACAAGTACTCGGAGCCATGTGGTTCGGGCTCCTATTTTTTGCTGGAGTCACTTCTTCTGTTGGACTCTGCCAACCTGTCATCGCATTCATGCAAGAGGCATTCGGCTGGACTCGTCAGAAAAGTACGATGCTATGTGGTGCGATGCTTTATATCTTCGGATTCCCAATCGTCATGCTCGTCGGCCAAGGCTATTTGGATGAGTACGATGCCTGGGTCGGAACCATCTTGTTAGTCGTCTTCGCGCTGATCGAAACCGTTATATTTGCTTGGATTTTTGGGCTTAAAAACATGCGAGAGGAACTAACTAGAGGGAGCGAAATCCGAATCCCGGAAATTTTCTATCCCATCATTCGATATGTTGTACCGACTTTTCTTGTCGTAATCATGGCAAGCTGGATGTACAAGAACTTAACGTCGCTGCTTTACCTGACCGAAGTTGCCGAGGAAAATCGAATTTGGATTTGGGTAGCTCGCGCTACAATTTTATTCGTGATTGGATTATTCGCTTACCTTACAGCGATAAGCTCCACACTTCTTCAAGCCCATACCAGCCAGACACTCCCCACTCAGGAACCTGATCATGCGCACGATCTCGATTAAACCCATCAATCTCTGCGATCACCTCTGCAATCACTTGATCAACCGAACTGCGACCGTGCTGGTGACCGGCCTTCTGCTATCGATCGCAACTAACTCGACTACCTATACCCTTGGCGATTCGCCTATAGAAAACAAGAAGAACATGACTGCTGATAAGAAGCCATCTGTTATTTATCCCTTTACCAAAAAAGTCGATGTAACCGATGTTTATCATGGCACAACGATTCAAGATTCTTATCGCTGGTTGGAAGACACTGAATCCTCCGATACGGCTGCGTGGGTTGAGGCTCAGAACAAAACAACTTTCGGTTACCTCGATACGATTCCTTTGCGAACGACGCTCCGTGAACGATTAACGAAGCTTTGGAACTACGAGCGATATGGCCAGCCGATTCAATATGGATCTCGTTATTTTTACACGCATAACAATGGACTACAAAACCAGAGTGTTCTCTACACAGCCGAATCGATCGAAGCACCACGACAGATGCTACTGGACCCCAATACACTTCGCGATGATGGCACGGTCGCGTTATCAGGCTGGGTTCCGAGCGACGATGGAAAGTACATCGCCTACGGGCTCGCAGCCGCAGGAAGCGATTGGAATACATGGAACGTCCGTGATGTTTCCACCCAAAAAGATCTGGATGACAAACTGGAATGGGTCAAGTTCAGTAGTGTTTCATGGACGAAGGACGGAAAGGGGTTTTTCTACGGTAGATATGATGCTCCCGAATCGGGAAAAGAGTTCAGCGGCGTCAACTACTTTCAAAAACTCTACTACCATCGAATTGGTACGCCACAGTCGAACGACGTCTTGATATACCACCGTGACGATCAAAAAGAATGGGGATTCGGAGCATCCGTATCTGAAGATGGCGAGTTTGCGATCATCACCGTCTGGCGCGGAACAGAGGATAAAAAGCTAATATTTTATATAAAATTGCCAGGCGGAGCGCTGCCTGAAAAACCGGAAGTGGTTGAGCTTATCTCGGAGTTCGAATTTGAGTACAGCTTTATAGGTAATGATGGAGGGAAGTTCTACTTCTTTACGGATAACAACGCAGCGAAAGGAAAATTAGTCGCAATTGATACCGAAAAACCTGCTTCAGAAAACTGGCAAGTTCTCATCCCAGAAAAAGAAGAGGCAATCGAAGGGATCTCGCTTCTGGGGAACGTCTTCTACGTTAACTACCTGCAAGAGGCGACTTCCTTAGTCCGCCGTTTTATGACGACTGGGCAACCGATGAGCGATCTCAAGCTACCGGGACTTGGAACCGTCGTCGGGTTTGGTGGCCAACGAGACACGAAGGAAACTTTCTATTCATTTACGAATTACATCACGCCGCCGACATTATTTCGACTCGATCTGTCCAACGAGAAAAGTACCGTGTGGCGTAAGCCCGAGCTGGACTTTGATAGCAGCCAATTTGAGACAACGCGTCTGTTCTTCAAAAGCAAAGATGGCACCAAGATCCCGATGATTGTGTCACACAAAAAGGGGCTGAAGCTTGACGGAGACAATCCAACCATGCTTTATGCCTACGGTGGTTTTAATATTTCGCTTACACCAACCTTCTCCCCTTCGAATCTAGTTTGGATGGAAATGGGTGGTGTCTATGCAGTACCCAACATACGTGGGGGTGGCGAGTATGGTCGACAGTGGCACGAAGCGGGGATGCTGGACCGCAAGCAGAATGTATTTGATGACTTTATCTCGGCGGCCTCTTACTTGATTGAATCAGGTTACACGCGTCCGGAACGATTGGCTATCAGCGGTGGCAGCAACGGCGGCTTATTAGTCGGAGCAACCATCACACAACGCCCCGAACTCTTTGCGGCAGCATTACCCAAAGTGGGCGTGCTCGATATGTTACGCTTCCACAAATTTACCATCGGATGGGCTTGGGTGAATGAATATGGTAGCAGTGACGATCCTAAACAGTTTGCTAATCTGGTACGCTATTCGCCACTTCATAACCTTAAGGAGAAAACTTCATATCCAGCCACGATGGTCATGACCGCCGATCACGATGATCGCGTGGTGCCTGGTCATAGCTTTAAGTTTGCAGCCAAGCTTCAGGAATCTCACACAGGATCGGCTCCCGTATTGATTCGGATTGAAACACGATCTGGACATGGTGCTGGAACACCGGTTACCAAGCTGATCGAGGCTGCTGCAGATAGCTGGGCATTTGTAGCTAAAAACTTAGGAATGCCGTAATCATTGGCGAGCAACGCATTACTAATTCTACTGTTGAAGGCAAAATACTTACGCAGTGGCCGCTCGAACGATGGTCTCACTTGACCGTAGTTGTTGGTTGCAGCGGGGGCGCGGACTCGACCGCCTTGTTGCTCGCTCTCCATCGACTTTGCCCAATGACTACTACGCTTGTGGTTGCGCACTTCAATCACAAGCTTCGTGGCGCCGAAAGCGAAGCTGACGCAGGCTTTGTGAGGAGCTTAAGTGAACGTTTGCAACTGCAACTGGTAGTAAGAAATCCTCAACAGGACTACGACGAGAGAGGTGTAGCGACACCGCAGACCGACGAAGCTTTTTTGCGTGGGATTCGTTATCGCTTTCTCGAAAAAACAGCTTACGAAGTCGGTGCTCGTTATGTCGCGGTTGGTCACCAAGCGGATGATCAAGTCGAGACGGTGCTTCACAATCTCTTTCGTGGATCAGGTCTCTCTGGACTGCGAGGAATGCCTCCGTTTCGTAGCTTGGGACAAGATATTGTTCTGGTTAGACCGATGATCGAGGTCTGGCGCGATGAAGTGGCCGACTATTTAAAACTTCACCAACAGGCCTTTCGTAACGATAGCAGCAACGCAAGTCAAATCTATACACGTAACCGAATTCGAAATCAGCTACTTCCAATCATACAAGAGCACTACGGTCGCGATGTACGTTCTTCGATTGCTAGCGCTGCGAGTCTTCTAGGGGAAGTCTATAATGATGTAGATCTACAGAGCCAACGATGGACCGAGAAGAATCATTGCAACATGAGTGAGACCAGTTTTCGCGTTTCATATACGACTGAATCGAAAACTGCATGGCACGTTGTCCAACATGCAATCGTCAACGAGTATCATCGCCTTGGTTGGTCGGTAGGCAACTACACGCGAAGGCACTGGGACTCAATTCGCGATTTTTTCCATCAGTCTGAAGTTGCGTCCAATACGACTTCGATGTTACCGGACAATGTTATCGTTCGACGAATGAACGACGGATTTGTTTTTGAGAAAGTGCAATAGCTTGAGTCTAACGGGTGTACTAAGACCATAAGCTTCTTGCCACGGGTCGATCTATTTTAGGATGCTGATTGAACCTGAGCAACAGCACCGCACCGGCCCAAAGAACACCGGCAACAAATCCCCCAACATGAGCCCACCACGCGACGCCCCCTGATGAGCTGTCGCTAATTGCTCCTTGATAGACTTGGATCGCAAACCAAATACCTAGGAAAATGGGTGCTGGGACGGAGAACGTTCCAAAGAAAAAAGGGAGCGGAATGATCGCTTCAACAACCGCTTTAGGGTGGAGGACAATGTAGGCTCCCATGACACCTGCAATGGCTCCGCTGGCTCCGATCGTTGGAATCAGCGAGTTCGGGTCGGAGAACAAATGGGTGACTCCAGCGGCAAGCCCTGCGGCAAGGTACATCAGTGCAAATCCGACGTGCCCAAACCGATCTTCAACGTTGTCGCCGAAGACGTATAGGAACCACATGTTGCCCGCTATATGCATCAATCCACCATGCAGAAACATGCAGCTGAGCAGCGTAAACCAATCAGAAATAGCAGCCGGGTAAACGGGCCGCCTCGCTTCCACAACTTGATTTCCAAAGGGGGTTGCGACCGCTGACGCGCGACTGACAATAAGCTTTGCCTCCTGCGAGTCTTCGGTTAACAGTCTCCCAGGTACCATTCCCCATCGCTCCACGATCACATCAGCTTGAGGGCCAGCCGAAAATTGTATTGCAAAGACAACGACGCAGATGGAGATGATTGCGTAGGTTACATAGGGGACTGTCCGCGACTGGATATTATCGTGAAGTGGAAACATCGACTCTTATTTTCTAGGTTTAGGGATTCGCTTGGCGGCGCTATTGGAGGATCGTTTTCGTTGCCGGCCTACGTGCTTGCGATCCTGGTCGCCATCATCGTCATTATCTATGGGTTGCCCAATACGTTGACGTCCGTTGACAATTTTGTCACGCAATGCGGCTGCTCGTTCAAATTCTAGTCCCTCGGCCGCGGCAAGCATCTCCTCTTCGAGATTTTTCAGGTAGGCTTCAGTAATTACTTGCGAACCAGCTTCTTGCCGAATCAAGTTGCGAGCCTGTTTTCTAATCTTGGCAGCCGATTCGATTCCTTGGCGTATGTTGCTTACTACACTCTGAGGTGTAATTCCGTGTTGCTCGTTGTAGGCATGTTGGATATGACGTCTGCGTTCGGTTTCGCGAATAGCATTCTCCATCGAGTCAGTCACTTTGTCGGCATACAAAATGACTTTCGAATCGACATTTCGAGCGGCTCGGCCAATGGTTTGGATCAGCGACGTTTCGCTCCTCAAAAATCCTTCTTTGTCAGCATCCAAGATTGCAACTAAAGAAACCTCTGGCAGGTCCAGACCTTCTCGCAGCAAGTTCACACCCACCAATACGTCGCATCGGCCTTCGCGTAAGTCCTTCAGCAGTGCCACGCGTTCAAAAGCATCCAGCTCGCTATGAAGCCATCGGCATCGGACATCGTTGTCAGTAAAGAACGTCGCAAGGTCTTCAGCAAGTCGCTTGGTCAGGGCAGTGATCAGTGTACGATGCCCCATCTTTGTTCGAGTTCGAATCTCACCTAGTAGATGTGCAACTTGGCCTCGAGCAGGTTGGATCTCGATGATCGGGTCCAGCAAGCCTGTCGGTCGAATGATCTGCTCGACAACTTCCCCGCCTGTTGAATCCAGTTCATATTGAGCAGGCGTTGCGGAAACAAAGATGACTTGATTGATCTTCTGCTCCCATTCCTCAAACTTCATCGGACGGTTATCTAGCGCACAAGGGAGCCGGAAACCGTGATCAACAAGCGTAGTCTTGCGGCTGCGATCGCCCGCGTACATCGCTCGTACTTGCGGCAGCGTGACGTGCGATTCATCGACGAGTAGCAGAAAATCTTTTGGAAAAAAATCGTACAGTGTATCGGGAGCGGCTCCGGGTTTCTTTCCAGAAAGCGGCCTGGAGTAGTTTTCAATGCCCGGACAATGCCCGACTTCTTGCATCATTTCGATATCAAATCGGACCCGGGCGTTGAGTCGTTGGGCTTCTAGGATTTTCCCTTCGTCTTTGAACTTTTTGAGTTGTTCATCCAGCTCTTTACGAATCTCTTCGAGCGCACCGATCAAACGAGCTTCCGAAGTTACAAAGTGTTTCGCGGGGTATATATAGACCTCTTCGACCGTCGAGATCGTTTGCCCGCTTGTTGGATTGATGATCGATATCTTCTCGATCTCGTCACCCCACATTTCAATCCGATAAGCAAACTCTTCATAGCTGGGCCACAACTCCATCGTGTCGCCGCGAACGCGAAAACGACTGCGTTCGAAGGCGATGTCGTTTCGCTGGTACTGAATTTCAATCAGACGCAAAAGAATGTCATCACGCTTTATTCTTTCGCCAACACGGAACGGAACAACCATCCGCTTGTAGTCTTCCGGCGAACCTAAACCATAGATACAAGAAACGCTTGCGACGATAATTGTATCGCGTCGTGAAACCAAAGCACTAGTCGCTGCAAGTCGCAGCCGATCAATGTCTTCGTTGATCGACGCATCCTTCTCGATGTAGATGTCTCGCTGCGGAATATAAGCTTCGGGCTGATAGTAGTCGTAGTAGCTAACGAAGTAATGGACAGCGTTGCGAGGAAAGAACTCCTTGAACTCCGAATATAGCTGCGCCGCAAGCGTTTTGTTATGACTCAAAATCAGCGTCGGCCTTTGGACCGCTTGGATCACATTCGCCATCGTGAACGTTTTTCCGGAGCCTGTAACGCCCATGAGAGTCTGCGTTCTTGTGCCGCGATTGAGCCCTCGGACTAGTTGTGCGATGGCTTGCGGCTGGTCACCGGCGGGTTGAAATCGACTCTCTAATTCAAAGCCAACTTCGCCTTGCTGCAGAATCTCACTCATTCGATTGTCCGGGACTATTCTCTTTGTTGTTAGCAACGCTTTTCACTGCACTGTTCTCGTCGAGATTCTCTGGAGTTAGTGACTCAACAACATGCGGAGAAGATTTTACTGCTAGTTTTGATTTCATTGATGTAGAGCTGTTTGGAGATTTCTGAGTTCGCATTTTACGCGGCTTCCGTGTTGGTGATTCTGCAGCAATGTTCGAGACATAAGGTTCAAGTTTCTTGGCTCGAAGCGGACCAACACCGTGCAGCTCCTCGAGCGATTCGACAACGGGGATTGTTATTATCGGTAGTTCGCTTGCAACGGGCGAATTTAACTCGAGCGAAGGGATTTGCTCGGTCCCTTTCGAATTCAAATCTGCACGCCATCTGCTAGCCGTCTTTTCACCAACGCCAGGCAGAAGCATCCATTCCTCGTTACTTGCCTCTGGAATACGCGTCACAAACTTTGGCGGACCTGATCGATCTTCTTTAGTTCGAATAGGAGTTTGTTGAAGAAGAAGCGTCATCAAGGAAAACAGGAGCGTAAACGCAGCCAAACAAACCATCGCCAGTTTACGATTCGTTTCGTCGCTGGCTAGATTTTCAGGTGTGATTGGACCCTGTATTGGCTCTTGGTTCGATGAACTCATTTTCTACTCCATTTTATCCGTCCCCTTTGGGGGCTGCAGATTTAAGGGAACTCGCCGTACTTCCGGTCGTTAATCCGTTCTCGGGCGTCTCCGTTGACGCATGTCCACACTATACTTTCAAACACTTCGATGTAACATCCATAATTGGTTACGATTTTCTGGAAAGGCGAACACTATGGCGAGAGATTTTAGAGCGCAAACAATCAATCCAGATTTGATTGAGGACCTATCCAGACTCGTTCGGATGGCTATTCAAGAGGATCTTGGACGAACAGCCGACCTGACGACGATGGCATTAGTCCCACCAGGCAAAATCGGGCGAGCCGCGATAGTTGCCAGAAAACCTGGCATCGCTTCGGGAATAGACCTGATCGAAACAATGATTCAGGAAATGGACGCCCCGATTCAGGTCGAAATGATGGTCGGAGATTCCGAGCCCTTTGAAGCACGAAGGCAACTGGCCGTCTTGACTGGCGACTCTCGATCGCTGCTGACATGCGAGCGAACGATTCTGAATTTTTTAGGCCGCATGTGTGGCATCGCAACTTGGACTGGGCAGTATGTGTCGGCAATCCAAGGATCCTCGTCACAAATCTACGATACGCGAAAGACGACTCCGGGTTGGCGAAGACTGGAAAAGTACGCCGTTCGCTGCGGCGGCGGCCACACCCATCGCATGGGATTATGCGACGCGATCCTTATCAAAGACAATCATCTTGCCTGTCGAGCCGACGCGGGTGGCAATCTACTAAATCCGAAACAAGCCGTGGAACAGGCACGAGCGTTTTTACATTCCGGTGCGTTCGCTTTTGTTGAAGTACCCATCATTGAAATCGAAATTGATAGCCTTGATCAACTGGAAGACGCACTCGCCGGAAAGCCTGATATTGTCTTGTTAGATAACATGAATGTCGAGCAATTAAAACAAGCTATCTTAGCGAGAAACATCCAAGCACCATCGGTAGAACTTGAGGCCTCGGGCGGAGTAAACCTAGAAACCATTGGCGAGATCGCATCCACCGGCATCGACCGAATCAGCGTAGGCTCGCTAACCCATTCCGCCACCAACCTCGACCTCGGCCTCGATTGGTTGTTTTAGGTGGTTTCGTTTGGGATGTTTTGTTGCTCAAAAACCTTTGGCTTTATGCCGAATGGTATCTACTCAATTAGAGACTAATCGCTCAATGCCATCTCAACAGATCGCTGTAACCCTCCAGAAACGTAGTTTGGGGATCATCGAGATTCGTAAATACAAAGGGCTTCTTGCCGGTGGATCGTTATCAGAAACCCCGTGAATGCTAGCAATTGAGTTCGCTTCGCAGGTTACATAAACAACCGTATAGAAACAACAATCAGTGTAGTAGCCGATATCCAATCCTGCTAAAAATGCTGTTGGTTGGCGAAAGAAAACTCGTTTTCGAAGCGAGTTCTATCGCGTTTGGATTTGCAAGCTGAATTTCAGGATGATTTTCAAGTTGAGCTGGATGCTACGAAAACAACTCATTCAATTAACTGCGATTGCGGTAGTGGTGTTTTCGTTTTACCAATCAATGAGTATTCGCATTGGGATTGCAGAAGATACGTCGAGCCATGAAACCACGATAACCTCCGGGGATTTTAGACCTGTTTCCAAAGACTCGGCTCGCGACAACGTGTCTATAATACCATCGATTGTTCCGGGATCGAGTTCGTCGAAAGCAAGAGCTCGATGGTTAATTTCCTCAATCGACAGTCTACCTTCCTTAGATTGGCAATCCATTGCTACGAATGGTAAGGCTTCCAGTACAATTCCCAGCAAAGAGGGAGTAGTTGTCCTATGGAGCAGTATTCCAAACAATAGTGCTCCAAACAGCAGTCCCTGCTTAGTCGCGATCAACTCGCTACCATGGCCGGAGCAAGTTGAACTTCAGTGGAATATGCCGGTGCCGAAGGGCTCTGAACTCTTAACTTTAACGCACCTCAAGACGAACGAGTTGCATAATAATGCACTCGCGATACATCGCGTAGATACAGAACGTTTCCGAGTGAATCAGGTACGACAAGAAAGCGTGACTCCTGCGAACTCGCCTTCGATACAAGCAGAGACTGAGGGAACCAAGGCGCACTTGCTAGCTTCAGACACGAACGATGGTTGGCGATTTCAATTGCCTGCAATGTCGATGGCAGTCTGGACATGGAAGCATGAGCAATCCCCGTTAGCGACTTCTCACATCATCGGGTCACCCCTACGCCAATGGAGCAAACTATCGTCCCAAGAAGGTGTCGACCTGATGGCTGAGAATGTTGCAACGATCAGTGAGGTCATACAGCGCATGACCAATTTTCGTTCGGACTTTGGAAATCAAATGGATGGTAGCTTTGAGGTAACTAATATCGAGCAACTCAAATCGCTTCCCAGCAGTTCCTCGACGTGGCTCCTATCGCTAAACCCAACTGCTACTTGGAGTAACTCTAGTCATCAATTCCACTCGCCGGGGAAGTCGCTCCAATATGAATCGTCTAACACTCAAGCGAACGCATGGATACAAACCAAAGCGTTTCCTCGACGTGTAAAATGGCCCTTGGCTGTCGAGGTTTGGCTCCGAGTACAAGAGCAATCACAACGTCCATCAATAAAACTGATTACAACCGGAACCCTAGGCGAAACCAAGCTAACCGAATCGAAGCAAATCAATCCTAGCGATTTTGCGGAGGATACCCCCGATGCTTGGAGGCGTTACGAGTTTCCTACGCTTCACAAGGTGAAAAGTGGCGAAGCATTGGCCGTTCTTGCCTCAAACGAAATGTTGCAATGGACAATCGAGATTTCCGGACCAGGAAGACTCTGGATCGACGACATGGGAATGAGCCCGCTTGTCTTGACTGAAGAAGAGCGTCGCTTGATACGTAGCCAGCTCTTTGTAGCGAAGCGAGAGCTGGAACAACGGCAGCCAAGCAAGGCCTTGGATTGGATCGAGTCCCCGTTGGTCCTACGAATTTTGCAGCTTTCCTATGAATGTCCGCCAGATTTCCTCCGACCAATCGTTCGAGCAACTAAACCCATCGCGACCACCAAACGCCCCAGCTTCCTACAGTCAACCAATGGCTGGTTCTGGCGACCACTTCAAACCGACCTAGAGCCGGAAACCGGTCGACTATCCAAGGGAATACAAAGTATTCCAGCCCCGACAATCAAACGATAACCCTGAAATCGCTGGTGCCATCATGGCAAGTCCGACTTCATAAAACCCCGTAGAAGTCCAGGTTACGCGAGAATCCGTTGACGAATCCTTCGCGAACGACTACAAATATACTTGATACGGTGGTTGTAGCTCAGTTGGTTAGAGCGTCGGATTGTGGTTCCGAATGTCGCGGGTTCGAGTCCCGTCTTCCACCC
>Ga0105046_10010963_pt1 | contig 14094 bp, 12 predicted proteins | sample MAT03_FD_78385 | JGI IMG/M metagenome (GOLD analysis project Ga0105046, IMG submission 78385) | Freshwater microbial communities from Lake Fryxell liftoff mats and glacier meltwater in Antarctica - MAT-03 (megahit assembly) | ecosystem: Environmental > Aquatic > Freshwater > Ice > Liftoff... | reverse complement strand
TGTGCCGAGCCCATGGCCAAAGGGAGTCGGCGCAGTCGGTTCAGAAATCGACACAAACTTCCACGTGCCAAGCGGCTCTGCTGGCTGCGGAACGTAGAAGCCGTAGTGTCCTTCTCGCGCGCACACAAGTTCCGGGACACCGTCGCCGGTGATGTCTGCAAACTGTGGCGCTTCGTTGCTGACGGAATCAGCGACCTGATGTTTTTCCCAAAGTCCCGTCAAACCGTCCTTGCCTGGATTGCGATAGACGTAGGCTGGTGTACCCGGAAATCCCACGACCAGAATGTCGTTCGCGCCATCTTTGTCGAAGTCATGCACCCAGTTGAAAAAGTTGTCGGCGTAACCGTCGCGATTCTGAGGCACTGCAGGATAGATTTCCTGTTTCGCGGTGTATTCCGGGCCGGCGTACCAATGAGGCCCATACACAATATCCGTCGCACCGTCGCCATTCAGATCACCAGCGGCAATGCCTTCTGAGTAATACACATCCGATAGCTGCTGCCGATCAAACGAATGCAGCTGAAATTCCTGAGCCATCGCTGGTGACACAATCGGCAGCAGAAACAGGATCGCAAGTACACGCATTGTCATCACGGGGGATCCAGAATCATGGGAGAGCGAGTGAGAATACTGAGAAGACGAGATCTCCTCAGGAACAAAGGGAGCAGGACCGGACATGTTGCCAAAATGCGACGAAAATAGCCAGGCATTGAAGTGCGGTTCATCGACAAAAGATGTGCGCAGCTCAGAATCCTGAAAATTATTCGCTGAAGGCAAACTGAGTACAGTACAGATCGGGACGTCAACAACTTTGGAAGTGCCGATGGAAAACAGATCTGAACCGCGAATGGACGCGAATGAACGCGAATGAACGCGAATAGCGTAAAAAAACCGGCAAAATAAGTTATTCTCGTGACATGACTTCAGAGCCCGCGCCCGTTAAAAATCATTCGAAATGAACCCACCCTGGATCACTGCCACTATTCGCGTCCATTCGCGGTTTAAACACCAGTCCGTGTCAGAGATTCAGTTGCAGCCAGGTGGAGGGGTCGTGCGCGATCGGAAAGTCATCGCCGATACTCAGCGGCAACTGGCCGAGTTCTGTGTCTTCCACAACGACGTAAAAACCCAGGTGACCGATCTCGGGCGTCTCCGCGAAACCTGGCATCTGCGCGGCTGGGATCCAAAGTTCCAGTCGATAGCCATCGCTGACCAATTCGACAGCCAGCACCACACCTTTCGCATCCTGCTCGCGGTGGGTGCCACGCTGCTGAGCAATGTCGATCAACTGTGCGGTCGGTCGGTCGTCAGCCGCTTCGTCTGAGGGTAGAATCTGCAACGCCGTACAAAACTGAGTTGCGCGATGGACGTTTGCAGTTTGTCGGGTATCAATGAAGACCAGCACATGATCGGAATGCTTCAGGTCGCTTCGTCGCCCGGAAATTTCCAGTTTCTTGCCACGCACAATCAATTCCATTCCTACGCCATCGGGATTCCAGGCCAGCCTGACATTCAGCCCCGCTACCCCATCATTCATCGTCGCCGGCACGAAGACTCGCGCTGTATCCGGCAGTTGCAACCCTCGCCCCTTCTTCCTCGGGAGGTCATCGATACGTGGTACAGACAGTTGATACTGAAACAGAAACGAGGGTGGCACAATCATGGGTCATTCTCAGAATTGTTTACCGACATATTGTCCGGACGGAGTGCTTTGTCGGACGGCGAAACTGCTTCCATCTTCATGACAATGGGATACAGCCACCTGGCCCACAGAAAGTACTGGAGCACGAAAAAGATGAGCATTCCAAAACCGGCCAGCACCATCAGCAGCACGCCAGGAATCACAACTGCCGCTAATCCTGTGAAAGCAACACTCAGGACAAACGCCACAAACAACGCGATGGCGACTGTCGGTGGCTGAGCCTCACGCTGCCTTGTGGCCCGCGGCCCGGGGAGCGGCAATTCAGTCATACCAGATTTCCGTTGCGGATGATGTCACTCAATGCGTAGTACCGAATCTGCATTCCATCCTGAATCGAACTCAGGACTTTGGTTTCGGTCAGCAGATAACCCAGCATACCGCCCGGCGGTTCAAATTCAACGCGATCGATAAGTCGGCACTGGCCAGCAGTAATAATCTCAATCTGTTGCGCATGTTTCCATGCGCGCAGCGGTCCTTCTACCTGGTTCTCAATGATCTGTAGTTCTTCCACATTCACATATTCGTGAGTCGCACGCTGCTTGAATCCAAACGCTGTAATCCGGAATTCTATGCGACGCCCCAGCGTGACGATCTCAGGCGCAGAGAGAATTTCCAGTTCCAGATCCGGATCGCTGAGCTGTGGCAGGTTTGCCGTACGCCCCAGAAATGCTCGCAGTTCTGCAGCGGAGCATTCGAGGATCGACGACGACAAGGATTCCGGCATAATTCTAATCCCGCACAGGTTTCTCGGCCATGACCAGGTCCAAATGACTCTGAAGGCGTTTTTGTTCATCCTTCGGCGCCAGCGTCAGTGCTGTTTCGAGCCATTCTTTCGCTTCGGCGAACTTGCCATTCTCGGCCAGCGCGACCGCAAGTGTATCAAGTGCGTTCCATTGCTTGTATTCACTGATGTCACACGCCTGTTTCGCCAGCGTCAATGCGCGTTCTTTATTGCGGACCGAGTCTTCCGGGGCTGTCGTCAGCAACCATGCCAGATCGTTGACCGCTTCGTATGAATTCGGGCTGAACTTCATAGCGGACTCAAGGTCTCCGATGGCTTTGGTATATTCGTTCTTCTCGACGTAGGCAAACGCCCGGTTTTCCAACGCATCGATGTACTGCGGGTAGATCTCAAGAGCCTTCGTAAAATCCGCAACGGCCTCGTCGAGCTGCCTGAGCTCCTGATGCACAACGCCCCGATTGTTGAGTGCTTCTGGATACTGCGGTACCAGATTCAACGCTGTTTGCAGGTCCTTCATTGCATTTTCGTGATCGCCGAGTGCGATATAGGCCAATGCCCGGTTGTTCAGTACCAGAGGATTTTTTGCTTCTATTGCGATCGCCGCGGTGTAGTCCTGAATGGCGGCCTTGAAGTCGCCTTTGAGATAACTGACCTGTCCGCGATTATTCAATGCCCCGGCATTTCGAGGTTCCTCTCTCAGGCTTTCAGTAAAATCCGCTACGGCCTTCTCGTACTGTTTGTGGACGAGATAAGCAACGCCTCGCAAATGGAAGTTCTCCGCAGTCTTCTGTTGATCGATGCTTTGCGTGAACGTTTCGATGGCTGTATCAAACGGGATTGCTTCTTTTTCCCACAGCCAGCCACCTTTCTCGGCAATCCACAGCCATTCTCCATTTGTCAGCGAGACGGTAAAGACTTCCCCGACGTAGCTCTCCCAAACCGTGGCCACAGGTGTCCGCAATTTCGCCTTTTCCTGCGTGATAATCACCTGTTTGCCGATGCGTGGATCCTTCGCGTTCAAATTGGATCCCGCGCGTTGGCCATAGATTTCCGACGAATTCCACGCCAGGCAACACAACAATGCCTGTGCCACGAAAAATTTGGAGCGACTCATCAAGCCAATGCCCTGACTGAAAAGAGGTTCAAAGCTGCGATGTTTCAAGCAACTGGGGTAGCGCTGAACGGATTCTGCACGCATGCTGTTCGGAAATATGTGACAATGGCGGTGCGACAACAGGACGACACAGACCAAGCTCGTGCATCGCCAGTTTCAGTCCCGGGATCAGTTTCATCTGACCGCCATCGTCGTAATACACAGATTCAAAAATACGGCGAATCAGTAGTTCTCCTTCCGCAATCGCTGTATGATCGCCACGCATTGCGGCTTTGTAAAGTGAAGTGTAGACATGCGGCAGCAAGTTAGCCCCGCCGCAAACCCCGCCTGCGGCACCTAAGGCCACTGCTTCCGCCAAACGTTCTTCCGGACCCATGAAAACCACAAAATCGCTCCGATCACGGTGCCGACTGCAAAGACTTTCAAAGTATTTCATATCGCCACCGCTGTCCTTGATCCCGATGATATTTCCATGATGCGATAATGTATCCACCATCGCAGGCTCCAGCACAACGCCGACACAGGACGGCATATTGTAAAGCATCAATGGCAACGGCGAGGCCGTGGCAAGTGCGTCAAACCATGATCCCAAAGCCTGCGGGGAAACTTCAAAATAACACGGAGCCGCAGCCACAATCGCTGCCGCCTGACAACGTGCCGCATGTTCGGCCAGTGCAATCGATTCGGCAAGACAAGTATCCGTGACACCCACAAACACCGGGACCCGTCCTGCCGCGGCTTCGCAGGTGCGTTCCACCATTTCATAACGCATCTGGTACGTTAAGGAAGGCCCTTCACCCGTTGTTCCGAGCACAAACAGACCCGATACGCCACCGGAAATCAAATGTTGGACAATTCTGCCGACGGCGGGTCCATCGATTTGATCAGGTGCCAACATCGGAGAAACCACAGGAGGAATCACACCGGAAAATTGCCGCATACTGTGTTCGTGCCTGATATGAAATGAGGGTCGAGTTGTGCAGTAGTCCTGCAGGTCAGTATGCGCTCGCGACCTTTCGAAGCCCAACGAATTCTTCAGCGAGAAAAATGTTTCTGCAGTCCGCGAGCGGGCCATGGCGGATCGCAGGCTCCTGCGGGTTGCCCAGGATCTACCGAAAACGATTTGAAAAATCCCATGCCGAGGGCTGGTCCTTGATGCGGAACGTTCATCGGAAAACCAATGAGAATTTTCGAGTTGAGACTCAACTGCCGCCCGCAGTCAATCCGAAAATCCACGCACTGTCCTTCAGCAATTACTGCCGGTTGACGCTTTAAAAAAGGGGTCAGGAACCAATAGTGCGAAGCACCCTCCGGGCCATTTGTCTATTGGTTCCTGACCCCGTTTTTAAAGCCTGACAAAGCACTCGTGGCCATTCAGATTTTCCGTAAACCATATGCTGCCAACATCTTGCGCACGTAAATCTGAATCAGATGCGATCGGCGATCATCGGATTTTCTTCGAGAACAAAGATACAAATCCAGAAAGCAGGTTTGGGTTGACCTTGACTTGCAGGTAAACTGCCCCGCTTGCAAAAAATAGACTCATTTGAGCATTTGAACGCTGTCCGTTTTGCTGAATCAGGTTGGGTGCGGGCTGTTGACCATAATTTGCTTCCGACTCAGACTTTTTCATGGTTGAATATGCAGTGATTTGAACGTCTTGCGTCTTGTTGGGACATCACCCATCCGAGACGCATCTCACTCATGGACTGCAATTTAGAATTTTTCCAGGAGAGACGATGTATACGTTGCTGACGGGTGCCACGGGTTTGGTGGGACGGTATCTGGTTCGGGATCTGCTTTTGAATGGTCATGAACTGGCTGTCGTTGTCAGGCCCTCGCGCCGCCAGGCTCCACGTGAACGCATGGAAGAAATCCTGCAGCACTGGGAACGCGAATTGGGGCGGCAGTTGCCCCGACCGATTGTGCTGTCGGGTGATATCACCGAATCCGGTTTCGGACTTTCTGCCGAAGACACGGCATGGGTCAAGGAACATTGCGACACCATCATTCACAGCGCCGCGATTCTGGAATTCTATGGCAAAGATCGCGCCGGTGAGCCATGGCGGACAAATCTGAACGGCACCCAGAACATGATCGATTTGTGTCGTGATCTGGAAATCCACGACATCCATTACGTCTCCACAGCATATGTTGCCGGCTACCAGGACGGTAGTGTCATGGAAGAAAGCCTTGACGTTGGCCAGCCGTTTCGGAATGACTACGAAGAAAGCAAGTTCATGGCCGAGTCGCTCGTGCGCGCGATCGACTTTGCCGACCATGTGACAGTCTATCGTCCTGCAGTGATTGCTGGAGATTCACGCACCGGATACACCAACACTTACCATGGAATCTATTTGTATCTGCGCTTGATGGCGTTGATGATCCCGACACTTCCAGTGGGACCAGACGGAAAACGCCACACCCCGATCCGAATGCGGATGACCGGCGACGAACGACGCAACATCATCCCGGTCGAATGGGTCTCTGCCGTGATGTGCAGGCTGTTCGAGACACCGGAGGCGCGTGGATTGACGTTCCATATCGCTCCCGAACATCCAATCACCTCGGGTGAGATCATTGAGTACTGTGGAGACTGTTTCAATGCAACCGGTGCCACGTTTTGCGGTCACGGTGAGATTGAGCCGCCAGGTACGACCCGGGATGAAAACGAAGATCAGTGGATGTTCGAAAGAATGTACTGGGAGAACGCCGAAACGTATGCTCCGTACGAAAGGAGCGACAATGTCTTCGATGTGACAAATCTCAAGCGATTTACAGGCGATATTGTCTGTCCCGATTTCGACCGTACGGTGATGAGTCGTTATATCGAATACGGAAATGAAGACCGCTGGGGCAAGCGAAAACCAGAAACTGAACCAATCTCATTTTGGGCCGAAGATCAATTGTCTGCGTTATCATCCCATACGCCGAACACTGGCGAGCAGACGATCGGCCTGGATGTGAGCGGACCGGGTGGTTGCCAATTGACTGCGATCTTATCCCGCGCCGGCATCCATTCGGTGGTTCGCGGCTTGCCCGATGACACGTGTCCCATGCTGCACATATCGAATGCAGAAATTGCTGAAATGGTCCAGTCTGGCACTGTGAAGAGTCTTGCAAATGCTGACTGGGATCTGCAGGAGGGTGTGTCCTCTGAAGCTCTGAGCGAACTACTGTTGGGTGCGTTACAGCCAGATTCGGTCGGATCGCGGGCATGATTCGACGAACCGATCAGTTCCTGCTGATCGCGACGTTGCTTCCGCTTTGCTGGCTTTCAATGATGGCCGTCCATGAGGGCGGCCACTTTCTTTCCGCATGCCTCACGAACGGCAAGGTGACGTCCGTCGTTCTGCATCCATTCGCCATTTCACGCACAGATGTCATGCCAAATCCGCAGCCGCTCATCGTCTGCTGGGGTGGTCCGATTCTGGGCTGTGCGGTTCCGCTGTTTCTCTGGGCAGTCTGCCGAATGCTGAATGCACGCTTCGCCTTTCTGATGCGTTTCTTTGCTGGATTCTGCCTCATCGCAAATGGGGCATATATCGGATTCGGATCGTTCGAAGGCGTTGGTGATGCCGGAGATTTGTTGCGACTCGGAATCCTGCCGCCGATATTATGGGGCTTCGGGCTACTGACCATTCCAACGGGCTTTTTGGTCTGGCACGGGGCAGGTGCCGGCTTTGGCTTCGGCCCTCATGCAAAGACACTTGACCCCGCAGCGTCACGACTGACGGCAATCCTGCTGATCGCAATTGTTGTATTGGAATTGTCGTTTGGTCATTCCTGAACTTTGCGTTCTTGTTGCGAACTGTCCAGAATAGCGCCAATCATACATCAGGTTCTAACTCAGGCGGGCTTTAAGCGTGATCGTTCGTGTCACAGTTTTTGTCTCATTCATCCTGCTGGTCTCCACCGCTCTCCTGCCTTCACCGGCTGGAGCGACGGTTATCAGGTCGGCTGCGCTTCATCCGATTTCCGTCACGGAAGCCAGTATCTTCGTCACGCGTTCAAAAGCCATCGTGCGGATTCAGATGTTTGCAGAGGACCTGATTCTGTTTCAGGGACTGGAACCGAACGATCAGGATCGCATCTCGCCGGAAGATCTGAAACGCGGCCTGGCAGACCACAGGGCATTTCTGCTGGAACGAGTTACCCTGCGTGACGCCAAAGGGGAATCGATCAAAGGGGAAGTGACAGACGTTAAGCCGTTTGAGATTCCTGCCGACGGAATCCTCAGCACCGACATGATGCTGCATACGGCGACATACGAACTGGAGTTTCCGTTTTCGGTGCCGCCTGAATTCCTGACGATTCAACAGGATATGAGTGATGAAAACTTCATCATTCCCAGCGAAATGAAACTCACCGTGCATCAATCCGGCACGGCTTTGAACTATACCGAATCGCTGCTGCCCGGAGCTTCGACAACCGTGCGTTTTGACTGGGAACAGGCAATCACCGAAGACGCTTCTGACGCTGAATGGGAAACATGGTTTTCCAAACAACGCGAAGCGACGCTCGGAATCACGAGCTACAGCAGCGTGTATTCGTTTGTGTACATTGAACCCAACGAAATTCGGCACGAAATCCTGATTCCGCTCGCGACACTGAAGACCATTCTGCCCGTAAAGAGTCGCGATGCGTCTTTTATTGAGATCGATGAGCAGGAGCCTATTCGAACTCTGATTCAGGGCTGGCTGCGCGAAGAGAATCCGGTGACCATCAACGGTGCCCGCGTGATGCCTGAATTTTCCCGCATCGACTTTTACGGTCTTGATCTTCGCGATTTTGCCGCACAGGCGGCGGAGCAGAAAGTCAGTCTGGCCAGTGGTCGCGTCGGCATCATTCTGCGATATCAGACACCAGACGACGCCGTGCGTGACGCGACGGTCACATGGGAGAAATACTATTCAACAATGAACAAGATTCAGTCCGTTGTGATCTCGTATCCGGATCGGATCGACCGTTTTGAATTTTCAAGGCATAACAAAGCGATTGACAATGTGCTCAAGTGGACGTGCGATCCCACGGCCTTGCCGCAACCGATCAAGTCCGTTCCGGCAACAATCATTCCCCGACCAGAACTGATGATTCCCGTTGGCAGTCTGATCTGCCTTGCAATGGCTTTCGTCAGCCTGAGAATTCCGAAAAACTCCGTTCGATTGCTCGTCAGCGGAGCGGCATTAATTCTGGCGATTGCGGGATGGCGTTCAGTGGGATTCGCCATTGATCATCCATGGCGGCTCCCGGCGGAATTGAGCGACGAGCAAGCGACGGAGATTTTTCAGAAACTGCATCAGGGTGTCTATCGATCGCTGGATTTCGGCAGTGAGGATCGCGTTTACGACGTACTCGCCACCAGTGTTGACGGCAACTTGCTGGAGAAACTGTATCTGCAGCTTCGTCAGAGTCTGGAGATGCGGGAACAAAGCGGTGCCGTCGCCAGAATTCAGTCAATCAAATACGACACTGGCAAACAGGTAGCGCGCTCTTTATCAACAGTTCCGTGGCCTGGCATTGAATACAGTTCCACATGGACGGTCGCAGGTACAGTCGAACACTGGGGACACATTCACGAACGCCATAATCGCTTCGAGGCTGTCTTCACGATCGAACCCCGCGACGGCAACTGGAAAATCACCCGCATGGATATCGCCAACCAGCAACAAGTCGCCGCGAGGACTCGTTTGCGATAATTTAGGTTCATCGACAAATCAAGTGCGCGACGACAATTTGTGTATGAAGTGTGTCAGCGTTGATCGACGCAGTTGGTGCTGCGATTGAGCCTGAAAGGCTCGCGCAAATCAGCCTGGGGCAAGAGAATCCGCGAATGCGGAAGAGCGCCGCCCCAGGTTGATATCCCGTCTGAACACGAACCGTGAAAGGGTTCCACAATGCTGGTCTGTGTTGCCCTTTCAGGGCAAATCGTGGTTTTGCCGTGGAAACCTGGAGCGTTGCCCCAAGCTGACTTGCCGAGGCCCGTTGGTCCAAATCACAGTGGTTTAACGCAACAAGCAGGCTCAACTCCCCCCACAGTCCGCCATTTCTAAGTCGCGCACTTCGTTTGCCGAGGATCCAATCTTCTCAGCAATACAAGATTCCAACTGTTTGCTGCACAGCGTGATGGCAGAGGATTTATCCGGCGAGCGCGAAATGTAGCCGTCACGCTCCGCCGTGACGACCACCCAAGGGACAATGGCCACCAACCCAAGCTCACGCCATGTGAAAGGATTTGAGAAACACCGTTGCTTGTTTCGCCATGTTCACCCGACCAGGCTCATCACGGCGGAGCGTGATGGCTACTTTGGCGAGCAGTTGGCCAGTATGATCGAAGTACCCGTCGAGATTCGAAATCGGCGAACGGAAGTCATTTTTCTCGTCGTGGATGGCGTGATGGAATCACCGAATGAGGATCCGGACGGCATGGATTTGACTGCGGATCAATTATTTGGGGCATTGCCCCCAACGCTCGCGCCAATGGAATGACTCTGGCGACTAACAATGTCGCCGAGTTCGGACGTGTCTCGGGGCTGCTTGTTGAGGACTGGGAGCAAGGCGTTTGACAGCCGATTTTCTGTCAATTTTTTCGCTCAAGCAAAGAAAGGGGACCAACTCACTTCTGAATCAATGAGCTGCCGCCCCTTGTCACGCCGTACAGTCTTTCTGACTGGCGACGATATTGCTCGCAACATTCCCCTTCCGTGTGAATTCGGATGTGGTAGAATGTCGCCATGAGTGCAACCATTGACGCCAAAGCTTTTAATCGTGGTATCGATCCTATTCTGCAGTTTCTCACTGTGGATCAGGCTCGGGGCATTGTTGCACATAGCGGTGAGCCGACGCTGCGTCAGCGAATTGATGAATTAGCTAAACTGTAGAATGAGGGCGAGCTCTCAGACGCAGATCAAGCAGAATATGAAGGCTATGTGCGTGCCAATAAGTTTGTCGCGATTCTGCAGGCAAGAGTCCGCAAACTGATGTCGGATTTTGAGGCGTAATGGACGCAGCGACGAAACGACTTGTTCGGCAACGAGCCAACAATCGATGTGAGTACTGTGGGCTTCATCAGAATCAATCGCCGCTCGCAACGCTGCAGATTGAACACGTCACTCCCAGAAAGCATGGGGGTGGCGATGAACTCGGGAACCTTGCCCTTGCCTGCATCGACTGCAATCTGGCCAAGCCCAGCAACATTGCCGGTCGAGATCCTGAAACCAATGAGTTGACGCCGCTGTTTCATCCACGAGTCGATCAATGGGAAGATCATTTTTCGTTCGATGGCATTTACGTTTTGGGCAGGACCTCCGTCGGCCGAACAACAATCTACGTGTTGAACATGAATTCTACTGATCAACTGGAGTTTCGAGCGGCGATTCAAGATTTTTGACTTGAAGGAATCCAGATTGCGACAAAGCTCGGGCTGACCAAACCATCATCCCAAGCTGAGCCGACAGACAAACAGTCCTCACCCAGAAAATCGTGTTGTAGTTTTCTTCGCCTACCTGAAAAAACTGAAGGGTTAATAGTCCGCTCAGGGCAACCAATTGCCTTGCAGGCTCAATCAAAGAGACCTGCCCCGTTCGATGCTCAACGGACGTCATTTTTCTGGTCGTGGCCGGCGTGACGGAATCACCGAATGAGGATCCGGACGGCATGGATTTGACTGCTGATCAATTCTTTGGGGCATTGCCAGATTGTCGCCATCGCTCGCGCCAATGGAATGACTCTGGCGACTAACAATATTGCCGAGTTCGGACGTGTCTCGGGGCTTCTTGTTGAGGACCGGGAGCAAAGCGTTTGAAAGTCGATTTTCTGTCACCTTTTTCGCTCAAGCAAAGAAACGGGACCAACTCACTTCTGAATCAATGAGCTGCCCCGTTTATCACGCCCCCTTTTTCACGTCTCCGTTCAGCACATCACGAGGCGGATGATCGGTTTCGGTCACTAGGATTTAAAATGGAGCAGCCGAATAGTTGGTTCGCTTCAATCCCAACGCCGAGAACGTCGCGTTTTTCAAAGCAGCCATCGCTTTCCCCCGACTCTTGTAAGAGTTGTGAGGTGATCAATCATCATTGAAACTTGTCCATGGTTACGTCAGAACAAACGATTGTCGTTTCCTCGATGCATTTCGACCGTATGCAATATAAACTCAGCCGCAAAGGACACAGGGTCGACTCAGGACCTTTTAAGTTCACAATTCCGTCTTAGTCGTTCCTATCAAGGCATCACTGCACCCAAAAGTACGAGCACAAGAATGGCCATACCGAAGACATTGAGCGAACAACTTCGCCGAGGAAACGTTATTCCATTCGTCGGTTCTGGAGTCAGCCTGAGTGTCAAGCCAAATCTATTCCCCTCATGGAGTGATTTGATAGCGTATCTCGCTGAACTGCTACGCGAAGAACAAAAGTCCCACGATGAACAAATCGTTCGCGGCTTTTTGGCAAAGGGAGATCTCTTCAAAGCAGCTGCGCAAGCATTGGACGGATTGGGACGGAGGCGATTCAATGATTTCATGAAACAGCGATTCGGTATTGATCAGCCAGAGGATGTCGATTTGACAGTGCCACGCGCGATTTGGAAGCTCTCAAACAATCTCGTGATTACTACAAATTATGATGACGTACTGAAATGGGCCGCCCCGACCACCCCATCGACTTCAATCATTTGCAACACTCAGACAGCAGAAATCGCGCGAGTCTTCGACAGTCCGCAACGAGCAATTTGGCATCTTCATGGTCACCATAGTCAGGCTGACTCGTTGGTCGTAGCGCCGAAACAATACGAGCAGTTTTACGGCTCCGAATTCAAAAAGGCGAATCCTGACTATCTCGCGGCTGTTCAGCAGTTATCCACAGTCTTGGCTAATCGTCCGTTGCTATTCATTGGGTTTGGATTGAATGACGACTATTTCATGGAGTTCTTGAAAGAGATATTTGAACAGTTCCTGGGCAATTCAATGCCATGTTTCGCCATTGCTAAGAGAGGGGCGACTGACACCGAACAGATTTGGAAGAAGTATGGTGTTGAGACGCTGCACGTAGACGATTATCAGAAAAGCCTCCGCGACTTACTGCAACACCTAGAGAACCAGCCCCGACAGGTCACTCGTGCATCGGACACAGGACAAGGTATGGCGTCCGCGCCCGCTGATATGAAGTATACCCCCGCCAATCACTGTTTCTCAGTGCCATATCGACAGAAAGGCGCGAAAGTCATTGGTCGGGACGACGCATTGGAGACTCTTCACGGCCAGCTTGCAAGTGCGGACACAAGTTATGGAAACGCAGTCGGAATTCACGGTTTGGGTGGATTAGGGAAGACGCAGTTGGCGGTGGAGTTTGCATATAAATTTTCCGATGACTACCCCAATGGAGTCATTTGGCTGGAAGCAGACAGAGACATTGACGCTCAACTTGTCCAACTCGCGGTGGGGGCTCGGTGGGTCCATCCGGAGACAGATCTTGCAAACATCTTGTCCGTCGCAGTAAACCGACTTCGAACCAATTCGGACACACTCATTATCTTTGACAACGTCAACAAGTTCGAAGATCTATTGCGTTATCTTCCGACGCCGACCGCATCGCCCGACATTTTGTTCACATGCCAAACTGAAATTGCCGGAATTACCCCACTTTCTCTTGACTTATTGTCGCCTGAAGATGGCGTAAAGATGCTGGGCAGCGAGTCGCGTCGCCAAATCAACGATAATGACAAATCGGCAATGAAGATCGTTGAAACATTGAGTGGCTTGCCGCTAGCAATTGAACTGGCGGGTGCTTATCTCAAGTATCGTGCTAATGTAACTTTGGAAGAATATGCTGCCCATTTGGATCAGGATCTGACCGGGACAGTCTCACGAGCAGCAACTCACACTGTAAGTTTCGTCCGGCATGACACTAATCTCCGAAACACACTCGCACGGTCGGAAGAAGCAATTGCAGAAAACTCGATCTTGCTTCGCACAATGACAGTCCTTACATGGAGCGGCAATTCCCCAATGGGATTCGATTTGCTGTCCGCGATTTTGCATGTAGAAACAACGGAATTGTGGGATGCATTAAGTCTCGGGGTAACATTGCGAATTCTCGAGGAATCTACGCCTGGGGAGTCAAATCTGAAGGCGTTCCGGCTTCGACGATTGATCGCTCAAATGAGACGTGAAGACGCAGTCCAACCAGATGGAGAAGTCGTTGACCAGACTATTCCGCGTTTGGCCGACTGGTTTGAAGGGCGTAGACTTGAACATAAGGAACAGAAGACACTTGAATTTGAATTGATCCACCTTCAGGCATGGAGAGCTTTGGCATCGACAGTTGCACCGTTCGAACGTGCGAGATTGGCTTGGTTGGAAGCATTTCCGCCGTATCTCCGTGGTGAATATCGGGAATCAAAAAGAAAGCTCGATGAAGCAGCCCACACCCTCACGCTGATCCCAGCGGCGTCAATGGACAAAAAGACTGAGTTGTTGAAAGCAAATATTTACAATGACTTGGGGGCGATGTCAGGACATGATGGGCTGCGGGCACCCGA
>Ga0105046_10010962_pt1 | contig 14095 bp, 11 predicted proteins | sample MAT03_FD_78385 | JGI IMG/M metagenome (GOLD analysis project Ga0105046, IMG submission 78385) | Freshwater microbial communities from Lake Fryxell liftoff mats and glacier meltwater in Antarctica - MAT-03 (megahit assembly) | ecosystem: Environmental > Aquatic > Freshwater > Ice > Liftoff... | reverse complement strand
TGTTTTATAATATTCCGCGCAAAAGTCGGGTGTGTAGGGGCAGCCCCATATGCAGCAACTTAAGCATAGGAGACCTCAAAGTCATACCAGAGTTGGAAGGTAAGTGGGGTATTGCGCCGTCGGATACGCCGAGGGGCCAGCGCTAAATGATACTGTGGCCAGTGGAAGACGTCAGCCAACAGGGCGACCCAGCGGATCGCCCCTACACGCCAACACCATTTGTACTCGATGCCGAAGTATTTATGAGACACACCATTCAGGTGCTTATGCACCAATAAAAGCAAAGTTATAAAAAATGTGTAATGATCCCCCTTCACGCGGCGTCTGCTTAGCATGTGATATCAAAGGATTATAAAACCATGACCGCAGCACAAGCCGAACTGCCGCGCGTTGACCTCAACGCGTTCCGTGTGAATCAAGTCGCCATCATCACTCTCCTTATTCTGGCGTTTGTTCTCGGTGCAGAAGGGCTCGTTTTGTGTACGTGTCTGGTCATGGCGATAGGCACATTGATAGGCATTCCAGGCTTCAAGCCGTTGTATCAATATGTGCTCCAGCCCCTCAACATTGTGAAACCCGATATTGAACGCGATAACCCTGAGCCGCATCGCTTTGCACAGGGATTCGGGGCGGTTGTACTGCTTCTCGCCACTCTGGCGCTGTTCAGTGGATCAGCGATTGGGTGGGCGTTGAGCTGGTTGGTGATTACGCTGGCCGCCGTGAATCTGTTTCTGGGCTTTTGCGCGGGATGTTTTGTCTACTACTGGCTGAATCGTCTTGGCGTGCCAGGATTCGTTAAAGCGGCCCCCGCCAATACCATCCCCGGCATGCGTCCCCGCCAGGGAGTCTCGCAATGATCGAGCGGATTCTCATTTCAATCGCGCTGATTGTGGCGGGATTTGTGCTCTACAAGATCTTTATCGCGCGGCAGCTTCGTCAGGCACAGGCTGCACTGCCGGGTCTGGAAGGTAAAGAGGCCGGGAAATACCTGATTCTCTACTTTACATCCCCGACCTGTGGGCCCTGCCGCACGACGCAGCGACCAGCGCTCAAAAAGGTGCAGGATGCCTTTGGCGATCAATTGCAAATTATCACCGTCGATGTCACTGAGCAACCTGCTATCGCGGAACAGTGGCGCGTGATGACTCTGCCAACCACCTATCTCTTTGATACCGCAGGCACACCCAACGAATGCAATCTCGGCGTCACCTATGCGGATCGTCTGATTCAGCAGATCAAAGGCATGGGCGCACAGAGTTTGACGCTGCAACAAACCTCGGCGTGATGACATAGCTCCCTACGTCTATCAATGCAAAGGGCGATCCAACTGGATTGCCCTTTGCATGTCTTCGTTTTGAATGGGTTAACAACGTATCTTAAGCACTTATCCCCAACTCGAAAAGGGCGTGCGTTCCCACAGCCGCTTGCCAACCTCTTTGACAGCCCCGCGTGCCATTGCCCGCAGCATCAGCGGTGGCAGCAAAAGCTGCGCCACATCCGGCGGGATCTGGCGAATGAGCATGCGACCCATCAGATTCATCACGGCATCATCCTGCGAAATCCACTGCTGCATCACAGCAGGTATCGCAGGCGGCTGATAAAATGTGCTGTAAATGCGCTGTTGCAGCGATTTATACATCGCATACGTCACCACACGGCACGTTTCATCATAGTCTATCAGCGCTGCATTCCACGTCAGGAGGCCGCGTTTGTACTGGCGGATTGCATGTGCCATCGCACGCGCAGTCGCAACAGCATCATACAAGCCCTGTCCGTCCAGCGGGTCTTTCTGGTGATAGGCGTCCCCTACCAGCGCCCATCCAGGGCCGCCTGCCTGACGATAGAAATTCCCAATCTGACGCATGCCGCGCACACTCGTGATGCGCTCGGCATGGGCAAAGCGCGACCAGAGTTTGGGATTGCGCTGCAAAATCTCTAGATAAAACGCTTCGGTCTGACCTGCGGGTGCTTCTAACGCATCACTGCGGCCCTCAACACCTACCGCCGCTTCACCATCCGCGCTGTCCATCACGAGATAGCCATAGGCCCCATCGCCCTCGTAGGCCACAGCCGCCGCGCCCCGATGATCGTAAGGGGCAACACCGCGCCAATAGGCATAAAAGTTGTTCGTGGGATGCTTGTCATGCACATCCGTCTCTTTGGCATTGGCCTTGCGTGCCACCACGCTGAAACGTCCATCCGCCCCAATGACAAGATCTGCGGTAAGCGTCTCCTGCGCACCCTCTTTCTCGCGCCCGATGACACCAATAACGCGATCACCCTCCCAGGCGAGATCAGTGACGCTGAAATTCTGTCGTCCCTGAACGCTAGGCTGCTTGAGGGCGTTATTCCAGAGCGCCTCATCGAAGCGTGCGCGATCAATGGCATAGGCATAATCGCGCCCAAACGCTCTAGGAATACGGATCGTCGCAGTATCCTTGCTCGCCACATTGAGAATGCGATGGATGCGCGGCGTGTTGCGCGCATACTCCTGTTCATTCGCGCCGATCTCATCCAGCATTTGCATGGTCGAGGCATAGATGATAGGGGAGGAGACGGCAGGCAGCGACGGAAACGCAGCCCGTTCCAGCAGCAGCACCCGCAGACCAAAGTGTCCCAGACGAGCAGCTAAGGTTGAGCCTGCTGCCCGTCCGCCAACAATAATCACATCCCAATCGTAAGTTGCCATTGTTTATTCCTCTAAAACTGTGAACAATTTCACAATATCAGTATTTGCTCTTTTGTCCAGAGTTGTATGACCCTTTGATGAGGCGTGAAAACACCAACTGGATGATAATCACGAGAGTCGTATCACGCCCTTAAATGTTTAATTTGTACACAATACATGAACTTACTCACAGGACGTTTACAGTGTCTTGACAATCCAATTTGCTGAGGTTAAGATTGCTTTAATTAATTCTTCTTGCAAAACTTTTTTTGAAAAATGCGAAGCCCGAGCAATCGGGCTTTTTGCATTCTTAGATATAAATACGTCCCTCACACAACAAACGTTTTAACTTTCCTTGTCAACTGTCATTGGCGCGCCTTTAAATCCGAGTTCAAATGAGGACTCATAGGGGGACGATGATGCAATTTAACGAACAAGGGTGGATATAAAACGAGATTGTAAGGGCGCAGCACTCCCCTCCAATCCTTGCATTGAGACAGAGCAATTCAAATCACCTTTTGAGACGAGTTTTGATTCAATCGCTTGACAAGCTCTCTGCCAACTGATAACATTCCCTTAAATAATTCTTCTTGCAAAACTTTTTTGAAAAATGCGAAGCCCGAGCAATCGGGCTTTTTGCATTTCACAGTTAGGATCGTCAAAAATCGGCATAAAATAAGTCATCATATGGCAACATGTGAGGCTGTCATGGATTTTCTCCGCCGACTCTTGCAAGGACTCAGTGATATGCCGCATCCGCTCCAGTCCCAACCAACCTACGACTACAATCCACAGTCATTCAGCAACGGTCCGCTGCCCACACCTGTTCACCCCAAAGTGCTCACCATCTTCCATAATCCCACCATCGGGCCGCGCGGCGGTCAAAAGGCACAGATCGCCTATGGTTGGAATCATCCTGATGGGCTGGCACAGGGCTATATTGACGATCTCAAATATGCGACGTATGGCTACCTGAATTATGAAATTGTGGATCGCATTGAAGTCGATGCCTTCCCGATTAAGCGCGATGGCTTCCGCTACACCGATGAGACCTATGAGCAGGCATGGCGCACACGTCAATTTCACGATCCCGATGGTGTGGATTACCTCGCTCTGGTGCGCGAATTCAACATGATCGAGCGCATCAACAGTGGTGAGATTGATGAGGTCTGGTTGTTTGGACATCCCTACGGCGGCTACTGGGAGAGCATCATGGGAGGGCCAGGGGCGTTCTGGTGCAATGCGCCTGCGCTGAAAGGCACTGAACATGCCAAAAAGCGCTTTGTCATTATGGGATTCAATTTTGAGCGCGGCGTGGGTGAGATGCTCGAAGACATGGGCCATCGACTTGAGTCGATGATGCTGAAAGTCTACGAGACGGTGCACAAGACCGACGCTGATCTCTTTATGAAAATGTGGCGCATCGAAAAGACGCATCCTGGCCTCGCCGAGTGTGGCAACGTGCATTTTTCCCCCAATAGCACAAAAGATTATGAATGGGGCAATCCGACGCCTGTGCTCTCACGCGCCGATACGTGGTACTCGTTTCCTGATCTCAGCGGCGAACCGCGTATGATGACGTGCGCCGATTGGGGCAATGGCGATATTCGCAAGCATCATGTCTGGTGGATGCGTCATATGCCGCACATCGTGGGAGAGACCAATGGCGTGCTGAACAACTGGTGGGATTATGTGGTGAATCCTGATCTTATGATCAATAAGGAGTGATGTACCCTGGCAGGAATCGCGCTATAAAGACACCATAAAAATGACGTTGATCACCTGCACAAATAACGATTCGTGTTATCATCACATCAACGTTCTGTAACAGGGGGTAAATACTATGTATTTCTTTGAGGCACTTCAATATCCATTTAATAGTCAGGGCTGGATCGGCAAGGCGGCAATCGGTGTGCTTATGCTGATTATCCCCATTTTTGGCTGGTTTGTACTGGGCGGCTATGTCCTGCGTCTGACCCGTGAAATCCTGAATGGCAACATGCAGCTCCCTGATTACGATTATGGGGCGGATTTCGGGCGGGGTCTCTCGGCCTTTGTCGGGACACTGATCTACCAGATTCCGGCGATGATCATTGTCTTTATCCTGGGCGCACTGCTGGGGCAAGGCCTCATCCCGCAGGTGTTGTCGTCGGCCATTGGCTTCCTGATTGGTATGCTGCTCCAGGTGGCCCTCGTGCGTTTTGTGCTGACGGAAGATTTCAGTGTCTTCTGGGATGTCAGCCATAATTTCGGCCTGATCCGCGATAACATCAGCGCGGTGATCACCTATCTCGTCAACACCATCCTGTTTGGCATTGTCGCTGGGATTGTCCTGACGATTGGGTTTATGCTGCTCATCATTCCGGGTTTGATCCTGACACCGATGATTTGTTATGGAGGCGCGTATATGTTGGCCCGTTATGCGCAGGAACTCGGTCTGTCCGTCGGCAAAGTCAAAGAGAAGAACTACGCCTGATCTGTCTCACAACAGCGATTGCATCAAATGCATCGGGGCGTCATAACGCCCCGATTTTGATTCGCATGTCCAAAGAAAAAATCTCATTCTAAAACACCAAAACGTGTGAAAGGGAGAGTGTCAAGTTGCAATCTGGTTCCTGGGCTGGATCGTATTTTTAGGCTTAACAATTATCTCTGGGGCTGTCGTTGCAAAAATGATGCCCTATGAGGGAAATGGACAAGCCATCTCAGGCGCAGGCATGGGATTTATACTGCTGTGGTGTCCGAGTGTCTTTCTCTTCTCGGCTATTGCGACTCTCTTCAGACGTACCCTGATGAAGCAAGCGGGACTCACCGACAAAAAGAAGAAAGTCCCGCCCTCCTTTTAAATCCCTCTACATCCGAAACACGCCGTACTGTGTCTCTTTGATCGGCGCATTCAGGCACGCGCTCAACGCCAGTGCCAGCACCCGCCGCGTCTGACCAGGCTCAATAATGCCATCATCCCACAACCGCGCCGAGGAATAATACGGGCTGCCTTCCTGCTCATATTTATCGAGGATTGGCTGTTTGAACGCGGCCTGCTCTTCGGGCGTCATATCAGGCGCACCGCTGCGAGCCAATTGATCGCGCTTGACCGTTAGCAGCACATTGGCGGCCTGCTCGCCACCCATCACGCTGATTCGCGCATTCGGCCACATCCACAGAAAGCGCGGTCCATACGCCCGCCCACACATGCCATAATTGCCCGCGCCAAAACTCCCACCAATGACAATCGTAAATTTGGGCACCGCCGCATTTGCCACCGCATGCACGAGCTTGGCCCCATCTTTGGCAATACCGCGCGTCTCGTATTCACGCCCTACCATAAAGCCCGTGATATTCTGCAAAAAGACAATCGGAATCTGACGTGCTGTACACAACTCAATAAAGTGTGCGCCCTTCAATGCCGACTCGCCAAACAGCACGCCGTTGTTAGCAATGATGCCAATAGGGTAGCCCTCAAGATGCGCAAACCCGGTGATCAGCGTCGTACCATAATTGGCCTTGAACTCGTGAAAGCGACTGGCATCGACAAGCCGCGCAATCACCTCACGCACATCGTAGCTCTCGCGAAAGGTGGGCGGAATCAAGCCATAAAGCTCTTCAGGATCATAACGCGGCGGCTCAGGCGGCTGGAGATCCAGCGTCACGCGCTTGCGGTTGTTGAGATGACTGACCATCTCGCGCAGAATCTCAAGGGCATGCTCATCGTCTTCGGCCAGATGATCCGCCACGCCCGATTTTTGCGTATGGACAAGAGCGCCGCCCAGATCCTCCGCGCTGACTTCTTCACCTGTCGCCGCTTTGACCAACGGTGGGCCGCCTAGAAAAATTGTGCCCGTGCCCCTCACAATGACCGTCTCATCAGACATAGCAGGCACATACGCGCCGCCTGCTGTGCAACTGCCCATCACACAGGCCATCTGCGGGATGCCCTGGGCGCTCATCGTCGCTTGATTGTAGAAAATACGGCCAAAATCATCGACATCGGGGAAGACTTCATCCTGCATTGGCAGAAACGCGCCGCCACTGTCCACCAGATACACACAGGGCAGATGATTTTCAAGCGCAATTTGCTGCGCCCGCAGGTGTTTCTTAACAGTAATTGGGTGATAAGTCCCTGCTTTGACTGTAGCGTCATTGGCTACAATCAAGCATTCGCGCCCTTGAATACGTCCAATGCCTGTGACAATCCCACCAGAAGGCAGCCGGTCATCATATAACCCCCAACCTGCTAACGGGGCAATCTCAAGGAAGGGCGATCCGGGATCAAGCAGCTTGTCAATGCGTTCCCGTACAAATAATTTGCCCTGCTCCCGATGGCGCTGCTGCGATTTTGCCCCGCCGCCTTCACGCACCTGGGCCAGATTTTCACGCAGCATCTCAATGAGTTGGCGATTGAATGCCTCGTTATTACGATACTGATCATTATGAAGAAGGCGTGTCTCAAGAATGGGCATGCGTTTAAAATTTCCCTTAATAACTTCTGTCTCTGTGAAACGATTATAGCAGTCACGACGTATAGGTTAGTACAGGACACTGTGGAGTGAACCGGATTCACCTAATAGGTAACATTAACAAACTATTTTGTAACCGTACTCTAGCCACATTGTATCCATATCCTAATAAAAGAGTTGGCTTGGTTCTTTATTGTCTGCTAAGATTATAGAGAAATGATTGTTGTTTACATAGTGCTCTTTTTCTTGTCATTTCACTTACCACCAACTATAGAAGGAACCACCGCAATGGCTATTGAGTCAATTACTCATCTCTCTCAGGAGACTTTTGAGACTCTCATAAAAGACAAAAAAAGTGTATTAATTTATCCTCAATCCTCTACAAAAACTGCGCTTCTTACGCAATTTGTTCAAACATATGGTGATCATCTTCTTTATCACAGTTTTACTCCCGTCGCTTCATTGAGTGCGGCGCTGCAAACGATTGTTGAGGCTCAACCCGACACCTTTACCCGTCTCGCTGCCGCCCTCAAAAAGAAAAATTCCACACCTAAAGATTCTGCTGTGGCTCTCGTCAAAGACCTCGACGCGCTGTCTCCAAAACCTATTGCGCTCTATCTTGATGATGTGGATACCATCGGTGATCTGGAGCACTTCCCAACATTTATGCAGGCCCTGATTGACAGCTTGCCGCAAGATGTGCAGATTATTGTGAATGGCCGCCAGCTCACAACCCAACCCTGGAACACGCTTCTCGAACGGGGAGATGCTGTCGTGCTTGGCATGGGGTATCGTGAAGATGAAAATGCGTTTCGCCCAGATGCGGATGAACGCCCCCTGCTGGAAATTTATGCCTTTGGACGGGGCCATGCCCTCGTCAACGGGACACCGATTGACAATTGGGATGGGGCCTTACCGAGGAGTCTCTTCTTCTATTTTGCAGATCATGAATTGGTATGCCGCGATCAAATATTTAAAGTCTTCTGGCCGGATTTATCCGTTAAAGAAGCCACAAATGTCTATCATGTGACAAAACGTAAAATTAGTGAGCGCATCACAACCCATTCCCGCCGCACAGATGCCGCTTACGAACTCACAAATTATGCGAATGGCTTTTATCACCCAAGCGACAGCGTCCAGCGGCATTATGATGTCGCTGATTTTACAAGCGCTCTCGAACAAGCCTCCAATATAACCGAGGAAGCAGAACAAGAACGCCTGTATCGTCGTGCGCTTGATATTTACAAAGCCCCATTTCTTTCTACCCTCGATATGCCCTGGGTGGAAGAACGTCGCGAAAAGCTGCGCCTCATGTATGTCGATGCCCTCATTGATATGAGCCGCCTGCAAAAGCGCAAAGGCCGTTTCGTGGAAGCCCTCGGTTATTTCTTGCGAGCCCTCAAAGAAGTGCCCCAGCGCGAGGATATTCACCGCGAAGCCATGATGGCCTATTCGAAGCTTGGCGCGATTGATGATGCCTTGAATCAATATCATCTGTTGGAAGATTATTTGCAGCGCACGGTGGGTGTACGTCCCTCGCGCGAAACACGCGAACTTCACGAGCGCATCCAACGTGAAGGCGCTGAAATCGAGGCTCAATAGAGTCACGGTACACATTCCACACATAACCATAGCAGCGTATACAAGGGGATTTATATCCCCTTTGGCGTTTACGCTGTTCATGACTCAACGTGTTTTAAATAGAGGTATACTAACCCTACTTACATCTGACGTTGATCCCATACCATATATTGAGCAGGATTTCCCGTTATGCCCTCAGCCCCTCGTCCATCGCGATCCAACAGCCCATCACCTATAACGCCCAGTCTGCCCCCTGACCATATCGGCCTGCTGGTGGCCGCGCTGCTGATGATGCTGGTGGGGTGGGGCGGCCTTTATCGCCTAACAATGACGACGCTGCCGCGTATTGGCGGAGAGCTGTGGCTGTTCTTTATTCTGCTGCTGATGGCCGTTACCGGGACGGCGGTCCCGATTGTGCGCTATCTCAACGTGCGCTTCACACCAATGGAAGTCGAGGTCCCACCGGGGGGGGTCATTGTGCGGCAGAGCATCTGGATCGGGCTGTTTGTGGTGACGTGTGCCTGGTTGCAAATCCCGAGAGCTCTCTCGCTGCCTCTGGCGCTGTTTATTATCCTGGTTCTGGTCGTGGTGGAGGTGTTTTTGCGCTCGCGCGAATTGATTGCCGAACGCGAACAGCTTTAAGAAAGGGCGCAGCACGTTGATAGCGGGACATAATAACGTGACGTCCTTGCAGGGGCACGATGCATCGTGCCCTGATGAGCCCTTTTCAATCCAAATTGGTGTACAAACCGATAACGTTTGAGGCGGGCGCGATATATCGCGCCCCTACACATCAATGATTTTATGGGTCACAAAGGCATACCACGCTTTTCTGTACACCGACCAGCCCGCTGCGCCCCTACAATCGGTTTTTGAGATGCAGCCCTCTCAGAATACAACAAAAAAGGGCGACTCAATCGAGTCGCCCCTGCAAGATAGAAGATGTTTCAGTACGTGGGCGAGGCATGCCTCGCCCCTACAAGCTCTCTAATCCCCTGATGGGCTTGGAGTCGTTTCGGTTGCTTGATCCAATGCCTTGAGCATCTCATCAATCTCGGTGAATTTCACACGCGGGCGGGCGGTCCCCTCAGCGTTAGCGACTTCAAGATCGTTCAGGCACTGCCAATCGGCATAGGTCACCACGCGCACGCCGCGCTCACGCAGAAGCGCCACAACAGCATCGGGCTGCGGGGCATCAGGGAGCCACATTTGCCCGGCCTGGAAATCAGCAAGCACAAGATTGGCTGTCTCAACCGCATCCTGCTTGTTGGTGCCAATTACGCCGGAGGGCCCACGCTTGATCCAACCCGCGACATACTCGCCCACGATCACATCACCGCCCGACTGCGTCAGGACACGGCCCTGCGCATTGGGGATGATGCCTTTTTTGTCATCAAAAGGGACATCGGGCAGTGCCACACCGTAATAGCCCACCGAGCGAAACACCAACCCGACAGGCAAAATCTCAGTGCGATCCGTCGCACGCGGGCGAATCTCGCCTTTGTCGTCCTGAACCATCTCATTGCGAACGATCTTGAGACCTTCGACGCGATCCGTCCCCACAATTTCCAACGGGGAGACAAGAAAGCGCACGATCAGTTGCTTCGGTTTGCCTTCAAGCGGTTCGGTAGAATACTGCGTCAAAATCTCGACGTTGCGCACCTCAGCACGATCCGCCTGGGGTGACGCGAGATAGGCGGCACTGGCAGGATCGAGCACCACATCTTCCGGATCAACATGAATATCGGCGTCTTCCATCTCACCGAGTTCTTTGATCTCAGGATTGCTGAACGCCGCCTGCACGGGCCCGCGCCGACCCAAAATGTAAATCTCGCGAATCTTGCTCTCAGCCAGGGCTGCTTGCGCATAAGGGGCAATATCCGTTGCATCCAGTTCTGCCTGCGAACGGGCGAGGATACGCGCCACATCCATCGCCACATTGCCCACGCCGATCACGGCGACGCGCTCTTGTGACAGATCGAACTGCAAATGACGATAATCAGGATGACCGTTGTACCACCCGACAAACTCCGTCGCGGCATGGCTGCCGGGCAGATCTTCGCCAGGGATACCCAGGCGCTTATCCGTCTGCGTGCCGACTGAGAAAATCACGGCGTTATAATGCTGCTGAAGATCGGTGAGGGTGAGATCGCTGCCAAAGGTCACATTGCCGAAGAAGCGAAAGCCGGGGTTTCTGGCTGTTTTATCATAGATTGCCGTGACAGATTTGATTTTTTGATGATCGGGCGCGACACCGCCACGCACAAGGCCAAACGGAGTCGGCAGACGATCAAACAGATCGACCTGGATGGCAAGATTTTTTTGCTTGAGCAGGTGATCCGCAGCATAAAAGCCGGCAGGCCCTGCTCCAACAATCGCCACCCTGATAGGTTGGGTGAGTATCCCGAACGCCGTCATGTATGGGCATCCTCTCGTATGAATGGTCGGAGTAATCTCATTATAGCATCCATATGTGACTTGGATTGATCAACTTTTCACAAATATACAGTCTTATTATATAGGCATGTCTTTTAAGTGACTTTTGTCACCTCAAGCTGCTCTTATGGAGAACTCAAATAAAATTGACATGAATGTAGGGGCGCAGCATGCTGCGCCCGAAAATACCGATCTGCCCTCTCATTTATGAGCGAGAGGGTGAGGGGAAACGTTTAGCTGACAACGATGGACTGAAACATAGGGATGATCGCCACCTGGACGAAGATCCAGACGCTAATGATGCCCACGAGTGTCACAAGACTGAAGCGATCCAGGCGTTCTTTGGGCGTTCCACGATTTTCAAGCACCAGCTCATACACCGTGAAGCCAAATTGAATCAAGATGGCCGCATCGTTGATAAGCATGAAGGCATCGAAATACACCGGATAGGCCACTGCCGGGATATTGCCGCTCACACCCAGATGATGCACCAGCATCGCCAGCAAGATGCCGCCCGCCAGACCAATGCGCTGATTGCGATCCGGCATAAACGTCCCCATGAAGCTGATGAAGAGAATCACCAGTGCGGGCAGCACATCACGGATGAACGCGGCCACTGGCACACGGTTGAGCGTCATGGTGAAGGTATAGCGCCCATAACCCAGGTCTGCGCCGTAATAGGACTTCTCGGTAATATCAACGGTGTAGGTATCCCGAAGATCCCAGCCCGGCAAGCTCACATCTTGATCGACACCATTTTCGCTGGCATGCTGCGCAAAGGTCACAAGATCGGCAGTCGCAAATTTCGCTTCAATCGTAACGCGCAGGCTGTGCGTATCAAACGGGAAGCGGCTCAAATCGATTTTATTCTGGGCGAGAACAGCTTGAACACGATACTCAAAAAAATCATCGCGCTGGGTACGGAGTTCAACATTGAGACCTTCCGAGCCGCTGACACCCATGACATCGATGCCCGCCTCTTCTGGGGTACAGGGGCGACTGCAATGCATCGTCAGATAAAAATCGACGTTGTAAATGCCGTTATCAAGCTGGAACTCACTTGCGCCCACCACATAGATGCCCAATTCAATGACAAGGGGCCCAGCCGATGGAGGCTGTGATGGATCGACAGGAGGGCCATCTGGGGCAGGGGTGGACTCCGCTGTGGGGACAACTGTCGCTTCCTGTGCTGAGGCAAGACTCGCACCAAAGGCCAGCGACACAAGCAATAAGAGGATCATCAGATGATGGCGTAACACGATAAACTCCCTGAGTAACACAAATAGGCAAGGAATAAGTCTCCTTGCCTGTTCATTATATAACTCTTTATTGCAGCGATGCCCTTAAGCCTTCTTCTCCATCGGAATGACCAGATCCTTCTTAAATGGCGTCAGCGAAATCAATTCGCCCTGTTGCGTGATATAGAAGGTGTCTTCCACGCGCACGCCATAGCCTGCATCGGGATAGTACACGCCTGGCTCAATGGTGATGAAATTCCCTGCTTGCAAAATATCCTCCACCCGCATATGCGAGAGTGAAGGGCGCTCATGAATTTGCAAACCCAGACCGTGCCCTAAACTGTGGACATACCCATCCATTGTGCCGGGATGAGAGCGCTGCGTTTTGTGGCCTTTGCTCTCCAGATAATCGAGAACGGCAAACTGGAGATTGCTGGCTTTGTCACCGCTGCGGAACGTCTCAACGGCCACATCAAATGATTCCATCACTTCGTCGTAGGCTTTCTGCACTTCGGGCGAAGCATAGCCAATCGACCATGTGCGCGTCATATCATGGTGATAGCCGCCGCCCATCTCACGCGGGAAAATATCGAACACAATCGCCTGCCCCGCCTTGAGCGCCTGCGTATTTTCGCCGCGACTGTGCGGGAAACCGCCATCGCGCCCCTGAGCAAAAATTGTGCCCGTGTCTTCCAGGCCGCGTGCTGCCAATTCGCGCATGAAAAAGGCCCGCACATCGCCAATCGTAAGTGGCACACCATCTGCTTTGACCACTGTTTCGTCCTCGGCAAGGGCATGTCCTGCGATGTAATTCCATGTCGCCTCGACGACTTCATTAGTGCCGTTCGCGACACGCTGCATACGCGTGAGTTCATCGCTGTCTTTGGTCTGCATGGCCTCATCAAACAACGTCAGACCTGTTTCGCCTACAAATTCATATTGGGGATAGGCCGCCCGTAACTGACCAATCAGATTGATGTAGACGTGAATCGCACCGACCCCATAAATTCCCACACGTCCGCTGGTGACGCCGACCTTTGTGAGCATCCGTCCCCACATGATGACAGCGGCTTTATCCGAATCGCCGCCTGCCTCACTCAGCATTTCCATATAATTAAAATCGTTTGATGTGATCGTGTTGAGGCCGCTCTTTTTGCCCTCTTCAATCTCCATCGGATTGACCACCAGCAGAGGCGCTTCGCCGCGTTTTTGCAGGATATACCCCCCGTGAACATCTGCGCCATTGGTCATGTAGTCGCGGATGACATTGTATTCCTCGCCCCCTGTGACGATAAAGGCATCGAGGCCGCGCCGTTCCATCAACGCATCGAGATCGTGTTTCATCGTTGGTGTCTCCCTCGTGGATTGTGTGCTGAGATAAATTATAAGGAGGGCAAGAGGGGAGAACAATGAGCGGGTTACTCGGCGCGAAAATAATACGACATTCAAAATTGGGATTGTAGGGGCACGAGCGAAGCCACCGAAGGTATGCATCGTGCCCCATATGCACCAACTTAAGGATATGTGGCATCCGCTCTCACCAGAGGCTAAAGCCGTCTGTCTAGGGATTACGAAGCCCCGTCAACGGGGCTCATGGCGAGGGAGCAAGCAGATTTGTCGCCCCATTCATGGGGCTTTGTCAGTGGAGGCGGACGGCTTTAGCCTCCGACAACGCGGCGAGCAATGTCCGATTGTCTTAAGTTGCTGTCCAGGGG
>Ga0105046_10010958_pt1 | contig 14097 bp, 14 predicted proteins | sample MAT03_FD_78385 | JGI IMG/M metagenome (GOLD analysis project Ga0105046, IMG submission 78385) | Freshwater microbial communities from Lake Fryxell liftoff mats and glacier meltwater in Antarctica - MAT-03 (megahit assembly) | ecosystem: Environmental > Aquatic > Freshwater > Ice > Liftoff... | reverse complement strand
TGACGTGTCACCACAACACCGAACTCACGGTCAGTCGCTGGCGCCGCTGATACGTGGCGAAGCGACGTCCATTCGCGACTACGCGGTCGGCGGCGTCTTCGGCAACTGGGTGCAGGTCACCGATGGGCGGATGAAGTACGCCCGCGCGCCACACGGCGACAACTTCCCGCTGTCCATGTGGAGCAACCGGTGGAGCACGATGCCGGTGCACGTGAAGGGCCTCACCGAGCTGCCCAAGCCTGACGGCCGGGCGTGGCTGGACCGGATGCCTGGCAGCGAGATTCCCGTGATCCGCCAGCCGTTCGGGGCCGGCGACGCGCTGCCGTTCTGGGCGAACGGAGGAGCGAACGTCGGCCAGCATCACCTCTACGACGTCTCCGTCGACCCCGACGAACGCGAGAACCGTGTCGGCGAAACCGCAGAGCGCACGATGCAGGAGCTACTGCGAGCAGCGCTGCACGACCTGGAAGCGCCGGTCGAGCAACTCGAACGCCTCGGCCTCGGACTCGGCTGATCGAGATCCGAGTGGGTACTCGCACCCCGGGGTGCGAGTACCCACTCCGATGGTCGGCTGGCACTCGCACTGGCTGCGTGGCACTCGCACTGGCTGCGTGGCACTCGCGCAGGCGGGGGCAGGGCAAGGGTAGGTCGGGTCAGCGGCTGAACATTGCCAGCCATTGGTCCTTGTTCGACGGGCTGTAGACGTAGTTGCTCTCGCGAATCGCGTCGATGGTGGCGCTGGAGGGTGCCGAATAGCGGTGTCCCGGAAAGACGACGGTGCCCTCGGGCATTTCGGCCAGCGTCTGCAGGCTGTCGTACATCGCGGCGGGGTCGCTGCCAGGGAAGTCGGTGCGGCCACAGCCGTCCAGGAAGAGCGTGTCGCCGCTGATCAGACGTCCATCGACGTGAAAGCACTGGCTACCGGGCGTATGGCCCGGGGTATGAACGAGTGTGATCGCAATGTCGCCGACCTGCACCACATCGCCGCCGTCATGCTGCACCAGCTGATCCACGGTCAAGCCGCTGGTGCGCATCACCCACGGGGTCTCGTCACGTTGCACATGCACGGGGCAACTGCATCGCTCGAGCAGGGTCGCCACGCCCTCGACGTGGTGACCGCCCAGCGAACCGCCGATGTGGTCGGGGTGGAAGTGGGTGGCGAGCACGCCGGTCACCTTCATCCCGTCGGCCTCGACGATGTCGAGCAGCTCGTTGACCGCGTACGCCGGGTCAACCAGCACGCACTCGCCGGTGCCGCGATCGCCAATCGCATACACGAAGTTGACCATCTGCTGGGCAACCGGATCTTTGGCGGCGAAGTCGCGACCCGAGAGAAGCTGGCGAAAGTAGAAGCGGTCGGAACTCATCCGGCCACGTTACGCGCCGGGTGGCTGGTCGCGCAGTAGCGGCATCACGAGCGCCGCGAATCGTGCACACTCTGCGAGGTGCGGGTAGCCCGAGAGAATGAAGGTGTCGATACCGAGCTCCTGGTAGCCGCGTATCTTCGCTGCAACCTGCCCGGGGTCGCCAACGATGGCGGCGCCGCAACCACTGCGGGCGCGGCCGATGCCGGTCCACAGGTGAGGCTCGACGAAGCCGTCGAGATCGGCGTCTCCGCGCAGTGACGCCTGCGCCCGGACACCAACCGATTGACTGTCCAGCGACTGCGCTCGAATTGCTTCGCCCACCTCCGGATCCAGCGCCGCGACCAGGTGCTGCGCCGCGGCGCGGGCCGATGCCTCTGTCTCGCGCACCACGACATGAACCCGATACCCGAAACGAAGTGTGCGCCCATGGCGCGCCGCCCGCTCACGCATGTCGGCGACCACCGCCGCTACGCCGTCCATTGTGTCGGGCCACATCAGGTACACATCCGCGGCCGCCGCAGCCACCTCACGCGCATCGTCGGAGAGGCCGCCGAAGTACAGGGGTGGCGCATGGCCGCTGACGGTACGTACGCGGGGCGGGGCGACCGAGACATTGATGAACTCACCGGCAACATCCAGCGACTCACCGTCGAGCAGCATGCGCAGGGCACGCATGTATTCGAGTGTGCGTCGGTATCGCTGAGCCGATGGCAACGACTCGCCTGGGAGATCTGACGAGATGATGTTGACCACCATTCGTCCACCGAGTAGCTGGTCCAGCGTGGCCAATTGCCGGGCGAGCTGGGGTGCCCACACCTCACCCATGCGCACGGCAACGATGGGCCGGATGTGTCGCGTCGTGCGTGCGATCGCGGCGGTGAATGCAACCGTGTCAATGCCCAGCGAATAGCCCGAGGGCATCAGGATCGAGTCGAAGCCGGCGCGGTCGGCTTCATGCACGATCGCGGCACAGTGCTCGTAGCTACTGGCCAGCTCGGGTGTCGGACTGCCCAGCTGCTCGTAGTCGTCGTCGCACAAGGCCGCAAACCAGGCGAGCTCAAGGTGGCTGTTCATGGCTGTGGCACACGAGGCATTGCCGTACGCTAGCGATGATGTCCGCCAGCCTCCGCTACGGCGTGATCGGTACCGGCATGATGGGCGTGGAGCACATCAACAACCTGCTCCATCTGCCCGGTGCCACCGTCACCGCCATCTCCGACCCCAACGCGAGAAGCCGCGACTGGGCGCAACTGGCTGTTGGACTGGATGTGCCGCTGCAGCGCTTCGAGCACCACAAGGAATTGCTCGCCTCGGGAATGTGCGATGTGGTGGTCATTGCCTCCCCGAACCACACTCATCACAAGGTCCTGCTCGACGTGCTGCGAACGCCTCACCACGTGCTGGTCGAGAAGCCGCTGTGCACCACGGTGGCCGATTGCTGCAGCGCGATCGATGTCGCTACCGCCGAAGCCCATCGGTGGCCGCGGCGGGTGGTGTGGATGGGTCTCGAGTATCGCTACATGCCTGCGACGCGGGCAGTTCTCGAAGAGGTCCGCAACGGCAGCATCGGGAGGTTGAGAATGGTGGCGATTCGTGAGCACCGCTTCCCCTTCCTTCGCAAGGTCGACAACTGGAACCGATTCACTCGCAACACCGGTGGAACACTGGTGGAGAAGTGTTGCCACTTCTTCGACCTGATGAACTTGCTGGTTGGGTCGCCGCCGGTGCGAGTGATGGCCAGCGGCGCACAGGACGTCAACCACCTGGACGAGCGCTACGAGGGTGAGCAGCCCGACATCCTCGACAATGCGTACGTGATCGTGGAATACGCCGGCGGCCAGCGTGCAACCCTCGACCTGTGCATGTTCGCCGAGGCGAGCAAGAACGAGCAGGAGATCAGCGTGGTCGGCGATGAGGGCAAAGTAGAAGCGTTGGTCACCGAGGGCATCGTGCGGGTTGGCCGACGAGCTGACGGCATCGGCCAGGTGCGTGAACGAGTGGTGCGCGACGACACGGTTCGCCACCAGGGCCTGCATCACGGCGCCTCCTACCTCGAGCACGTTGAGCTGATGAACGCCATTTACGAGGGCACGCCTGCGTCCGTCACACTGCACGATGGTCTGCTGTCGGTGGCCGTCGGCGAGGCAGCTCATCGATCGATTGACGAAGGCCGCGCGGTCATGATCCAGGAGGTACTTGCCCGATGAGTGAACAACTGCACACCCTGATCGCTGGCGAACGGGTGGTCTTCGGTGGCGACCGAGTGACAACCATCCCCGTGGAATTGGCGGCCGCGTTTCGCCTCGGCGATCGACTGGTTGTCGTTCATGAGACCGGCGACCTGTTGCACATTCCGCAGGCGGAGCACGCTGTAGCCGCGGCTGCGGTGACCGCTGCCGTCGGTGCATTCGCCGCACTCGCACTGGTCGATGATTATCAGATCAGCGAGTTCTACCAGCACTTTGCGGCTCGGTTGGAGGACGACGGATCCTTCGCTGCAATCGCTGCCGCCAACTCTGTCGATGTGGAGCGTGCGGGCGCGAGGGGGCGGGCGACCGGGCGGCTGAGGCTCTCGGCTGGAATGCGCGCCGAAATGATCGCTGGTTTGCGGACGTGGCGCGACATCGAGACGCGCCGCAGCCAACAGGTCGCCGCAACAGAGCACGCACAGTGGACGGTCGAGCAATGGCGCGACCCGCTCGGCGTTGTCGGTTTCGTGTTCGAAGGCCGGCCCAACGTTTTCGCCGATGCCACTGGCGTGCTACGCACCGGCAACACAGTCGTATTCCGTATCGGTAGCGATGCGCTCGGCACCGCACGCGCCATCATGCACTCGGCTGTGCAGCCAGCGCTGGCCGCCGCGGGGCTTCCGGCCGGCGCTGTGCAGCTCGTCGATAGCGCGGCGCATGCTGCCGGCTGGGCGCTCTTCGCGGACCAGCGGCTTTCGCTTGCTGTCGCCCGCGGTTCGGGAACAGCTGTGGCGCAGCTCGGCGCTGTCGCTCGCCAACACGGCGTGCCCGTCAGCCTGCATGGCACCGGCGGAGCCTGGATGGTGGCGGCCGACAGTGCCGACGCTGGACACTTTGCGTTGGCGGTGCAACACTCGCTCGACCGCAAGGTGTGCAACACCCTCAACGTGTGTTGCATCGTGCGCTCTCGTGAGCACGACCTACTGCCCGCCTTTCGCACGGCGGTCGATGCCGCTGCACTCACACGTGGAGTGCAGGCAATCATCCACGATCTCGTTCCGGAGAGCCCGTGCCTGACGCACGAATGGGAGTGGGACACCGTCCCGGAGGTCGCAGTGATGATCGTCGACGACATCGCTCAGGCCGTCGAGCAGTTCAACCAGTACGGCCCGCACTTCGTTGCCTCGTTGATCAGTGCCGACACCGCCGAACAGGAGGCGTTCTATCGCAGTGTCGATGCGCCCTTCGTCGGTGACGGTTTCACTCGCTGGGTCGACGGCCAGTTCGCCCTCTTGCAGCCCGAGCTGGGCCTCTCGAATTGGCAGGCGGGTCGTCTGTTCGGTCGTGGGGGGGTGCTCTCCGGCGACTCGGTGTACACGATTCGCCTGCGGGCGACGGTCGCCGACCCACATCTCCATCGCTGACCGGACAGTGCGAGCGCCCGTCGGTACAGTGCGCGCGTGACTCGTCGACCACTCGCACTTGCCGTTGCGATGCTGCTCGTCGGATGCTCGACCGACCCTGGTGTCAGCGTTCGTTCAGCTGCGACGATCACGCCATCAGATGAGCCTCCATCAGATGAGCCGACGCCTGCGACTGCTGGAGACGGGGTTGGTGACACGCTGTTTCCAGCCCTCGGCAACCCCGGCATCGACGTGACGCACTACGACATCGACATTGCATATGACGCGGCCGACGACGTGGTTGCGGGCACTGTCGCAATCGACCTTCTGCTCACTGAGGATCGGATGCAGATCACGCTCGACTCGGCCGGTCCCGCGGTCTCGTCGGTGCTCGTCGACGGTGTGCTGGCAGTGACCGAGCAGGACCCGCCGGAGCTGCGCATCACCTTGCCCATCCAACGTCGCGCTGGTGATGAGCTGCACCTGATGATCTCCTATGCCGTCGCGACAGAACCGGTCGATTCGCCGATCGGGTTGGAGAGCGGTTGGTTCAACACTGACGACGGCTCGTACGTGCTCAATGAGCCCGACGGGGCACGGACCTGGTTGCCGTGTAACGACCACCCCAGCGACAAGGCGACCTACACGTTCACGATCGAGGTTCCCGCCGGCGTCACGGCCGTTGCCAATGGTGCGCTACTCGATCACGCCAGCTCAGACGAGTCGGAGGTATGGGTGTGGCAGGAGGACCGGCCGATGGCCACCTACCTCGTGCTGCTGCTCACCGGTGACTACGAGGTCATCGAGACCGCCGGCCCAGATGGATTGCCGCTGGTCAGCGTCGTGCTGCGCGACGACCTGACGACCATGCAACCCTTCATCGACGAGACGCCAAAGATGATCGAGTACTTCCAGAAATACCTCGGCAAGTACCCGCTCGACCGCTACGGCATCGCCATGACCGACAGCCTCAGTGGTTTGGCGATGGAGACACAGGAGCGGTCGCTCTTCAGCCGCGACGACTTCGCCAGCGGTGAACTCGGAGAGTTTCAGCAGCAACTGCTGGCACACGAACTTGCGCACCAGTGGTTCGGCAACGCAGTCTCGCCTGCGCGGTGGCAAGACATCTGGCTCAACGAATCGTTCGCCACCTATGGCGAGTGGATGTGGTCTGACCACATCGGCATGGCCGATCTCGAAGCCACCGCATCCGACGAGCTGAATTACCGCTCGCCGGGCAGCTCAGCCGACCCCACTGTCGCTGACCTTTTTGGCGGCAACAGCTACGGGGGCGGTGCAGTGGTCTTGCATGCGTTGCGTCGCACCATCGGCGACGACGCGTTCTTCACCCTGCTCACCCGCTGGGTTGCGGAGAACAACGGAGAGTCGAAAGCGACAGAGGATTTCATCGCGCTTGCAACCGAGGTGGCTGGCGAGCCACTCACCCAATTTTTCGACACGTGGCTGTTTGCCACCACGCCGCCGACGGAGTTCCCGCCGCCGACGCTCTAGCGCCGACGCCGACGCGACTGAGTACCTACTAGGGCCGTGCGGCATCCGCATCGATCCGTCGTACCGCGTCGCCGGCCTCCCGCGGCTCGACGCAACCGAGGCGCGTGGCGCGCTGTTCGCCGTCGTCCCGGCGATAGCCGACCAGCTCGGGTTCGACGCAGGTGCCGCCGACAGGACGCTGTTGCCAGCAATGGAACCGTCGGCAGAAACTGCAGCCCGAGCCGTGCGCGATCGGCTGCTCGTGGAGCCAACCCATTGGTTCGTTCCGCCCGATGACACGCCAGCGCTGGCAGGCGTCGCCACGGCGGTGTGGGAGCCCCGCGAAGCCAGGCTCGTGTACCGAGGCACCGATGTTGTCGTCCAGCCGCTCGGCGTGATCCTCAAGGGCGACAAGTGGTACCTGCTCGGACTTGCGCGGAGCGGCGTCGACAGGCTCGGCTCTTTCGACTGTCACGCGTCGATGCCGTCGAGCTCCTCGATCATCGTTTCGATCGGCCACCCGGCTTCGATCTCGCTGCGGCGTGGGCGGCACGTCGCCGGGCCTTCCTCGACTCGATCCCCGAGTACTTCGTGACCGTGCGCGTCGCTCCAGCCGCCAAGTCGCTGCTCGCGCTGCTGGAGGGGATTACGCCCGAGCTGCCGCTGCCAGCCGACATCGAGCGCGACGAGCACGGCTGGGCCCGGCTGCGACTGCGATTCGATCGTCGCAACAGCGCCGCCCGGCACCTGCTGCGCTTCGGTGCCGACATCGAGGTCCTCGACCCGCCCGAACTCCGCGAGCGCATGGCCGAAGCGGCCGTCCGACTATCCGCCCTCTACAGCGACCACGCGTAGTCCTGCGTACCCAACCGCTGTCGAGTACCGACTCGGGCTAGTGGCCGAGTAGGCGATTCATGACTGCCTCGCGCCACTTCGATGGGCTGCCCTTGCGGTCCTCGTGGCGGTCGGCGCCAACCGGCAGCACGGTCGTGGCGTTGATACCGATGAACCGCAGCGGCTCTGGCTCCCACTTGCGCGAACGGTGTCCGACCCAAGGAAGCGTGGTGAGCTCACTTGGCTCGCCGGTGATCAGGTCGGCCAGCGTGCGGCCTGACAGGTTGGTCGTTCCCACTCCGTCACCCACGTAGCCGCCTGCCGACGCAAGGCCGGTGGACGGATCGAACGATGCGTGGCACCACCAGTCACGAGCCGCACCCACGGGGCCACCCCAGCGGTGTGTGATGGCGGCATCACCGATGGCAGGGAACAATTCGCGCAACGTGTCGTGGATCAGCGCGTGCACTCGCTCGTCGCGGTCGTACTCGGGCTTGATGGTGCTGCCCCAGTGGTACCAGGCACCACGGCCGCCGAAGGCGAAGCGATTGTCGGCGGTGCGCTGCCCGTAGATGATCATGTGGCGGCCATCGTTGAACGTGGCCCGATCGTGCAGCCCGACCGACGCCCAGAAGTCGTCGGGCAGCGGTTCGGTGGCAATCATCAGCGAGTAGATGGGTGCCACCGTCCTGCCCTCGCCCGCGAGCGATGGTGTGAACGCCTCGGTGGCGCGCACCACCACGTCGGCCTTCACCGTGCCGAGATGGGTGCGCACGGTACGCGGCGTGATCTCGACGACCGGCGTGTGCTCGTAGATCCTCGCCCCCATGCGCTCGACGGTGCGAGCCAGTCCGCGAACGAGCCGTGCCGGATGAAGAGCCGCGCAGTGCGGCGTGAACCCGCCGCCGAGCACCTTCGTCGCGCTGAGTCGTTCGGTTGCTTCGGCTTGCGACAGCACTCGATAGTCGTCGTTGGTGAACCCGTACGAGTGGAGATGGCTGATGTGCTCGGTCTCGCGTTGGAGCTGCATCGGGTTGCGCGCCACGTTGAGGTAGCCGCCGTGAGCGAAGTGGCAGTCGATTCTTTCAGCGTCGACGACGCGCCCTACCTCGGCCACGGTCTCGTGCATGACTGTCTGCAGGCGAAACGCCTGCGACCTCGAGCTTCGCTTGGCGATTGCGTCCAACCCCATCGGCAGCAGCGCTGAGCACCAGCCACCGTTGCGGCCGCTGGCCCCGAACCCGACCACCTGCGCCTCAAGAATGGCCACGCGCACGGTGGGGTCACGCTGTAGCAGGTAGTACGCAGTCCACAATCCGGTGTAGCCGGCGCCGACGATCGCCACGTCCACCTGCAGGTCGCTGCCCAGTGCCGGGCGCCCCGGGCCCCACTCCTCGGCGGACATGGTTGCGTGCCAGAGGGAGAGGTTCGACAGCTCGTGCATGCCTGCAGTTTAGGAAGGGTGTGCGGCGCTCAACATCCGGTTGTCGATCAACCGAACGTCCCCGAACCACACCGCCGTGAGAGCAACTCCAGCGGGACCAACGATGGTCAGCGGCTGCAGCGTGTCCGCGTGCACGATCTCCAGGTGTTCGAAGCGGGCCAGCGGCTCGTGCTCGATGATGGACCGGCCCAGTGCACTGAGCTGCGCCACGTCCAGCAGCCCTTGCACAGTTGCATCGGCCACGACCTGCAGCGCTTGCGAGACACACACGGCGGCAGCGCGCTGGGCAGGGGAGAGGCGTCGGTTTCGGCTGGACATCGCCAGTCCGTCGTACTCGCGAACGATGGGCATGCCGACTACCTCGATGCCCATGTCGAGGTCGATTGTCATACGGCGAATGACGGCCAGCTGCTGAAAGTCCTTTTGGCCAAAGACGGCGACGTGTGGACGAGCGGCGCCGAACAGCTTGGCCACCACCGTGGTCACACCGCGGAAGTGGCCGGGCCGCTGCGCGCCCTCCAGCATGTCGGCCAGTGGGCCGGGGCTCACGTGCGTTTCGAAACCAGGCGGATACATCGCAGACGCATGCGGCGCGTACAGCGCGTCGACACCGTGCTCGGCGCAGAGCGCGAGGTCGTCGTCGATGGGCCGCGGATATGCGTCGAAGTCGTCGCTGCGGTTGAACTGCAACGGGTTGACGAAGATGCTGACCACCACAACGTCGGCATGTCGCCGAGCCTCATCGATCAGTGCCAGGTGCCCCTGATGCAGTGCGCCCATGGTGGGCACCAATGCGACCCGGCGCCCGGCAATTCGCTGGGCGTCGCTCCACGCGCTCATGGCCGCGGGTCCATCGAACAGCGCTAGGTCGGACATGGCGAACGTCAGTGAAAGCTGTGTGCGTCGTCGGGCCACGTGCCGTCGCGCACCTCACCGATGAACGCTTGCGTCGCCCGGATCGCGTCGTTGCGCAGATCGGCGAACTGCTTGGTGAACTTCAGGCTCAGCTCACTGAGACCAAGCACGTCGTGGAGAACCAATACCTGGCCATCACAGTCCGGACCTGCGCCGATACCGATGGTCGGGATTGACAGCTTCTGCGTGATCTCCTTGGCCAGGTCGCGGGGGATGCCCTCGACCACCACGGCACACGCTCCGGCCTGCTCGACGGCATGGGCATCCTCCAGCAACCGCTCGCGGCCGCCAGCCTCGAAGCCGCTGATCTTGCCCTGCACCCGGTGGCCACCCATCCGGTGGTAACTCTGCGGTGTGAGGCCGATGTGCCCCACCACTGGGATGTCGACACGCGTGATGGCCTGAATGGTCTCCGCCATGACCACCCCGCCCTCCAGCTTGACGCACTCGGCGCCTTCCTTCATGAGGCGGATACTGCTCTCCACGGCCTGCTGCGGGCTGACCTGGTAGCTGCCGAACGGCAGGTCGCCAACGATCAACGCCTTGGGCTGCGAGCGGGCGACAAGGCGCACGTGATAGGCCATCTCATCGAGCTCGACGGGGATGGTGTTGGCGGTGCCCTGCACCACCATGCCCACGCTGTCGCCAACAAGAATGATGTCGACTCCGGCCAGGTCGACGAGACGCGCAAACGTGGCGTCGTAGGCCGTGATCATCGTGATTCGCTCGCCCAGCGCCTTCATGCGTGGGAGATCGGGGACCGAGATTTTCCTCCGGTCCGGCGTCGAGCTGGTCATGAAGCTGAGGGCCTCCTTCGACCGGGGTGCCGTTCACCCCGACGCACCTGCAACCTAGCCAATCGCCCGCCTGTTCCGAAAGCGCGCGCCATGTTCGGTGGCAGCAGTCACGCACCTGCAGGGAATGCTGAGGGGCACAGATCGCGATACGCAGGTGCGCCGGCGTTGCCAGTGGACCGCACGATTGCGTTGGTGCACGCCGCCGCAAAGCACTGTGCGCCTGCCTCCAGTACCTCGTTCAACCAGCGAATGCGAGCCCGTATGGGCGGCTCGCCATCTGCGGAAGAGTCGGTGATCGAGCCCAAGTCGTCTCGTCCGGTGGAGACACCGAAGATCGAGTCGCCATCGAGCATCGAGTGCACCGGGCGAATTGCGCGGGCCAGCCCATCGTGGGCGACAGAGGCCAGCTTGTTGCACTCCGCCTTGGAGAGCGCAGCCGTCGTGGCGACCACGCCGATGGTGGTATTGAGAGGGGGTGTCGCTTGGTCGAGATGCGTGCGTAACGCCCGTCGATCGGCGGCAGAGGGTGCCCGCAATCGTGTCGCACCGGGCATCCATGGCAGCCCGGTCACCGGATCGATCACGGTGCCCGCAGAGTTGACGACTGCCAATGCAGACACGACCACGCCATTGGGCAGCACGGTGCTGGCGGTGCCCACGCCACCCTGCAGCCCACGGGCGCGGGCGCCGGTTCCTGCCCCGATGGCACCGTTGGCGAACGGGCGGGCACGGGCAGCGGCAGCGGCGCGACGACCGAACGATTCGTCTGGCCGATTGCAAAAGGCGCCGCCGCGGCCGAGGTCGAAAATGACGGCGGCAGGAACGATGGGGACCACATGTGAAGCGGCGAGGCCAACCTTGAAGCCGACACTGCGCTCCTCCAGGTATGCCATCACGCCATGCGCCGCGGCAAGTCCGTAGGCACTGCCACCGGTGAGGCAAATGGCGTGCACCGTCTGCATGGTCGCGGTCGGGTGTAGCAAGTCGGTCTCGCGCGTGCCTGGCCCGCCACCGCGAACCTCGATACTGCCCACCGTGCCATCGGGCAGCAGCACCGCCGTCGTGCCGGTGCGCCACCCACGACCCACCCGTTGGGTGTGCCCGACGCGCATACCGGGCACGTCAGTGAGGCAACCGTCGCCGCTCAGCAGCGGGCCGCTCATGCGTGCATTGTGGAAGGCATGACAGGCTCGTCTCCACCGCCGGGCGGGCCGGTGAGCGTGCGCCACACACCAAGGCCCACGATGTACAGCGGGCATGCGACCAGGAAGACCTTGCCGATGGGGTTGCTGTCGGGCAGGTCGGCCGTCATCAACAGCACAGTGGCCAGCCAGACCACCGTGACAGTGATGGTGACGGGCCGGAACTTACGCACCTGCATCGGATGCAGGAACTTCCAGTTCGTCAGCTGTGTCAGCGCCAGCAGGATGCACGCAACGGCCGTCGGCCACGGCTTCATGTCCAGCAGGAACAGTGTGGGCACGATCATGTTCCACTCGCACGGGAACCCGTTGAAGTAGTGATCATTCGTCATCTGGTCGGTACGCGACATCCACAGCGCCGACATCAGCATCACGTAAGAGGCGATGATCGCGCCCCACGGATTGTGCGGCAGCATGTTGAACCGCAGCATGAACAGCACCGGGATGACGATGCAGGTCACGAAGTCGATGATCAGATCGAGCGTGTAACCGTCGATACGCGGCACGTGCGTCTTGACCTCGTACTTGCGGGCTGCCAGCCCGTCCAGGCCGTCGACGACCATTGCAATTGCGAGCCAGAGGATGGCGATCTTGTAGTTCTGATCGCTGACTGCCATGAGGCCGAACATGCCGCACAACGCGCCGAGGGCCGTGAAGGAGTGGACGAACCACCCTTTTGCGACCGGGTGTCGGAGGGCAGCGGTTTCGGTGGAGGCGGGGGCGCTCATGACAGTGGCAACAATCCTACCCCTTCTGGCAGATAGCTTCGCCGCATGCGTCATCAGCTTCGCGCCGCCGGCTACCGCATTGGTGGCGAGTGGGTTCGCCGAGCGTGGGCGCTCGCCAGCCGGGTTGGGTCGATTGGGCCTGGTGACCGCGCCGGCAAGCTGTTCGGCCGCTTTGGCGCAGGCAGCATCATCTGCTTCCCGCCCAACACCATTTTCAACGCGCGCTACATCCACATCGGTGAGGGCACGATGATCGGCCCGCAGGTCACGCTCTCGGCGGGCATGGTGCCCGGCCAGGTGTGCCTCGCCGACCCGGTGGTACGCATCGGCGACCGCTGCCTGATCGGCAAGGGCAGCGGCATTGTCGGACACTTTGGTATCGAGATCGGCAACGACGTCTGGACCGGCCACCACGTCTACATCACCGACCAGAACCATGGCTACGAAGACATCACGCGGCCAATCTCGCAGCAGTCGCAGCCCGAGCGGGCAGTGAGAATCGGTGATGGCTCGTGGCTTGGCTTCGGCACCGTCGTGCTACCCGGTTCCAACATCGGTAAGCACGTCACCATCGGCGCCAACTCGGTTGTCGCTGGTGACATCCCCGATTACAGCGTGGCCGTCGGTTCGCCGGCGAAGGTGATTCGTCGCTACGTCGAGGGCGAAGGCTGGGTGCGGGTCCCGTGACACCCGTCAGACTTTGACGTCGCCACCGAGTTCGCCGGGAGGCGAACACTCGGGAACGTCGTTGCCCTTGACCCCGGCAGTGAAGTCGAGGACCACGTTGGACACAGGGCCGCCACCAACGGCTGTCTCGGTGTAGGGCTCGAGCTTGAACTCACGCAAACCTGCGGTATATCGCCGCCGGTCAGACAGCACGATGCGAAAGTTCTCCACGAAGAACGCCACCCGCGTCGCGTCCTTGTCGTTGTCGACGGGGATCGCGGCAAGGTCGGTGACCATCTGATCGAGGATGTTGGTGGCTTTGTCGACAATTTCGGCGCGTTGCAGCTTTTGCTCGTCGGTCGGGTTTGCGATGTAGCCGCCACCGATGTCGGTCAATGCCTCGCGCTCGGTGGATGCGGCTACACACACCTCCTGAGCGGCGACACGCCAGCTCTTGTCCTGCAATTGATACACGCCCTCGTCTGTGGCGAAGACGAAGTAGTAGACCCACATCGAGGCGACGATGGCACAGCACAGGATGATCACGATCATCGCCGGGGCGCGCGTGCGCGGCGCTCTGATCGGCTCTTGGGCGTAGGGAATGTTCACGGTGATGCTTTCGGTCGGTAGCTGAGGGCAAGTTGGGCGAGAGCGCCGCCGATTCCGACGACGCCAGCGATGGCGGCGCCGCACCAGCCGGGGAACTCGATGCCGAGGGTGTCATCCAGTGACCAGCGACCGCCACCGATCATCGAGACGGCGAAGGCGGCGACGGCAATTGACGCGCAGTACTCCCAACCTTGGTTGGGCTTGAAGATGAAGAAGCCGACCTTCCAGTGGGCGACCACGATGGCGACGATCATCAGGCCGATGATGCCTGCGCCGGCAAACGGTGTGATCAGCCCGGTAGCGAACAGTAAGCCGGCGCCGATCTCGGTGGCGGCAGCCAGGCGTGCCTGCCAGATGGGCCACTTCATTCCGATGGCGCCGAACCAGCGGGCGGTGCCAGCCAGCCCGCCGCTGCCGAACACCTTGTTGTAGCCGTGATACGCCAAGGACAC
>Ga0105046_10010956_pt1 | contig 14099 bp, 11 predicted proteins | sample MAT03_FD_78385 | JGI IMG/M metagenome (GOLD analysis project Ga0105046, IMG submission 78385) | Freshwater microbial communities from Lake Fryxell liftoff mats and glacier meltwater in Antarctica - MAT-03 (megahit assembly) | ecosystem: Environmental > Aquatic > Freshwater > Ice > Liftoff... | reverse complement strand
GCGCGGCGAACGCGCGACCGGGCCGCACCAGCGGCGCTGTACAAGGTTCACTTGACGATCGCCGGAATCGTACGGTATCTATCCTGTGGAAGGACACGACGAGCCCACCGGACGCACATCACCAGAGCGCTGGGAGACCCCAAAACGCCTACTACCCTGGCATAAGTCCTGCTGCTTCTGGATGACGCCTCACGGCTGCGATCCGGTCTACTCGAAACGAACCTCTCCACCCAACCGCCGGTCACTCGACCGGCGGTTGTTGTTTGGGAACCCAGCAGTACCCAATCTCACATGGCCGACGCCTTGGCTCCTGATGAGCAGCGCCTCATCGAATTGCTGCGCTACAAAATTGGTTTCAACGCCTTGGCGCGCATCACCGTGCTCGGCAACGACAATCCCCTGCTGAAAATTGTACGCTACCGGGTTGCCGCAATCCGACCCGCACGCGACGAGGCGGAAGCGCCGTCGTCCCCCTCGGGGGAGATGCAGGTCAACGCCAACCTCATCGAGCGGATCTTTGCGCTGGCTCTCTCACGCGAAGATCTGCCGACGAATTTCTGTGGGAGCCAGATGATCTTCTACGAAGTCGTGGACCACAAATACGAGGGCTTTCAGACCTTCATCCTGCTGTTTCTGGAACCCAGGATGCTCTGATTAACCGTTTACGGTCTTCCGCGAGTGGCGAACTAAAAAAAGCTCTGCGTCATGTCGTGTGGGTCCTTGGCTGACCGGAGATGATGCCTGGCAGCGAACAGGAGACGCTGAGGCGCGGAGATCGGAGGAGGCGAAAATGGCTTTGCGCCGACATCCCCTGTTCTTTTACCCTCATCCGATCTCCGCGTCTCCGCGCCTCCTGTTCAATTCGATGCGGATTCCCGCTCGATGTAGTTGGACCCGCAGGGCCAAGGGCAGGGAAAGGACCCACACGAAACGCCGCAGAGCCTAAAAAAACGTATCTCCATATCCTTGAAGAGACGGTAATCACTGATCCGTCGACAAGCGCTCCACCGGGATCATCTCCGGCTGCTGGTTCGGGCTGGCCCAGTCGAGTTTCACCATCATGCCGGAGTTGGGCTGTTTGTACTCGACGCGCAGGGCGTGACGTTTGCTGGCATCAAGCATCACTGAGCTCTGATGGTACGCCGCGCGTTCGGCACCCCAGGCGTCGATCACCAGTTTGTCGTCGATATAGAGGCGCGCGCCGGCGTCAGCACGCAACGTCAGCAGGTACTTCTCGCTGAAGAGCGGCTGGAGGTAGCCATTCCAGCGCACCGAGAAGTCAGTCTTACGCTGATCGATCGGCGCGCTCTCCAATCCGAGATCGGTGTGCACACCGGTTTCGATGCGGTTGAAGAGCTGCTCCTTCAAGTCGGTGCCGGCGAAGTACGTCGCACGCAGACCAGCACGGTAGTTCTTGCGTGCGGCAATGGTCGTTGCGACCAGCGGACGCGCGACGGTCTGAGTGTTCTCTGCCACCGTGGCGTAGTGGCCGGCGGGGACCTCAACCAATGTGCGATTGGCAGTGTCGGTGATGCCGACCAAGCCTTCGATGACATCCAGGCGCGTCGCGCTGGCGGTGGAGGTGAACTCCAGCGTCAGCACCGTACCAAGCACCACGGCCTGGGCGTTGGGCGTGTTGAAGACCATTGGCCTGCCAGACGGCTGCTTGGCCACGTCGGCGGTGACGCGACCCCAGACCAGCACCACCCGTTTGCCCGCTCCGATGGCAGGCGAACCGTCGGCGGACAACTGCACGTTGGTACGCTGATCAAGTTGCAGGGTGGTCTTGTCCGTGTAATCGATGCGGGCCTGGGCGCCGTCACCGACACGTACGTTATCGCCGGGCAACAGCGGCATGCCGGTCTTGGCGACGATGCTGTCCTTGCCACGCAGGATATTCACCCCGGCAGTGGTGGAACCAATCGCGCCCACCGGATCGACCTCAGTGGAAGGACGGGCAAACCACAACGCCACCAGCAGCGTCGCCGCCAAAGCACCAAACGGCACCAGCATGCTGAGCGTGCGCCGCGGCGACGAACGCGCGGGGCCGACGCGCAGCGTCGGACGACGACGCTTGGCGCCATCGCTGTTGGAACTGTCGTCCATCACCGAGCACGAGTTGCCGGTGATCTGCCGCGCGGATTCCGCGAGCAGTTCCCATTCCTGCAGCACCTCGACGAAACGCACACGGGCGGAACGATCGCCGGAGAGCACCTGTTTCAGGCGCACCACATCGCCAGCACTCAGGCGGTTGGCCAAATAATCTTCAAACAGCGCATCATCAGACGTAATGTTCACGGGCGGATCCCTTGGGCTTCAAGCCGTTTGCTCAGACAGGTACGCAACTTATCGCGCAGACGGGACAACATCAGACGAATGGCATTGACGCTGCGGCCATGTCGGTCGGCGAGCGTCTCACAAGATTCCTGCTTCCAGTAGAAACCGGCGAGCAGATCAACGTTGAACGTATTGAGGCGCGACATGCAGTCGCGCAGCGACGTGCTCATCATGCGCTGACGTTCAGCGAAATGATCGTCGAGATTTTCCTTCACCGCGTTCTCCACCAGATCGAGCAGCTCCTGATCCGGCGTCGAGGTCTCACGCCCACGGGCGCGGATCGCTTCGAGGGTCTTGAAGTGCACGATCTGGCGCACCCACAAAAAGATGCCGCCCTCGTCCTTAAGGTCTTGCCACTTGTTCATCACTACCAGATAGGCTTCCTGCACCACGTCCTCGGCCAGCGTCCACGAGCGCAGCATGGCGTAGGAGTAACTCAGCAGCGCGTCGCGGTATTGGAACGCCGCCTTGACCACATCGTCACGCGTGCGCGGCTTGCCGTCAGCTACCGGACCAGTTGGGGCTGGCGCTGACGCTGACGCTGACGCTGACGCTGACGCTGACGCCTCGACCAAGGCCGCAGGTGCGTCCGGAGTTGCAGCCGAGGCTGCCGGCGCGACGAAGGTGTCGGTATCGGGCGATGTGGTCACGCAGGACTCCAGAGGTGGATGCCCTTCCGGGCGGGGTCATGTCGACGAAAACCCATGTCCTAGCTGGTCATTGCGTGCTGGCATGACAGGCCCGCCGCCGAGGTCCAGAAGCGACGCCAGCACATGGTGATCGGCAACTCACCCGCCGGACCGCCGGTGAAACCATAATGCCATTTACCCTAGATTCTTATACCCACGTAGCCGCGCTGACTGGTGAGCGATCCAATGCGGGCCAGCGGCCAATGATCCCTGGGTGGAAACCCTAAGCGGTTGGCCAGCTGAGTTGGAAGCGGCTGCCGGTAGGGCCGGTGGCGGTCAGCGCCAGGTCGCCTTGCTGGCGACGTTGGCAGCGACGGGCAACGGTTGCGCCCAGTCCCAGACCTCGGGTGCGCCCGGTGATGAACGGTTCGAACAAGCGCTCGCGCAGAATCTCCGGCACGCCGCAGCCGGTGTCTTCGACCATGATGCGGCCTTGTTCGATCACCAAGGCAACGCGACCGCCTTCGCGGCAGGCCTGCACGGCGTTGCGGATGACGTTGAGCAAGGCTTGGCGGCTCAGTTCGGTGTCGCCCAGCGCACGCCCGCGGCCAGCCCACGTCAGTTCGACACCCGCACGTTCAGCGTCGCTCAGCGACAACTCGCAGGTGGTGCGCGCCAACCATGGCAGATCGATAGGGCGCAGTTCGGGTTCGCGCTCGCGACTGTAGTACAGCAGGTCGGTGACCAGATGGCCAAGGCGCTCGACCTCAGATAGAATGATGTCGACACACTCGCTGTCGGGACCGCTGACCGCTTCACGCAGCAACTCGGCGTTGGCGCTGATGCCGGCGAGCGGATTGCGGATCTCATGCGCGACCGTCGCCGCCATCCGGCCCATCTCGGCCAGCGGACGCAGACGCGCCAGCTCCGCCTGAAGTTGGTCGATGCTCAGCGTGTCAGCAGCGTTGATCTCGCTACGCGCGGCGGGGTCCATCAGACGCTCTCGGCCACCACTTCATCGTGGACATGCGCAGCGGGATCGAGTTCGCGCAGCTTGTTGTAGAGCGTGGTGCGGTTGATGCCGAGCAGCTCGGCGGCGCGGCTCTTCTGCCCACCGGTTTCGTCGAGCGCAGCGCGCACCAACATCGCTTCGATCCGTGCCAAGTTGCGCTCGCCCGCAGGAATCACCAACGAGCCCTTGGGCAGTTGCGGAACTTCCGCTGCTGGCGCGACCGCGTTTGCCATGGTCGGTACCGGGAACGCGTGCGGTGTCGGCGGCGTGAAGACCTGTTCGTCCATGCACAAGTCGCCGGCCACAATCTCGCTGGTTTCCGCGGTGATTACCGCGCGTTCGACGGCGTTGGCCAATTCACGCACGTTACCCGGCCACGCATAACCCGACATCGCGGTGCGCGCTGCGGCGCTGAACTTCAACTCCGGGCGGCCCAGTTCCGGAGCCAGACGTTTGAGCAGATGATCAGCGAGCGGCAAGATGTCCTCGGCACGATCGCGCAGCGCCGGCACCTGGATCGGCACCACGCGCAAACGGAAGTAAAGGTCCTGACGGAAGCGCCCACCGGCGACCTCCTGACGCAGATCGCGATTGGTGGCGGCGACCACGCGCACATCCACCGCCACGTCGACTAAGCCACCGACGCGGCGGAAGCGGCGTTCTTGCAGCACGCGCAGCAGTTTGGTTTGAAGTTGCAGCGGCATCTCGCCGACTTCGTCCAGGAAGATCGTGCCGCCGTCGGCGATCTCGAAGAGGCCAGCCTTGCCCTTGCTGTCAGCGCCGGTGAAGGCGCCTTTCTCGTAACCGAACAACTCGGCTTCGAGCAGGTTTTCCGACAACGCGGCGCAGTTGATGGCGACAAATTGTTTCTCGCTACGTGCTGAGCGTTCGTGGATGGCGCGTGCGACCAGTTCCTTGCCCACCCCGCTTTCGCCCTGGATCAGCACGGTGGTCGACGGCACCGCGGCGACACGTTTCACCAGGCCCATGACGCGTTTCATCGCCACGCCGTGCGCCACCAGCGAGTGACGGCCCGAGGCCTTGCCCGACAAGCGCGCGACTTGGCGACCAAGCCGCTGCTTTTCCAGCAGCAGATTCACCGTCGTGCGCAGCCGTTCGAGCTTGAAGGGTTTCTCGACGAAATCCGCGATGCCCTGTTTGAGCGCTTCGACCGCCAGATCGACGCTGCCATGGCCGGTGAGCAGCACGATCGGCAGTTCCGGATCGATGCCGCGGATCTTCGCTGCGAAGTCCAGTCCATCCCCGTCCGGCAGTTTCTGATCAAGCAGCACCAGGTCGGGATAGGCCTCGCGCACCAGCATCAGCGCCTGTTCACCGGTCTCGGCCTCACGCACCGTCAGCCCGCTGAAAGCCCGCACGATCGCATGGCGGATGGAGGGTTCATCATCGACGACGAGGATGGTCTCGCTCATGGCTGGGCTCCTGATGGATGGCGGCGGCTGAATGGATGGCAGCGGCTCAACCCAGGATCTTGCTCAGTTTTTCCTTGAAGCGCTCCGGCGTGAACGGTTTGGCGAGGTAGTTGTTTGCCCCGGCCAGCACCGCGTCCTTGACCTTGTCGGCGCTGCCTTCGGTGGTGACCATGATGATGGGCACCTTCTTCTCGGGATCGAGTTTGCGGATCTCACGCACCATCGCCAGCCCATCCATGTTGGGCATGTTCCAGTCGGACAGTATCAAGTCGATGCCGCCGGCCGCGAACTTGTCGAGCCCCTCCTTGCCGTCGCTGGCTTCGACGACCGTGACGTCGAAGCCACAATCCCTGAGATTTTTGATGACGATCTTGCGCATCATGGCGGAGTCGTCGACGACTAGGACGTTCTTGGGCATGGGAATCTCCTCGTTCAGAAATCAGTGTCGATTATTACCTCAGCTTCGCGCACGCCGCAAGACCAGGTCTTGAGCTGTGGTCATGAGTCTGTGGCGAAGGTCAACGTCTGGCGACTTCCCCTGGGGGGACAAGACCGAGCCGTTCTGGGCGGGCGCCTTCGTCCGCCGCCGTGCCAGCCGGCGGCAGGTCCAGGCCCTGGACCGGTTTAGGTGCCTGGAACTGCAGGCGTTCCCAGCTCCAGCCAGGATCGCGCTGGCCGCGCCACCACAGGCCGGTGTCTGATGCGCTCACGCTCAGGCCGTTGATCGCCGGCAGCCGGGCACCGTCGCAACGTACTCCGGTGGTGACACCGTTGACCGACACATCACGCATGGTCACAGAGACCCCGGCCCCCAGGTCGATGCCGACCTCCGCGGTGGTCGACGGTTCGACCACCACCGCATCCAGATCGAGTTGTCCGCTGAGCGCCTGGACCACCGCGCCGGGGCCGCCGCCAACTAGACGTGAGCGCACGATCTCGGCACGGCCATCGCGCAGGTGGATCGCCGGCTGATGGAGCACCAGGCTGTCCTCCATCGTCACCGTGCCCTGCAGATCGAGCATCAGGGTGCCACGGATGATCAAGGTCCGCAGCACCAGGTGGGCGCCGTGGGCCACCACCGCGCCACTGATCACGCAGCCGGAAACCGTCGCCCGCGCGCCAGCCATAGCTTCAATGGCGGTGCCCTGCGGATGAAGGATTTCGATGCCGGTCAGGGTGAAGCCGGTGAGTCCAGGTTCGCAGCGCACCAACGACACGTCGCGCGCCACGCCGGCATCGACCACGCGCACCCCTGGGCCGCTGGCACGGATGGTGACGCCGGCATGCGCAGCGCCGAAGCGCCAGGGCCCTGGGTAATCGCCGGGCTCCAGCAGCAGCGTGCGCTGCTCCTGCTGACCGATGCTCGCCAGCACCACCGCGAAGGTCGCGGGCGATACGCGTTGGCCCTTTTCGCCCAGTTGCGTGATGCTCCACGCACCGACCACCAGCGCCGCCAAGATGCCGACCACCACCGCGACCAGCAGCGGCATGCGGCGGCGCGCTTTGGGCATGCGCACGGTCGGATGGATCAGCATGTTATCGGAGGAATCGTTGCCCCGCGCGGTGGTGCTGGCAGATGCAGGTGCAGGCGCGGAGGCGGGCGGTGCCGGGTGGGCGGCAGAGCCCGCGACCGCACCGAGGGCTTTTTCCTGGATGGCGGCCAGGGCCGGCGAGAGCGTCTTCACCGCCGCGAGGACTTCATCCCAGGTGTTCAGGCGGCGTTTACGGCTCTTCTCAAGCATGCGACCCATCAGTTTGACCATGCCGTCGCTGGTGCCGATGGCGCGCAGCGGATCCAGGTCCGCGCTCTCGGTCACCTGTTTGTACATGATGATGGTCGAGCTCTTGCCGTGGTGCATGGTCTGCCCGAGCAGGGCGTGATAGACCGACGCCGCGAGGCTGTAGATGTCGGCGCGTTGATCGAGATCGATCTCACCCGACGCCTGCTCCGGCGGCATGTAGTGCGGTGTGCCAAGCGCCATGCCGGCACCGGTGAGCATGCCCTTGCTCTCGTCATCGATCGGGCCGTCCTGGACCATGACCTTGGCCAAGCCGAAGTCGCAGATCTTGGCGCAGAAGGGTTCGGCCACGCCGTCGCGCGGCGGCGCCAACATCAGGTTCGCCGGCTTCACGTCACGGTGCAGCACGCCGTGGTTCCAGGCATACCGCAGGGCGCTGGCCATCTGCCACAGCAGGGTGAGCGCATGGTCCTCGGGCAGCTTGCCGCGTTCAGTCATACGCTGCTTCAGGCTCGGGCCCTTGATCAGCTCCATCACCAGGTAGCGCTGACCTTCGACCTCGCCGGCGGCCAGTGATTGGGTGATGTGCGGATGTTTCAGCCGCAGCGACGCACGTGCTTCACGTTGGAAACGCCGGGCATTTTCCTGATTTTTCGCCAGCTTGGAGGACAACAGCTTGACCGCGGCTTCGTGCCCGGCGGCGTTGGTGGCACGGAAGACATCGCCCATGCCACCAGAGCCGATGCGGCCCTGCAGCACGTAGCCCTCGACTTCCAGTGCGCGGATCGAGGCCGAACTGACGTATTTGCGCAGATCACGCGCCTGCGCGTCGTTGACGAAGCCCAGGTCGAGCAGCAGGAACCACAAGCTGCGTTCGACCCCGCGATCTGCGAGGGACTGCTGTTCTTTCTTGGCGCGCTCAACCTGCTCGATCGAGAGCATGCGGTTGTCGAGCGCCAACTGCACCATGCGTTGGTCTTCCATGACTCGTCAGTCTACCACCAAGCTGTGGGGTTCGGCAACCGCTTCTCTGCTGACAGCGGGTTCAGACCGACCGGGGATGAAACTTCCGGTGCACTTCAATCAGCCGTTTCGCATCGACGTGGGTGTAGCGCTGCGTCGTGGTGAGGTTGGCATGACCGAGCAGCTCCTGCACCGAGCGCAGATCCGCCCCCCCTTCCAGCAGATGGGTGGCGAAACTGTGGCGCAGCAGATGGGTGTAGACCGGCTTGGTGATGCCGGCCAGCACGCCCGCATCGTGCACCAGTTTCCACAGCGTGTTGCGCGAGATCGGCCGGCCACGGGATGACAACAACAGACGACGTTGTTTGTTCTGCGGATCAAGCGTGGGCCGCAGGTCATTCAGGTACCGTCGCAGCGCCGAACGCGCGCGCTCACCCAGCGGCACCATGCGGTCCTTGCCGCCCTTGCCGTGCAACTGCACCAGCGAGGCGTGCTCTTTGAGATCTTCCAGTGCCATGCCGGCGACCTCGCTCGCGCGACCGCCACAGGCGTAGAGCAGTTCGAGTGCGAGGCGATCGCGCAAACGCATGGGCCCATCGCCGACCGCATGCAGCAGGCGTTCGACCTCATCGACCGAGAGCACTTCCGGCAGCACGTTCCAGAGCTTGGGCATCTGCGCGAGCTGGATGCGATCGCGCTCCATGAGTTTTTCGCCCACCAGCCAGCGCGCATACATGCGCAAGGCGACCAGCAGGCGCACGAGCGATGACGACGCCAGCTTCCGCTCGTCGCGCAACCACGCGAGCAGGCGTCCGACCTCGTCCGGACCACACTGCGTCAGATCCAGACCGAGCCCGGTCAAGGCGCTGTAGACCAACGCCAAATCGCGTTTGTACGCCGCGATGGTGTTGCCCGCCAAGCCCAGTTCGAGTCGGCAATAAGCCAGGAATGCGGCGCGGGCGTCGAGCATGGCAATGGTCTAGCGCCAAGCGCTCGGCACGCATCCGTCGACGCCGACAGGTCCGCGGCGTTGGGCCTGGGTTTGCCTGGGTGATTGCCTAGCCTGCCCGCCCATGCGCCGCCCGCCAAAATCCTCTGACCGTCGTTCTCCGTCTCCTGGTAATGGTGATCGCCAACGCGACACCGGCGCGAAACGTGGCCAGCGCAGCGAACGCCCCCAGCGCAGCGAACGCCCCCAGCGTGAGGGCAGACCGCAGCGCGACAGCCGCCCGCCGCGTGACGAACCCAGGAAAGAGCGCGAGGGGCGGCCAGGCAGTGGACGGCCAGCGCGTGAGGAACGCCCCCAGCGAGCGGGCAAACCCTTCCCCGACGGACGGCCCGCACGCGCCGGAAGACCGCCACGCGGAGAGCCCCGCGGCGAACGCCCCCAGCGTGAGGGACGCCCACCGCGCGGCGATGCTCCGCAGCGCAGTGAGCGTCCGCAGCGCAGCGAGCGTCCGCAGCGCAGCGAGCGTCCGCAGCGCACTGAGCGTCCGCAGCGCACTGAGCGTCCGCAGCGCAGCGAGCGTCCGCAGCGCAGTGAACGTCCGCAGCGCAGCGAGCGTCCGCAGGATAGCGAACGCCCAGCGAAGGTGGGCGGACGCAAGCGTGCACCAAAGAAGGACAAGGGCGTGGTGTGGGTTCCCGGCCCGAACGCGCGCACCATCCGCGTCGAGGCCGGCCGCGACCTGGCGCATTTCCTAGTCCATTCCGCCAAGGGTTCCTTATCGGTACGCGCCGCACGGCGGCTGTTGGAAAACGGCTGCTGCCGCATCGATGGCCGGGTGGAAACCTACGGCAGCCGCATCCTGAAGCGCGGTGAAATCGTCGAGTTCTTCCTGCCAGAAGATACCGAACACCGCTTCGATAAACGCCGCGTCCTGCTCGATGACGTCGGCGTGTTCGCTTACGATAAGCCGCCCTTCCTGCCGGTCACACCCACCGACGCCGCGAAGAGCTGGAGCCTGCTCGACATTCTCAAAGCCGAAGTCGGTGACTTGTTTGCGGTGCATCGGCTCGATGCGGACACCTCCGGCATCGTGCTTTTTGCGCGCTCGAAAGAAGTCGCCGAACGCCTGGAAGCGATGTTCAAGGACCACGCGGTGGAGAAGACCTACCACGCCATCGTGCGCGGCCATCCGCGCGAAACCGGCACCTACCGCAGCTACCTGATCAAGGTCGCAGCGCAGCCCGGTTTCGAAAAATGGAAGAGCGGCCGCGGCCCGGACGCCCGCGAAGCGATCACCAACTGGGAGGTCGAACGCCGCCTGGGCAAGTACGGCAGCTTGGTGCGCGTCGAGCCAAAGACCGGTCGTTACCACCAGATCCGCATCCATTTCAGCGAGATGGGGTTCCCACTCTACGGCGACCGCACCTACAGCGACCGCCGCGACCCGGTCCACGTCACGCGCCACTTGCTGCACGCCTCGCGCGTGCAGCTGCCGCATCCGGTTGGCGGCCCAGCGCTCGACATCACGTGCGCGCCGCCGAAGGATTTCGACGCGGCGATCGATCAGCTCGTCCGGCTTTGATTCGCGAGCTGCGAGCTTCGAGCTGCGAGCTACGAGCTGCGAGCTGCGAGCGGGCCTGCGGCCACGCGTTACGAGCGCGCCTGCGGCAGCGCGCTGCGAACGGACTTCGCCCGCGCTTCGAGGCTTCGCCACGGGAGCAAAGCGACCTCGTCTCTCGGTTCACGAACTCGTAACTCGTAGCTCGTAGCTGGTAGCTCTTAACTCGAAGCTAATTCTCCGATCCCCTAGCGCCGCGGCTCCAGGGTACCAATCCGAACTGCTCCAAGTTGACCATCACCGCTTCGCTGGAAACGGGCTTGATCAAGTAGGCTTCGCACTGGTTCCGGAACGCGGTGAAGATGCTGGTCTGGTCGGTGTTGACTGTGGCCATGATCACCTTCACGCCGAGTTGCGGGGGCACCCCACGGCGGGCTTCGATGGCGCGGATCGCAGCCAGAGTTTCCTGACCGTCGATGTCCGGCATCTGGATGTCGAGCATCACCAAGTCGAAGGGTTTGCTGTCGAGGCAGGAGGTGAACGCCGCCAGCGCCTCGCGCCCGGACGCCGCCTGCTGGCACTCGCCGTAGGGCTTGAGGATCTCCAGCAGCACGCGCCGACTCACCATATCATCATCGACGATCAAGGTACGCATGGCGAATTCCTAAGCAGCTTGACGTTGGAAGCGAGACACGATCCGGATCGCGACGAGGCCACGAGCGCTGGATACGCATCAGGCGCCGATCTCTACCGCTCCTGCAATACAGCATACATCAAAATTTTCCCGCTGTCCGGCTCTGGTTGGCACGTCGTTTTGCCACCATGAGCTCCATGAGCTCCATGAGCATGAGCATGAGCATGAGCATGAGCATGAGCAGCCACGACACTCACCAGTCAACGTCGCCGGACGTCGGGTCACGTCGGGTCACGCGGGAAAAAAACCCAATTTACTGAGCTGATCCGTGAGCTTCACCCGATCGATGGGTTTGACCAAGTAACCTTCGCACTGGCTGCGGAACGCGGAAAGGATGCTTTCCGGCGCGTTCAGTGCGGTGGTCATCAGGATCTGGGTCCCGGCGCCGCCGACTCGGCCAAAGCCCTGCTCGATCGCGCGGATGCAGCGCAGGCAGGCCTGGCCATCAAGGCCGGGCATCATGATGTCCAGGCAGATCAGGTCGAAGGGCTGTTGTTTCACCAGTTCCGTGGTGACGGCACGGATCGCCGCCTCGCCATCCGCGACCACCACGGATGTGCCGTAGGGCTTGAACATCGACTCCAGGATCATTGAACAAGTTTCGTCATCTTCAGCGATCAGGATGCGCATGGGTCACTCCGTGGGGGTAGCGATGGTCAGGTGATCAGCCAACGATGCCGAGGTGATCGTGGTCGACAAAGCGTGACTGGCCTGCACTAAGCGGTGCACCAACTGCGGACACCGCTCAGCGTCCGCCACCAAGGCCGCCGCCTCCAGGTCGCTCGCGGCAGCCTGCAAGGCCAGCGCACCAATGGAACCGCTGCTGCCCATGATCTTGTGCGCAGCCCGATTGAGCACGGTGAAGTCCAGGGTGCGCAGGCTGGTGGTGATGGAGGCGACATCTTGCGTCAGCTTGGCCAGGAAGACCTTCACGATGGCGGGCGCCATGCCGGGATCACTGCCCTCGATCTCGCGCAACACAGCAAAATCGATGATCGGCAGTTCGCCGCGCGGAATCGGCACGGTCGCTTCCTCGGCTGCGCTCGGCCGGGACGCCGCCGCCGTGAAGCGCGTAGGAGCCAGCCATTGGCGGATCTTGTCCTCCAGGTGCTGGATTTTGAACGGCTTGCCCAGGTAGTCATCCATACCGGCAGCCAGGCAGCGTTCGCGCGCACCGGGCATGACGTTCGCCGTCATGGCGATGACCGGCAGACGCGGCGTGCCGGTGCGGCGCTCATGGACACGGATGGCCTCGGTGGCCTCGTAACCGTCCATCTCCGGCATCTGGCAATCCATCAGCACGAGGTCGTAGCGATGTTTGAGGACCATCGCCAGCGCTACGCGGCCATTGTCCGCGATCGACACCCGGGCGCCCAGTTTTCCCAACGCCACGGTGGCGATCTTCATGTTCACTTCATGGTCTTCGACCAGCAGCACATCGGCATCGATGGGGGCGATCACGCGTTTGTTGCCGGATGAGCCCTCTCCCACATCGTAGCGGGTCACGATCCCTGACTTGTCGGCACGGCAGCGCGCAATGGTGGTCGCGAGCACCGCATTGAAGACCTGCGAGCGCACGGGTTTGACCAGGTAGCCATTGTAGCCGACCTGCTCCATCATCGCGGGTTCGTCCGGCTGGCCCGAAGCCGTCAGCATCAGTAACGGCAGGGATGCCAAGGTCGCATGACGACGGATCGCCTGGGCGACCTCCTTGCCGCCCATCCCACGCAGACGCAGTTCGACGACCGCCGCGGCGAACGGATCGCTGCCGCTGGCAGCGATCAAGAGCTCCAGCGCACTGTTCCCGTCGACACAGGATTCCGCGCGCACACCGACCTCTGCCAACATCTGACAGGCGATCTGTGAACTCACCTCGTTGTCATCGACGACCAGGATCCGCAAGCCCGCCAGAGCGATCTCGCTGGCGGTTGGGATCACGCCGGATGGGGCACTGACACCGGGGTTAGCAAGGTCGAGCGGCAAGGTCAGGGTGAAGGTGGAACCACGGTTTTCCCCGCTGGCGACGGTAAGGGTGCCGCCCATCAACCCGGCAAAACGTCGACTGATCGCCAAGCCCAGGCCGGTGCCACCATACTTGCGCGAATAGGACGCGTCCACCTGGGTGAACGGAGTGAACAAGCGGTCGAGCTGTTCCGCAGGAATGCCGATGCCGGTGTCATGGACCGCGATGACGAATTCATGCTTCGACCACGTCACCGCAATGCGCACGTGTCCCGTATGAGTGAACTTGACGGCATTGCCGACCAGATTGGAGAGGATCTGCCGGATTCGCCCAGGGTCCCCGATCGCCAGGCGCGGAACATCCGTGGCGACACTCACCAGCATCTCCACTGGATGGCACGCACGCTGGGAACGAAACAGTTCCGCCACTTGAAAGGTCAGCTCGTGCAGTTCGAACGGGATGCGCTCCAGCTTCAGGCGGTTGGCATCCAGTTTGGAGAAATCCAGGATGTCGCCGATGATGATCATCAGCGCTTCCGCCGAACTGTAGGCGGTGCGGACGTAGTCCTCCTGCTCAGCGCTCAAGGAGGTGCCCATCAGGACTTCCAACATGCCCATGATGCCGTTCATCGGCGTGCGGATCTCATGGCTCATATTCGCCACGAAGGAGCTCTTGACCTCATTCGCGCGTTCAGCCTTGAGCGCCATGTCATTGGCCTGGGCGATGCGCGTCTTCAGTTCCTGATTGAGTTGCTCGGCCCGGTTCTTGGCTTCGAGCAGGCGCGCCTCGGTCTGTTTCCGCTGGGTGATATCCGTGCGGATG
>Ga0105046_10010952_pt1 | contig 14101 bp, 8 predicted proteins | sample MAT03_FD_78385 | JGI IMG/M metagenome (GOLD analysis project Ga0105046, IMG submission 78385) | Freshwater microbial communities from Lake Fryxell liftoff mats and glacier meltwater in Antarctica - MAT-03 (megahit assembly) | ecosystem: Environmental > Aquatic > Freshwater > Ice > Liftoff... | reverse complement strand
GGATCGAGTACCAGGTCGCCCTTTTGACCGCGGTCTTTCACCAGGTCAGCGGCACCCGCAAAGACCCGCCGTCCGAGACCCACCTGCCGCGACTGCCCGTCTATCGCCTGTTCTGGGAGCACAAAAACCGGGTGCACCCGATTGCCGGACGCGGTTGATTCACGGACAGCGCGCTGCCGCGGGCGCATGCCCGAGTGCCTTGGCCTTGCAGTAGGCCCGTTGCGCGGCCTCCAGCTCGCCCAGGGCGGCGCGCGCGTCACCAAGCCACATCAGCACCTCGGCGTCATTTGGCATCGCCGCGCTCGCGGCTTCGAAGTCGACCGCCGCCGCCGCCGTCTCGCCGCTCAGCATACGGAAGCTACCGCGCAAGCGGCGCGCCTCGGCCACCGCCGGATGCACGTGCACATAGTCGTCGAGCGCGAATGCCGCCGGGCCGGGCTTGCCTTCGTCGAGCTCGATATGGACTGCCTTCGCGAGCGGCTCGAAGAAGTCGGGCGCGCGCGCACGCGCCCCGAGATAGGCCTCCTTGGCCTTCGTGCGCTCCTCCAGCGCGCGGTAGACATCGCCCAGCGTCGCGAGCGCTATCGCCGAATCACAGAACTTGACCGCCGCAAGGGCCGGCGCCAACGCCGACTTCGGGGTCTGCACCGCGCGTAACGTGGCGCGCGCGAGCAGGAGCGGTCCCTCGGCCGTGTCCGCCAGCAGGTCCTGATAACGCGTCAAGAGCTCCAAGGCCTCCGCGTCGCAGCCCCCGGCCAGGAGGCGCCCCGCCCGCGCGAGCACCTCGAGCTTGCCCGCCGGCCCACGCGTCTTGCACGACTCCGGCACATCGGGCTCGCCCGCCGCCACGAAAATCGCGGCCAGCGGCGCACGCGGGTCGACTTGAGCGGGAATTGGCTCCGGCACCTCGGGCGAATCATCTGGCACATTCCCGGCAATTGCCACCGTCACATCCGGCTCGATCTCGCGGGCAGCCGCTGCGCGGAGCGGCTCCGACGTCCCCGCTGATACGACCAGCGCCGATGTTCCCGGCGACCTCGACGACTCAGGCGGCCCCTTCGTCGCGAGCCACGCCGCCACCGCGACGCTGGCCGCCACGACCAGCCCCGCGACCACCCACAACGCCGTTCGCTTCGGATGTGTCGCCGACCGCCCCGGCCCATCATGCGTCGTCGTCGCAGTCCTGCCCGCCCCGACCAGCGGCACGCACGCTTGCAGCCGTCGCACGACCTCCTCGGCGTTCGCCGGCCGATCCGCGGGGTCCTTCGCGAGACACTGCAGAATGAGTTCTTCCAGCTCCGGCGGTACGCGCCCGGGGGCCACCTCGGATGGCCGCGGCGGCGGCTCCTGCACATGCTTCACGAGCAGGCTCAGCGTCGTCGGCGCCGCGAATGGCACCGCCCCGGTCGCCATCTCGAACAGCATGATCCCCAGCGCGTAGAGGTCGGTGCGCAGGTCGGGCGCGCCGCCATGCACCTGCTCGGGCGACATGTAGGCCGGCGTGCCGATGACCGCGCCTTCGGCGGTGAGCTGTTGGTCCTCATTGGCCGCGACGAAGCGCGCGATGCCGAAGTCGAGCACCTTCACGAAGTCGCGTTCGCCATAGAGGTCGAGCAACATCACGTTGTCGGGCTTCAAGTCACGATGCACGACCCCTTCGGCGTGGGCGGCGATGAGCGCTTTGCCGATCTGGATGGCGATCTTGAGCTGCCGTTCGAGTGGCAATGGCTGCTCGTCAATGAGCACGCGAGCGAGCGTGCGACCCGGCAGGAGCTCCATCGCGAGGAACAACTGACCGCCGGCGGCCGAGCTCTCACTCACCCCCTCCCCGACCGCGCCGTCAGCCGACACGAGACCATAGTCATAGAGTCGGATGGTGTTGGGGTGCTCGATGCGCGCGGTCGCCTGCATCTCGCGCTGGAAGCGGCCAACCGCATTGCGATTGTTCGAGTAGGACGCGTGCAGCAGTTTCACCGCGACGTAGCGGTTCATCGTGATCTGGCGCGCCCGATAGACGACCCCCATGCCGCCCGCGCCGAGCAACGACTCGAGCGCGTAGCGACCCGCTACCACTGTGCCGATGAGCGCCCGCGCTTCTGCTGTGTCTGAAGGAGTCGCCATGCACCCGCCTACCACATCCGCTTTTTCTTGGACGGAATCGTCCGGCATGGCAAAGCGTTCGCCCGGACTCCGAAGACACCGACCGTGGCTTTGGCCCTCACTTAGAAGGAATGACGCATGTCCAAGCTCTTCCCCATGTCGGCCTGCGCGACCCTGCTCGGGTTGGCGTTCATGCCGACCGCGAGCGCCCAGGCCAAGTGCCCGGTCACCGGTCACAAGTCGCCGGTCGTCTACGGCATCGGTGGCTCGACCATGGGCAGCCTGCTCGGGCCGATGCTCGACAAGGTCTTCGGGGACAACGACGTGAAGTTCCGCCGCTGGGGCAAGGCCTCATCTGGGCTCGCCCGTCCGGACTTCCACGATTGGGCGAAGTCCGCCCCCGAGCTCATGCACAAGCACCAGCCCGACATCGTCATCGTGTCGCTCGGCACCAATGACTACCAGGCACTCTGGGAGGACGGGAACTGGATCCTCCAGGACGACGCCAAGTGGGAGAAGAAGTACGGCGAGCGCGTCGACGCGCTGCTCACCGCCATCGCAAAGGACGACCAGGATCGGCTGATCATCTGGAGCGGCCCGTACGCCTTCGAGGGCAAGAACGCGGTCGTGCGCGCGCCGATCGTCAACCGCATCATGAAGGAGCGGGTCGAGGCGTTCGCCGCGGCCGGTGGCAATGCGGTCTTCCACGACGCCTACGTCGTCACCTCGGACGACAAGGGCCACCCGCTGGACACGGCGGTCCTGCCCGGCAAGAAGAAGGCCGTCGACATCCGCACGAAGGACAAGGTCCACCTGACCTCCGACGCGGTGCGTCTCTTGCTCGCGCAGCCGATCGTCGACATCGCGCTGCCGTGCTTTCCCAAGTCCGAGGCCAAGGAGCCGAGGCCGGCGCCGAAGTCGCCGTGAGTGGGTCGCGGGTCAGTGCATTGACGGTCGACTCCGCATAGGATGGCGCCGCACCTACAGAAGCGGAGCCACGCGCGATGACGACCGACGCTGAACCATCCGACGTCCTCCTGGGCCAGACTCTGGCGGGCCAATTCCATGTCCTGAAGCGCCTCGGCGCAGGTGGCATGGGCGCGGTGTACCTCGCCGAGCAGTCCGACATGGGCCGGCGCGTCGTCATCAAGGTGATGCACCCCGAGCTCACGGTCGGCAATCCGCAGGCGGTCGAGCGCTTCAAGCGCGAGGCGCGCGCGGTGGCCGCGCTCAACCACCCGCACATCGTACAGGTCTTCGTGTTCGGGCAGGCCGAAGACGGGCGCATGTACCTCGCGATGGAGTTCATCGAGGGCCGCGACCTCGCAGGTGAGATCATGCGGGCACCGCTGTCGCAAGGGCGCGCGCTGAAGGTCCTGGACCAGGTCGCGGCGGCCCTGGTCGAGGCGCACGCGCGCGGGGTCGTGCACCGCGACCTGAAGCCCGAGAACATCATGCTCGCCAATCGGCACGGCAACCCGGACTGGGTGAAGGTGCTCGACTTCGGCATCGCCAAGGTCGGCGCGCAGGGCGATGGCAAGGACGCCCCGGCGCTCACGCAGCAGGGCGCGATCTTCGGAACGCCGCGCTACATGGCGCCTGAGCAGATAACAGGCGGTGTCGTCGACGCGCGCACCGACCTCTATGCGCTCGGCATCATCCTCTACGAGATGTTGACGGGCGACCACCCGTTCCGCGCGACGAGCGCGCTCGACTTCCTGATGAAGCACGTCCAGGAGGCGGTCGTGGCGCCGAGCGTCGTGCGGCCGGAGCTCGGCATCCATCCAAAGATCGACGAGATCCTGGAGCGCCTGCTCGCGAAGAAGCAGGGCGATCGCTTTCAGTCCGCAGCCGAGCTGCAGCGTGAGCTGCGGGTGGCGATAGGCCTCCTCGGCGAGCCGCTGTCGCACACGCTGTCGATCTCCGCATCGGCCATCCAGGAGGCGGTCCAGGAGTCCGCACGGGCAAGCACCATCACGCACGCGCCCGGCGTCATCCGCAAGAAGTCGAACAACACCTGGATGTGGGTCGTGCTCGGGCTGCTCATCGTCGCTGGTGGCTTCGGCGCCGCCGTGCTTGCGCTCGGTGGCAAGCCAGCCGTATCGCCTTTGGCTGCCGTTGCTGGCAAGCCAGCCGTATCGCCTTTGGCTGCCGTTGCTGGCAAGCCAGCCGTATCGCCTTTGGCTGCCGTTGCTGGCAAGCCAGCCGGATCACCCGAGCCGGTGGCGCTGCTCACGCCTCCGCCGGAACCGCCCACGCCCACCGTGCCTCCGCCCGAGCCGACAACGCCCGACACGATCCAGGCCGCGAGCGTGGATACGGTCCTGCCCGACACCGCCCTGGCCGACGTTCAGATCGTACGCGCCGGTTCACCGATCGAGGGCTTCCCGGTGCCCGAAGGCACGACGCTGCTCGGCAACGAGCCCCTCCAGTTGCGACTCGAGTCGACCCTGGCGGGCGCGGTGCTCGTCGACTTCTACCAGTCCGAGCTGGCGGGGCGCGTGAAGGCTATCCCCGCCGGCTTCGAGGTCACCGACCCGACGTCGCCCTGGTCCTCTATCTACTTCTCGAACAACGCCGATCGCACGGCGATCACCGTGAGCCGTCGGGCCGCGGTCCACCTCGAGGAGGTCGCGGCCCCGGAAGAGGTCATCGACGAGCCTGTCGTGCCCGCGGAGGTCCTGGCCGATCTGCCCAAGCTCCCGCCGAAGACGACGCGCAAGCCACCGATTGTCGTTCACAAGCCGACGACCGGGCCCCTGCCGACGCCCGTGCAGCCCAACCCCGACAAGCCCGGGCGCATCTTCCGCGACCAGGGCTCGAGCCCGACGACGCCGACGACGGCGCCGCCCGCGACCAATCCCAAGGTCACCAAGCCCCCGCGCACCTGGGGCGGCCCCAAGCCAAAGCCCGGCACGCCCTGATCCCGGCTTGATTCCGGCTTGATTCCGAAGGGCCGTCCACCTAACGTCGGGCGGTGGCCAGCCCTCTCGTCCTCTGCATCGTCGCGGGCGCTGTCGCTTTCGGCATGCTGCTCGCCGAGGCGGCTGGCCTGCGTTGGTTTACGCTGCAGGTGGCGCCGGGCTGTGGGCTGCCGTTGTGGACGCTCCTGGGGGTCTATTCGGCGCTGCAGTTCGTGCTCTGGCGCAGCGCCAGGCGTCGGCTCGAGCTGTCGGAGGACGAGATCGCGCACTGGGGCGCTCTCCTCGAACGGGTGACTCCAACCATCCTCTCGATGTATGGAGACAAAGTCCCCGTGCGCGAGATTGCGACGACCCTCGAGGCGAGCCACGGGATCCCAGCCGGTGTCACGTTGCGCTACATCATCGCCCTGGCCCGCCATGTGCGTGAGCACCAGCACAACGCCCGGCCCCCGAACTAGGAGTCTCCGATGTCGACCCACATGACCCTGGACGGCCTGTCCCGCTGGCTCTGCGCCGCCCTGTCGCTCGCCGCCTGCGACGGCGCCGGAGAGATCGGCGCGGTCGACGTCGTCAACGACCAGGAGAACATCCCCTACCTCGCCGCGGTCGAGACAACGGTACTGCCGTCGACGATGGCGACCGGCGCCACGACGACCGTGACGTGCGTTGGCAAAGACCAGTTCGATCGCGAGTTCACGCCCGAGCTGCCGTTGACCTACGAGGTCCGCGACGCCAACGACCAGGCGCCGGCGGGTGTGACCGTCGACGCCAACCGCGTGACCGCCCAGTTCGCGGGCGTCGTGCGCGTGCGCTGCTACTACCCCGGCACCCCGCGGGTCGAAGACGGCTCGCCGATCTCGCTCACCATCCAGCCGGGTGAAGCCGCCTCGGTGAAGACGACGATCTTGAAGACGGAGCTCCAGGCGGGCGACAAGATCAGCGTCTCGTGCTCGGTGCGCGACGCGCTCGACAACTCGACGACTGGCGAAACCAAGCTGCGCCTGGCACCCGACACCGGCACGACCGTCACGGGCGGCAAGAACGTGCTCTTCACGACGGTCGGCAGCTACGGCGTGACCTGCGTGATGGCCGACAACTCGCTCATCGGCAACACGGTCGACGTCAGCGTGAAGCCGGCCGACCTGGCAGAGCTCGAGACGGTCTTGTCGCGCAACACGATAAGCCCCACCGAAGAGGTGACCGTGTCGTGCCCGGGGCGCGACGCGTACGGCAACAGCATCGCGCTCGACAAGGTCATCACGCTGCCGGTCGCCGGCATCGACGGCCTCGACGTAAACCGCCTGCGCCTCACCGGCACGCACGCGGGCGTCTATCCAATCACCTGTGTTCCGAAGGAATCGTTCGTCACCGCCAATCGCCACCCGGCCTCGCTGACGGTCACCGCCGGCGCGCCCGCGAACATCGCGATGGACCTCGACCCCGACCGCGCCGTGTACGCGCTCGGCGTGCGCCCGAAGGTGACGGCGCGGCTCACCGACGCCTGGGGCAACGAGGTCTCCGACGTGGCGGGCGTGACGGTCACGGGGCACCTGCTCGGCGTGCTCCAGCAGACCGTGCGTGGGGGCGAGCGCATCACCCTCGATGCCGAGGGCAGTTGGCTCATCACCGCGTCGAGCGGCCCGCCCTCGAATCTGTCGACCTCTCGCACGGTGTTGGTCGACGCCAGCGCCCCGACGATCGACATCACCTATCCCGAGCGCGGCGCGATGCTGACGACCGGCGGCGGCCCGTTGACGATCACCGGCGTCATCAGCGACGCGACCGGCGGCCTGGCGAGCCTCAAGGTGAACGGCGTGCCGCGGTCGATAACGGCCGGCACGAACCGCTTCGACCTGGCGATGCAGATCCTGCCCTACCACGGCCTCAACACCCTCACGGTCGAGGCGACCGACGTGCAGGGCCAGACCGTGCGCATGGCGCAGAGCTTCATGGTCGGGCCCGGTTGGAAGTCGGCGTCCCAGAGCTTCGCCGAGGGCATCGTCGCGCACCTCACGCGCAACTTCATCGATGACAGCAATCGCCAGGGCCGCCCCGATGACCTCGCGACGATCATGGAGCGGGTGGTCCAGAACCTGGACATCGGCTCCTACATCCCATCGCCGGTCGTGCAGTACGCGGGCTACGAGGTGTTCCTGAAGAACGTGCGCTACGACCCGCCGAAGGTGACGTTGACCCCGTCGCGCGATCTATTGCTGTTGCACCTCGACATCAACCGTCTCGCCATCGACGTCGACGCCGTGGGCTTCATCGACGTGTCGGGTGTGGTGTCGGCGGACGCGATCCGGGTCGATGTGCAGCTCGGCATCAAAATCCAGCAGGGCGTGCCGAAGGTCACGGCGCAGGCGGTGGTGGTGTTGGTCGACGGGCTCAACATCGACGTGCACTGGTCTATCAACTGGCTCATCGATCTCTTCACCGACACCATCCGCGAGAACATCGTGAAGAGCTTCGAGGACGTGCTGCGCGCCGAGATCCCGAAGGCGGTCGCGGATGCTCTCGGGTCGCTGGCGCTGGACCAGACCTTCGAGGTGCCGGGCTTCCTGCCCGGCATGGCCCCGCTCAACGTGCGGCTCGCGGCGACTACGAACAACGCGACGATCGACGAGGTCGGTCTCGACGTGGCGCTCGCGACGCAGGTGACGGCCGCGACGAAGGTGCAATGGGAAACGCCGGGCTCGCTCATGCGCGGTGGCTGCTTCGGCATCGACCTCGGCATGCCGGCCTGGAATGCAGGCAAGAAGCTGACGATGGCACTCTCGTTGGATGTGCTCAATCAGGTCCTGCATGCGGTCTGGCAGGGTGGCGCGCTCGAGATGCAGCTCGGCTCGGGGGCGTTTGGCGACGTGGATCTCTCGCAGTACGGCGTCTCCGATCTCTCCCTCGACCTGTCCGCGCGCATGCCGCCAGTGCTGACCGACTGCACGAACAACGAGCTGCGCGTGCAGCTGGGCGAGCTGCACATCGACGCGAACCTGAAGCTCAACGGCCTGCCGCTGGTGGTCGACATGATCGTCGCGTTCCAGACCCTGGCCAACGTGAGCGTCGACGCCAACGGCGCCATCTCGCTGGCGCTTGGCGAAATCGCCCCGGCCGACATCATCATCGACATCACCCGCGTCGAGAGCGACCTCTTCACGACGGAGCAGGAAGACGTGCTCATCTCGCTCTTGCGCGAGCAGCTCCTCGCCAAGGTGCTCGGCGACTTCGGCGGCCAGGGCCTGGCCGACTTCCCGCTCCCCGAGTTCGACCTCGGCGGTCTGTCCCCGTCGCTCGCCGGCCAGGTGATCTCGATCACCGACATCGAGCTCGCCCGCAACAAAGGCTACCTCCTCCTCCAGGGCACCCCCTAGCGGGGTCAGGACTACCCGATAGACACCTAACCCACCGAAATCACTAACCCGACCCGCACGCCCGGGCCGGAACTACTCGATTGGGCCTCACCTCCGCGCTTGGCGAGGGACGGCGGGTGGGATAGGCGGGGGACATGGCAGACCCCAAGAGCACCCAGGACAAGTTCACCTACGGCCGCTGGCAAGCAGGCCGCCTCGAGTTCCCCGGACGTGGCGGCGACGAAGCCGACGTCTGGGTGGTCGACGTGATCGTCGTCGAGGAAGCCGAGGACGAAGACCTGCGGTCGCTCGGGCGCTATCGACCGGCGCGCGACATGACCCCGGATCTCGGGCCCGTCATCGACCGCGCGATCCGCGAGCCGCTCGATGGGCGGCCGCACCTGCCGGCGATCGTGCGCGTGGCGACGGCGGAGCTTGCGGCCGAAATCCACAAGCGCCGCCCCGAGGTCAAGGTCGTCATCGGCCCGACGCCGCTGGTCGAGGACCTGGGCCGCGACCTCGCCGAAGACGTGCTGCCCGACCCCGACGACGGCGAGGAACGCTGGAGCTGGCTCGAAGGCGGCGTCTCGCCCGAGCAGGTCAAGCGCCTCTTCGACGCGATGTCAAAGGCGTCCGAGACGCTCATCGCGGACGTGCTCGGCAACTCGCAGCTGATGCGCCTGACGGTGCCGGCGCTGAACCTCCAGCCCGCCTGGGTCCACGTCACGAGCGAGGCCGCCATCACCGGCGGCTCGGTCGTGTCGGTCGCCATCGCACCCGACGACAGGACGCGCGAGGCCTGGGCCGACGACGAGTCGACCGACAGCGAGATCGCCATCTTCGGCATCGAGCAGGACGAGCTCCCGCCCGAGGCCTACGCCCAGCTGAAGACCCACGGCTGGGGCAGCGGTGTCGGCTTTTTCCCGCGCGTGACCGCGGGCGGCGACGACGAACGCTTCCCGACCGCGAAGGAGGTCGAAATCGCCATCGCGGTGCTCGAGTGCATCGGTGGCTACTTCGACCCGTTCGCCGCCGACCTGGGCTTCGACAAGCCGCGCACCGTCAAACTGTCGAGCGGCGCCGAGGCCGTCGTACTCATCCGCGAGGACGAAATCCTCGAGCTCGATGACGGCGACGACGACGACGACGACGACGACTTCATCACCCCCGGCAGCGCTGGCGAGGAGGACGAGCGCTTCCTCGACCTCGACCACGCCAGGAGCTGGACCGCCGCACCCGCGCCCGCCAACGCGACCTTCGTCCGCGCCCAACCCAAGCCGGGTCGCAACGACCCCTGCTGGTGCGGCAGTGGCCTCAAGTACAAGAAGTGCCACGTCGATAAAGACGCCTGATAGTGACACGCGGCGCAGCTGGCCCCGCGCAAGGACGGCGAAGCCTGGACGATGGCCCTACCCCGCCAGCGCCGACTCCAATGCGCGCAGGAAAATCCGATACGCATCGAGCGGATATTCGCCCATGTGAAAAAGCCGGAAATACCGATCCGACAATTTGCCCTGGGCCGAGTAGATCTCGAACACATGACCGTCCACCACCCGCCCGGCCAGTCGGTCGGCGAGCGTCGCGTACGTCACATGCGCTGGGATCTCCAACAGGGTGCCAATCGACTGAAGCGGTTGCCCTGCGAAGCGCGCGATGACGAGGCCGAGCCGCTCGTAGCCCGGCCGCAGCACGTCGCAGCGAGCCTGGTACATCGCGTGCCGCCCGGGCACCCCACCCTCGTCCGCCAAGGCCGCCAGCGCCGCGTCGACCTGCAGCACGCTCATCGGGTCGATGGTGTACGGGTGGGCGCCGCCGACCTGCGCCTTCCACGTCTTGTAGAGCTCGAGGTTGGGCGTGCGACTCGGGATGGCCTCCATCTCGGCCAGGAGGTCTTTCTGCACGATGGCGCAGGTCATGTTCGGGTGGCTGTGCAGGCCTTTGTTGCAGGAGCCCATCACGGCAGCGACGTTCCAGGCGGCAAGGTCGATAGGCTCGATGAACAGCGACGAGATCCCATCCATCAGGAGCTTCTTGCCGAGCCGTTTCGCGATGGCCCCAACCTCGGCGACCGGGTTCAGCGTGCAGGTGGATGTGCCGCCGTGCACCATTGCCACCGCGTCGCAGTCGGCCATCAGACGCTCGACCACCGCCATGTCCGGACGCTGACCATACGGCAACGAATGGTCGATGACCGGCTGGCCGAGGGCGGTCGCGAACTCGAGGATGCGATCGCCGTAGGCGCCGTTGCGGATGACCAGGAGCCGTTCGCCTTTCCTGAGGCACGAGCCGAGCACCGCCGCGATGGCCGACGAGCCGCTGCCCGTGAGCAGAATCGCCTCGTAGCCATCGGCCCCGAGCGCCGCTGTGAGCCCCGCACGCACGCGGTCCAGCACGGGCTTGAACTTCGGCCCGCGCGGCACGATCGGATTGACGCCGTAGCTGCGCGAGACCGCGTTGACCTTCTCGGGAAGGTGGAAGACCGCAGGGGTGAGTGAGACGACCTTGGGTTCGTTCGACATGCCGATCATCTACGACACGCCGATCGAAACGTCACCTGTGGCTCGACTGCCACCGACTGCCACCGACTGCCACCGACTGCCACCTCTTCTACGCACCCGCGATGACCCACTTGCGCCGCCTCAAGAGCCACGCCGGCACAATCCCCTGCAATACGCCCGAGATCGTCAACGCGAGAAAGAACCCATCGACGCCCAGCATCTCCGGCCCACCGAGGATGAACGCGACCGACCCCTGCACGACGATCAACAACACGAAGTCCCAGATCAGCGGGCGCAGCATGTCGCCCGTGCCGTTGAACGCGAAGGCGATAGCCATGCCCGCCGCCATCAGCGGATAGACCGGCGCGATGTGATACAGGAGATTGACAGTGTCCGCGACGGCACTCGGGTCCCCCGGCAGGAACGCTTTGACGAGCGCTTCGCCAAAAATGAACACGACGGCGGTATTGACGAGCGCGCCGATGGCCGCCACCCGCGCCCCGGCCCAGGCCGCCCGCCGCGCCATCTCCGGGCGCCGTGCGCCGAGCTCCATGCCGACGATCGGCGCTGTCGCTCCGCCCCAGGCGAACGCTATCATAATCATCGGGATGTCGATCTTGCTCCAGACGGTCAGCGCCGTGAACAGGTCCTTGGCCTGCTCCTCCTTCAAGCGCACGAACGACAACGCCACGAGGCCCAACATGCCGAGCACGCGTACCGCCTGCTGCAGCGCCGACAAGAGGCCCATGCGCAGCTGCTCGCGCAGCACCACGTTGTTGACGAAGCGCTTGCCGGCATCCGGCTTGAGCGGCAACGTCCGGTTCACCATCCACAGGCCCCACGCGCTCGTCAGCGCGCGCAGGATGACCGTCACCCACGCACACGGCACGAGGCCGCCTGGGACGTCGTCCCCGAACCAGCGGAAGATGAACGCCGTCTCGAGCACCAGGGTCGCAATCGAGACACATGCGACCAACGCCAGCGGCCGTATCGAGTCGCCACGCGCGCGCAGAATGCCGATGACGACCACCATGTAGACCGTGCCGAATCCGCCGAGCGCCATGATGCGCAGGAACGCGGTGCCCGGCTCACGCGCGGAGGGATGCATGAACGCCGCCCCGAGCGGACCCGCGAGGATGCCGACGAGCGCAGACCCGAGGCTCAGGATGAGCCCGACGAAGATCGCTGCGCGCGCCGCCTGCCGCGCCCGCTCCTCGTCACCGGCGCCCGTCGCCTGGGATATCTGGGTGACCGCCGCGTTGCCAAGACCACTCGCGAGCAGTGCGAAAATGGCGGTCAGCATGTCCGACACGGCCGCGCCCTTGAGCGACGCACCACCATCGCCGGCGTGCCCGAAGACCCACACCTCGGTCAGGTTGAAGCCCGCCTGGAACAGCGACGCGAACGCCAGCGGCAGCCCGAGCTTGAACACCGCCCTGGCGGGCGAGAGCGACATCAGTCCCTTGGCAAGGCTGCCGGCGGCGCGACTGCTGCCGTTGGCGTGCGGCTCGGTCGGATGGGGATCGCTGGTCTTCGCGTCGCTCACGGCAGCTTCACTAGCACGCATCAGATGGAATCGATGAACACTTCGCGAGGGCGGCTGGTGCCGTCGGACGGCCCTATGATGCCGTTTTCCTCCATCTGCTCGATGATGCGGGCCGACCGATTGTAGCCGATCTTGAGCTTGCGCTGCAGGTACGAGGTCGAGATGTAGCGCGCCTCGACCGCGATGCGCACGGCCTGGTTGTAGAGGTCGTCGCCCTCGTTGTCGGGCACCGCCTCGGCGGCCGCGGCCTCGTCGTCGTCCGATACGAGGATGCCCATGTCATACTCGGGCGTGCCCTGCGACTTGAGGTGTGCCACGACCGCGTGCACCTCGTCCTCGGACACGTAGCACCCGTGCACGCGCTGGAGCGCCTGGCCCGGCGGCTGGAACAGCATGTCACCCATGCCGAGCAGCGCCTCGGCACCCTTCTGGTCCAAGATGGTGCGTGAGTCGATGCCCGACGCGACGCGGAACGAGATGCGCGTTGGGAAGTTCGCCTTGATGAGGCCGGTGATGACGTCGACCGACGGGCGCTGGGTCGCGACGATCAAGTGGATGCCCGACGCACGCGCCATCTGTGCCAGGCGCGCGATGCAGTGCTCGACCTCTTTGCTAGCGACCATCATCAGGTCGGCGAGCTCGTCGATGATGACGACGATCGACGGTAGCTTCTCGACCGGCTTGCCGTCCGAGTCGAGGACCGATCCCTTCTTGTCGACCTCGCCCCTCGCCTCGCGCTTGAGCTTGGCCAGGCGCAGCTTCTCGGGCAGGCGCTGTGACGAATCCTCCAGCAACTGCAAGGCCTTGGCGTTGTAGCCCGCGAGGTTGCGCACGCCCATGTCGGCCATCAGCCGGTAGCGCCGCTCCATCTCTTTGACGGCCCACTTGAGCGCGGTCGCGGCCTGCTTCGGGTCGGTCACGACCGGCAACAAGAGGTGCGGAATACCCTCATAGATCGACAGCTCGAGCATCTTGGGGTCGACCATGATGAGCCGCACGTCGGCCGGCTCGGCCTTGTAGAGCAGCGACACCACGAAGCTATTGATGGCGACCGACTTGCCGGCACCGGTCGCGCCCGCGACCAGCAGATGCGGCGCCTTCGACAGATCCATGCACGTCGGATTGCCGACGATGTCCTTGCCGAGCGCCAGCGTTATCTTCGACTTCGCCCGCGAGTAGCTCGCGTCCGACAGGATCTCCTTGAGCCACACCGTCTCGCGCGCGGCATTCGGGATCTCGATGCCAACCACGTTCTTGCCGGGGATCGGCGCCACGATACGGATGGAAATCGCCGACAGCGCCATCGCCAGATCATTCGCGAGCCCGGCGATGGCCGACACTTTTACACCGGCCGCCGGCATGAACTCGTACATCGTGACGACCGGCCCAGGGTGGATCTCGACGACCTTGCCCTTCACCTTGTAGTCGAGCAGCTTCGACTCGAGGATCTGCGCGTTGCGCTTCAACAGCTCGCGGTCATAGCTGGTCGTCTCGGGCGGTCGATAGTCGAGCATCGACAACGTCGGCAGCACGAACGGCTCGACCTCGATGACGTGCTGCGGCAGCGCCATCTGGGAAGCCGCCTCCGCCTCGATCGCATCAGGCGACAGCTCGCGCGTACGCTTCATCGCGGCCGACTCGGTGATCTTGATCCCCTCCTCGTCCTCGCTTTCCTCGTCCTCG
>Ga0105046_10010950_pt1 | contig 14103 bp, 11 predicted proteins | sample MAT03_FD_78385 | JGI IMG/M metagenome (GOLD analysis project Ga0105046, IMG submission 78385) | Freshwater microbial communities from Lake Fryxell liftoff mats and glacier meltwater in Antarctica - MAT-03 (megahit assembly) | ecosystem: Environmental > Aquatic > Freshwater > Ice > Liftoff... | reverse complement strand
GAAGAGATCGAGCGCAAACTCTGCGCGGCCCACGATGGCATCTTCGCTCTCTCCGCGAAGGCAAACGCCCACACCGTCCCCTGACCGGACGCCTGCCGCCGCGGTCCGTGTTCCGGGTTCCTGGGCGCAGCCCCTACGCTGCGGGGGTTGAGTTTGAGGCGCTGGATTTGCTCAAAACGCAACATGTTGGAGACGAGGTTGCTCATGAGCAGGCAGGCGGCGTTGCGCGTCATGCCGATGCATCGCTCGAACAGCGCCTTCATGCTGCCGCGCATCTGCGCAAAGACATGCTCGACCCGGGACCTGATCTTCGACTTCTCCCGGTTGCCCGCCTTTTGTTCTTCGCTCAGGGGATGGCCACGGGTGCCCTTCTCGTGGATCTGTTCCTTGACGTTCCTGGCCTCCAGCCCGGCGTCAATCTCTGCGCTTTTGCATTCGCTGTCGGCATACACGACCTGGTCGCCTTCCTTCACCAGTTGGTCGATGACCTGGCTCTCATGCACGCTCGCAGGCGTCACCACTGCATCAATAATGAGCTTGTCCTTCACGTCCACTTTGACGCGATCCTTGTAGCCGTAGTGCGTCCCGTGGTTCTTCTTTGTCCACCGTGCATCCGTGTCTTTGTGGGCCAGCACTTTGGGCTTTTCAGCGAGGGTGGGCGGCACTGTGCCTTCTTTGATCAGGGCGTTCTCATCGCGGCGGTTGCGCTGCTTGGGCACTTCGGCAAAGCTCGCATCCATCATGACGCCCTCCTGCGCCAGTGCCAGACCGTGCCGGGTCTGAAGGTGGCTGAGGAACACGCCGAAGAGCTCCGTCATCGAGCCGTTGAGGGCTTCGCGGAAGTCACTGATCGTCTGGCCATCGGGCACTGCATCGCCCGGGGTGGGCCCGAGGAAGGCTCTCAAGCTGTTGCGATCCGTGATCTGGAAGCTCGTGGCGTCGTCGGCCAATCCATGCAGGCGCTGCAACACGAGCACCTTCAACATGAGCATGGGATGAAAGCGGGGACGTCCCCCTGGTCCCTTCGCTTTGACAGTGACGGCAGCCATCACTTTGGGCTCGAAAAGTTCCCACTTGATGATCTTGCCCACGCGCATCAAAGGCGTCTCGAACGCTGCTACATCGAGGTTTTGGACGAACTCATTGAAGAGACCCGGGTTGCCGAATGGAATCAAGCTTGCCACCCCCCTTTTCGCCTCCCTCTCCCGGATCATGCCTCCTCAATTCGCATCGCTTTTGAGTTTTCGGATGCGCCCTTGACTATAATTCTACTGGTCTGCCGGTGTTTTTCCGTCACCCAGCTTCTCATTGAACAATTTTTCCTTCTCCTCGGGGGAAAGAGTCGCTGCCGGGGCTGCCGAGACTTTCCCGGCCTTGTCCACTGTTTTTCTGCCATCACCCATCTTATACGGTGCGAGTCCGGAAGCTCCTCTCATCTCCATTGACGTCTCTATTGCGGGAAGTTTTTTGCTTTTCCGGATTTCATCGAAGTTCCAACCTAAAGGAGCAGACACCTTCCTGCCGACAAATTCAAACTTGCTATCCGCGCCACCGCAATACGGTTTTCTGAATCCGGCAAACTCTTTCTGGTCCGTTTTGAACGACGCGAGCGTATCGCGGTAGGCCTTCACCTGCGCTTCCACGAGATTCAGGGTTTCCCAACTTGGTGCCACACCATAGGCACGGTACATGTGGCAAGCACCAGCCTTCGCCTTCAGGAGCCGGAACTCGGCGTCCACAAGCACAAGCCGTTTTTTCACCTTTCCATCCTGCGCCAGTTCCTTGGCTTTTTCCAGACTGTCGCTCATTATCTTGAGATTTGCCGGTGGAAACAAGTGACAGAAATTGTCTTCCGGGCGCATGTCGAATGTATAACCGCGACCTTGCGTGCGGTCTAATGGGGTTCCCATCCCCCAAGTTAAGTCTTGAATCTCCGTCCGGCGATTCATTTGGGATTGCTCGATGATGGCGTTTACCGAGGACGCGGGCGAGACCTGGGAGTTCAGCAAGCCGATGATCTTCTCCGACTCCCTGCTCACGAAAAGCATCCAGCCGGCGCTGGTGCGGAAAAAGAACGGCAACATCGTCGCGTTCATGCGTGCCAGACCGGTGGTTCGGCGCGCGGAGTCGAGCGATGGTGGCATGACCTGGACCGAGGATCCTCTCGATATCCCGTGTCCCAACTCGAGTGTCGCGGCGCTCGGGCTGAAGAGCGGACACTGGCTGCTCGCGGTGAACGATGCCAAAGGTCGGCAGGTGCTCACCGCCTATCTTTCGGACGACGAGGGCAGGACCTGGAAGTGGAAGCGGGCGTTCGAGCGCATTGAAGCGCAGCAGGGTTCCGGACCCAACCCCGCGCCGATTCAGGCCGGCGATGAACGCGTTGAGACCCGGCAGGGCGCCGCGCACTACCCCACCTTGATTCAGGCCGCCGATGGCGCCATCCACATTGTTTATACCTACTCGAAAACGGCTGAATTCGAGGGGAACACCATGAAGCATGCCCGCTTCGACGAAGCCTGGGTGATGAACAAGTGAAAGGCTCCCACGCGTGCGGATCGACCGGGCCGCAGCATCGGGAGAAACTCCTAGCCTGCATTTCTCACAGTCGATGCGAGGAAAGTGATGGGCAATTAGTGATTAGTCGCGCCATGCCCGGAGAACTAATCACTAATTACTCATCACTCCACAAGCGGCCTCCGCAACACGCCGTCGACTTCGCCTCCACGGGCATCGGCACCCCGCATATATCGAGAATCGTCGGCAGGTAGTCGATGTTCATCGTCACGGCGTCGGCCAATGATGCCTGGGCGTTGTCGCTGGGTAGCGATAAGCCGTCGTGGGCCTTGATCGGGCACCCCACCCCGGTGTACCGCAACGACACCGACAACAACCGGACGCCGTACACCGATGCCTACACTTCGCCGCCGGAGGGTACCGCAGGGCCGCCGGTTCGCAAGCCGGACGGGTTCGACGACCGGATGTATGACCGGAACGGAAACCAGTTTGGGTTTTCGTCGGGCACCGCAAAGTATGGCGGGCGGAGAGTACCCGGCTATCTGAACGATGGCGTCGGTGGCCCCTATGGGCCTCATCCCGACCTCCTGTACTCGGATCCGAATCCCGACCTGGGCAAATTAGCAGCAACGGGACGGCGCCCGAAGACGGCTCACACTTGCTCGCACTACCACTGCGCGGATGGCAAGGTCTGGTTCGCCTTCCACAATTCCTGGAATACCGGCACCGGGCCGAGCAGCGCGGCGAAGCTGTACCTGGATCGCGCCGGCCTGAAGAACGGCACGGTCAAAAAGGAGTGGGAACAGGGCAAACTCGGGCCGTGGGGCTACGTCGGCCCCATCCATGAGATCCCCATCTCGGCGTCGGTCTCATCGTCTTTCGCGTTCGGGACAGCCGCGATTGACCGGAAGACGGGGCTGATCTGGTACATCGGAGCATCAACGCGATCGTTCTGGGCGGTGAACACCACGGACGGCTCACACACCTACTTCAATGAGGCCAAGCCGACTCTGACGAAAAACGCCTCCGCGATCAGCGCCATCGGGCACGTCCCTGCTGCCGGCGGGGGCACGCGCACGTTGTGGTTACACCTGCTGGGCGCCCACGGCGGTCCCGGAAAGTGGTCTGGCACGAACGACGTTATGGTCGCGGACATTACCGGGGCGAAGCCGGCGGCGCCGCCCACGTGGTCGCAGGAGGCGACCAACGGCTGAGGTTTCGAGTGGGCTTACAACCTCGCGAAGCAGGATCACACCTGGCCCAAATCGGCCGACGGGCATGGCCAGCCCGGTGCCGCCTGGGGGCTCGTCTGGCACGAGCCGTCGCGGGCTTTCCTTGCGTACAATCCCGACCAGATCCAGAAGCAGGGGCTGACGATCAAAGACGCCCAGTCGCGCTCGGTCATCCGCAAGTTGGCCGTGCCCATGTCCGGCGGAGTCTACGATCCCAACGGCGGCTGGGTCTGGAGCGAAATCGATCTCGGCCCCGAAGCTCCGGGCACTGTGAATCCCGGCGCGACCAATATCGGTGGGGGCGGTGGATCCTATACGCGGTTCAACATCCTGCCGGACTTCGATGGCCGCGGCAACGCTCTGCTGATCCACTTTTCGATGTTCGATACGCCGGTGATGGTTGCCAAGATCGGGAGATTGTAATGCAGCGACGGCGACCGGACCGGCATCGCGACACAAGAACAGAGCCGCTTGTTGTCGCTGAAGGAGGAGTGGTTGAGGTTGCATCCCCGGATCAGGTCTCGATGCGACAGTTTTTGCTGTTTGAGCGATCGAGGCAACGACTTGAAGAGCCGGATCAGACCCCCCTCACTCCCCGGCCCCGCCCGACGCCCGACCCGTTTCCGGCGCGGTGAAAAGCAAATTCCCAGCAGAAAACCGCCGCCGTTGCTCCGCGGAATTCCCCATCGTCGCTGCAATTGATGTGCCTGCTGGCGGCTGCGTGTGGCTGGTGCGCCGCGACAGCCTCGGGCCAGGTCAATTTCACCATCACCGGCATCGGGATCGAGACCGTCACCAATCCCACCACGACCAACCTGCTCGCCGCAGTGCAATCCAACGCGCTCGCCGGAATGCGCGACTGGACTCAATACATCGCCGTCACGGGATCGCCCACGATTGATGCGGTCGTCCGGTTCGATGCGCCCACGGGCTCACGCGGCAGCGGGCGGAGCCTCACCTCGTCGTACGTGCACACCACCAATGGCTTCTTCATCTACGAGCTGAGAACAGAGTGACAGACAGCTGAGAACAGAGTGACAGACAAATGGAACAATCCAGAATGCACCGGAGCGACGCAGCACGGAGGAGTGTTCCGGCGAAGGCGGATGTTGAAGTGGCAAGTCCGTACAACACGCATCTGGTGGCAGCGGCTTCCAGCCGCTTTCCCTTCCCCGTTCATCGGCTGGAAGCCGCTGCCACTCCCCTTGACAGCCGTCACGCGGCTTTGTCAGCGTCGCGCGATGAACCCTGTATTCGCCCGGCCCTGCGAGGTGGCCCGCACTGAATCGTTCCCTCACCGGCGCGCGGCCTGATGCTGTTCAGCTCCTGGCAGTTCATCTTCGTCTTCCTGCCGGTCGCGGTGGCGGGATTCTTTGCGATGCCGGCGGAATGGCAGCGGCTGCGCAAATGGTGGCTGCTCCTCACGTCGCTGTTTTTCTACGGCTACTGGAAGGTCGAATACATTCCGCTGCTGCTCTTTTCGATCGGCTTTAACTACGCCGTCGCCGAGGGCATCACCGCTCGGCATGGGCGGCCCGCCGCGCGATGGGCGCTGATCGCCGGTGTGTCGATCAATCTGCTGCTGCTCGGCTACTACAAATACACGAACTTCCTCCTCGATGCCCTCGGGCGCGCGGGCGGGCCGGTGTTCCAGCGGCTCGACATCCTCCTGCCGCTGGCGATCTCGTTCTTCACCTTCACGCAGATCGGCTACCTCGTGGATGTCTATCGGGACCGCAGGCTGCACTACCGGCTGCTCGACTACACGGTATTCGTGGTCTTTTTCCCGCATCTGATCGCGGGGCCGATCGTGCGGCACTGGGAAATCATCCCCCAATTTGCCGACAAGCCGCTCAGGGCCAACCGCGCGGATATGGGAACAGGCATCGCGATTTTCCTCCTCGGCCTCTACAAGAAGGTGCTGCTCGCGGACCCCGCGTCACGTTTTGCGGATACGATCTTCGGCGCGGCGGAGGCGGGGAAGACGCTCACGTGGTTCGACGGCTGGCTGGGTTCGCTCGCGTATGCGATGCAGATCTACTTCGATTTTTCCGGCTACTCGGACATGGCCATCGGCCTCGCACGGATGTTCGGGATGCGCTTCCCGTGCAATTTCGATTCGCCCTACAAGGCGGCAAGCATCATCGATTTCTGGCGGCGCTGGCACATCACGCTGCAGCGGTTCCTGCGCGAATACCTCTACATTCCCCTCGGCGGCAACCGCTGCTCCAAGGCGCGTCACCTGCTGAACATCATGATCACGATGGTCGTCAGCGGACTGTGGCATGGGGCGGGATGGACGTTTCTCGCGTGGGGCACGCTGCACGGCGTGTATCTGGTGATGGCGCAACTGTGGCGGAAGTTCCGCGAGGCGCGCGGCTGGCGGTTTACTGCGCGCAGCGGCGCGGTCCACTGGAGCTACCGCGGCGCAAGCGTGCTGCTGACTTTTCTGGCGGTGCTCTTCGCCTGGGTGCTGTTCCGCGCCAAGACGCTGCCGGACGCAGGCCGCGTCCTCGCCAGCATGGTGGGCGCAAATGGCTTCACCATCCCGGATGGCGTGACGAATCCCAACGCGCAGCCGGGACTGCTGCTGCAATGGATGGGAGCGCGCTTTGTCACCGACCGGCTCGCGGAAAACTTTTACAAACCGGGGCTGCAGCTTGTTTCCCTGCTGCTGCTAGTCGCGTGGCTCTGCCCGAATACGCAGCAACTCCTCCGCGACCGCGAGCCCACGCTCGAACCGGTCGAACGCCCGGGCCGCTGGCAGATGCACCTCACACCCGCGAACGGACTGCTCCTCGGCGCGCTGCTCTTCGGCGTGATTTGCAGCTACTTCCTCGCGAAGCCGAGCCCGTTCATCTATTTCAATTTCTGACGCGACATGCGCATCCGCCGAACATTCTTCCTCGCGATCCCGCTCGGGCTGATCCTTGCGACCCTCGCCTACTTCGCGCTGTTCAGTCTGCAACTCGGCGCACCCACGCCGAACTCGCGCTGGTGCGCGGAGATGCTCGAAAAGAAGCGCGCAGCGGCAAACGCCATCGCCGGACCGAAGCTGCTGATCGTGGCCGGCTCCTCGGGGCTGACCGGAATCAGCGCGGAGGAAATTCACCGTGCGACCGGTTTTCCCACCGTGAACTTCAGCCTCCACGCCGCGCTCGGCCCGTACTACATCCTGCGGGTCGCCCGGCAGAATCTGCGACCGGGCGACACGGTGCTCCTGGCCTTTGAATACGACCTGTACGACTACGGGGATCTCCTCGCTTCCAGCACCGATGATCTGTTCATCGATTTCATCCTCTCGCGCGATCCGGACTACGTTCGTGCATTGCCGCTGCGACCGTATGCGAAACTCGCGCTGCAGACGCCCGGGAGCCGCATTCTTCGCGGGTTGCGCAGCATCTTCGCAAAGCCGAAACCCGTGCCGGCATCGCAAGTGTTCCGTTCGGAAAACATCAGCCTGCTCGGCGATCAACTCGGCTGCACCCGCGAAGCGCGTCCGCCGCATTTCGCGGATCGGATAGGAGCTAGCGGAGCGTTGGCGAATGGCCTGCCCGCGGAGCCCGCAGGCTTTCCGGCGTTCCGCGATTTCTGCGCCTGGGCGCGCGCGAACCACATCCGCGTGCTGGCAACCTTTCCCAACATCGCCCATGTCCCCGAATACGACCTCCCATCTTCGGAAAAAGCCCCGCAGAAGATTCGGGATTTCTTCAAGTCCATGGACGTGCCAGTCCTCGGCGAGGCGCGCGATGCGTTCCTGCCAAAGGACGAGTTCTTCGACACGCTCTACCATCCGCTCCACGAGGCGGCCATCGCCCGCACCCGGCGGCTGCTCGTTCACCTTGCGCCATATCTCACACCGAAGCCTGCGAGTGTACGATGAGGGGAATCGCTGCCTGAGCAGCGATGGCCGGCACTGCGGACCGTGACGGCGCTACGGCTCCTCCGGCAGGAAGCGGATGCGCTTGTTGATGTCCGTATTGATCGAGTGGTACGGCTGCGTGAGGTTCCCCGCGGCGAAAAGCGTCTGGCGTGTATGCTCCATGTCATCCTCGCCGATGGCGTTCGTAAATATCGGCAGCAGGTATTCGATGCCGAGGCGCGATGGCTTCAGCAACTTCGCATCGTATAGCGCCGGGTGCATCTGCCGCGCGTGGATGAGACCCCATCGATCGCGGAAACGATTCGCGTCGTAGCCCTCGACGTTGAAGCCGTTCGATTTGCTGTATTGCAGCACCGAGACGGCGTTGTTGCGCCCGTCTTTGAGTAACTCGACGGCTTTCGCCCCGAGCTGCGCCGCATAGAATCGGTCGAACAAAATCGGCCTGCCGCCACGCTGCGTGTGCCCGACCTTTCTGGTGAAGATGGCCTCCCTCGCCGATTCGCTGCGGCGGTAGTTCTGAAAGTATTTGTCGCCGAGCATCTGAATCAGCTTCGCGCGCAATGCCTCCGCCGCGCCGGTGAGCGCGACATTGCCAGCCGGGTCAAAAGTTTTCGATTCCGCACCCAGCTCGTTGCCCTGCGCGTCCACGATTCCCTCGCCACACACAATGACGACATTCTTTTGCAAGTCGTAGATGCTCTTCACGCGCTCCGCGAGATGCTCGACATCCAGCGGCACCTCCGGCACGAGGACGATGTCCGGCCTGCCGTATGTGGAACCCAGCGCGATGTAGCCCGAGTGCCGGCCCATCACCTCGACGATCGCAATGCGCCGGTGGCTTTCCGCAGTCGTCCGCAGACGCTCGACACCACTCGCGGAAACGAACACGGCCGTCGCGTAACCAGGTGTGACGTAGTTGACCATCTGCTCCAGGTCGAACACCGCCTGCGATTCGCTGCGTTTGTAGCGCACGCCACCCTTCGCCGGCGGCTCGTTCGCGCGCACCCACTCGTCCGGCTCGCTCGGATAGTTCAGCCCGAGGTCGTTATCAATCGTCTTGGGCGCAAGGACCGTCGGCAGTCGCTCGGCGAGGGGCTGCAGACCGTTCAGGGTGCCGTCGCCACCGACACAAATGAGCCCCTCGATTCCCAGCCGATGCAGGCGCGAGATCACGGTTTCAAGCTCCTCCTTTTTGTCCGGGTCCACGAAATCGCGGGATGAGCCGATGAGCGTCCCACCCATGGTCGGGTCCATCTCCGGGATTTGTTGAAAGAGCGGATTCAGATGAACATGCGGCACCTTCGGGTTGAACAGGCTGTTGAACCCCTTCATGAGCCCGAACACCTCGATCCGGAGCTGATTGGCGCGGACGATCGCGCCGTGGATGGTTGCATTCAGCGCGGGGGTGTCACCTCCGGCAGTCAGTATTCCAATGCGTTTCATGACAAGAGAACGAACAACATCATGCTCTGGACTCCAAGGGAACGAAGGCGTGCAAGTCAAGCGTCCAGCCAGATCCTCGGCATTTTATCCGATGCCGATGCGGAGCCCGAGACCCGGCGGCAGCAGTCTGTCCTGTCGCGTTGCGAGCAAACGGATGCAGTCTGTCCTCGCTTATCCGGCAAATCGTGGTATCAGACCGCAATGAAATTAAACTTCAGCTTTTCCGTTCGTGGTCCCGACAGAGTTGCAGAGGAACTGGCAACGGTGCTTTCCAAGAAGGGCGCGTGGGAATTCCGGTCCCTCTTCGACATGGTGCACGCGAATCTCCGGGCCAAGGATCTCGTCCGGGGAGGCGAAGAAATGCTCCGGCTCCGCACCTACGAAAAGCTTCAGAACTTCCTGCAAGCGGGCATCGTCAAGAAAGCCGGCAAGGAATACGCTGGCGTTCCCCAGTTGCTGACCGCTTTCTTCAAGACCTCCGCTGAATTCAACGCGCGCTTCGCCTCCGGCACCCACTGCCGGCCGGCGATTGCCGCCGTCAGCGCGAAAGTCGTGCCCGTCGCGGCTCCGAAGAAAGTCGAAAAGGTCGCCAAGGTTGCCAAGGCACCCGTTGCTGCGGCCAAGACCCAGGCCAAGCCCGCTCCAAAATCCAAGAAGCCACGGCGGACGGCTGCCCCGGTCAAAGTCTGATCCGTCCCAGGACTGGCAGCCATTGGTGCTGCTGCCTTCGTCGATCCCAAGATTCGAGGCGGCGAAACCGCACCGTTTCGAAGAACAAGCGCGCCGGTCAGGCAGGGGACGCCTGTGGCGGGCTCAACGGCCAAGATCAAACGCCTGACCCATAACACCCGACTGCGCGCGGTCCGGATCCAGAGTGGCGCTGGATCTCCGAAGTTAGCCTGCATTTCTCACACTCATGAGGCTCTTGCAAAACCTACACGGCCACCGACGCACGGCGTCATCGCTCAGAGGAGTGAAGGCATCTCGCACTCTTACGGCTGATGTTTTGTAAGAGCCTCTCCTGGCATGGGATGCGACAGGATGTTTTGCCGCCTGCACTGCACGCCTGCGAAGCGGGCGGCGTTCCCGTAACGTGGCTCTCCCGAGCTGCGCCGCAGTGAGCGCCGGCACGGCGCAGTTCGGGAGAGCTACGCTACATTCGCCGCTTGCCTGCGGAGTGCGAGAAATGCGGGGTCGGCGCTGGATGTTTGACGTTCACAGTTGTGCCCCGCGCAGCGGCTTTCCCCAATCTCGGCGCGAGACGGGAAAGTAGCGTAGCTCTCCAGAGCTGCGCGGGTGGATCCGCACGTGAAACCTCGTGATGCGCAGCTCTGGAGAGCTACGCTACGCGACCCCACCGCCGCCTCGTGCATTCAGCCGATCAGGCTGTATGACTCATATCACTTCAGCACGGCCCGCTACTTTTTCTGATCGGGCTTCGGCGGTTCTGGCTTTGCTGCACCAGCGATGACTGTGAGCCAAAGCCGATCCGTTGAGCCGATGACCAGTTCCGCGTAGCCCTGCGGCGTGCCGCTCTTATCCGATCCGATGGCCATGAAAAAGCGCGCAGGATGCTCGGCGCCTCCCTCCGTCTCGCGGAGGATCAGCGAGAACGGCTGTCCCGCGGTTTTCGCATCGGCATCGGCGGAGATTTTCAGCGTCACCTCGCCGTCCTTCTCGGGGACATCCACCGGCGTTGCAGTCACGCCGTCCGGGAGATTCTTCGCCACGAGCCGGAGATCTGCCGTGAAGCCATTCGCGCGTTTCACGGTGACTTTGATCTCCGAGCTTTTCCCGATTGGCACACTCGCCGAGTGTGCAGCCACCGTCGCAGCGACGGTCGGCGCGGCCTCAGTGATGGCGAGCCGGTACAAGAAATCGTCCCCGCCGTGATGCGCGAGATCGCCGATAGCACAGCAAAAAGTGCCGTCGGACGGCGCAGTCCACGTGAGCGCGGAGTCGCGCGCGCCGCCCGCGTCGTCATTGGTCGCGAGTTGCTTGCCGTCCTTGCTCTCGATCGTCAGCCACGCATCGAGCGGCGATCCGATGCCCGCGGCGGTGACTTTGAATTCGTAGGCGCGTCCTTTCACGGCTTTGAAGGCGAAGCGATCCTCGTCGCCCGGACGATTGATGCGACCACTGATGCCGTTCGGAATTTCGACGACCTGCGCCGTGGCCACGCTGTCGTTCGGTTCCTTTTCCAAAATCTCGGGAATGCTGCTGACGCCCACCGGCAGATCGGAGGCAAGGCCGGGAAGCGTGATCTCCGCCGCCGCCTGCTCGGGCACGCGCCTGCCATCGATCTCGGCGTGCGTGGAAGCGAGATTCCAGCCGATGAGTTCCACCGGCGTGACTTTCCCCCGAGAGACGGCAAGCGGCAGCGTGTGGCGGACGAATGGCCCGGTGGTCAGATGCAGGCGATAGATGCAGCCTTCGCCGCCGGTGAACGCGACGCCGGAGTTTGCGGGATAGACGAAGCCCATCGTCTGCACGATGAAGGTGCCGTCGCGCGGCGCCTTCCACGCGAGGAATGGATCGAGCGTGCGGCCGTCGTGATTGAAGGCGAGTTCGTGCCCGTCCGTGTCGGTGATGCGCAGCATGCCGTCGAACGTGGACGCGAGCACGTACGCTTCCATCCAGGCGACGAGCGTCTGCCCGCGTTTCAGCGTCACGGCAAACGAATCCACGTCGCCCGCCTTGTCGAGCTTGCCATTGATCGTCGCGGGCAGCGCCGCGATTTTTTGCGGTGAATGAAAATCGTCGTTCGGCTCCACCTCAGCGGTCTGCGGCTCGCGCACGACGATGAAGAAGCGCGGTGCCGATGCGCCGCCCGCATTGAAAACGCGGACGAGGTGCGGCCCCGGCGCGGCGTCCTTCGCGATCTCCACGTCAAATTTTCCCGCCGTCTTCGATGGCTTGAAAATGATCCCCGGCGCATCCACCCAGACCTGCGCGGGCCACGGATCGAACTTTCCTGCCGCCGTCACGGAGACCGTCGTGCCCTGCTGCCCCGCGACGGGACTGAGGTGACTCAGCACGGGCTCCGCGGCGAAGGAAGATGCGGTGATGACGAGGATGGCGGTGGGAATTGCGAGGTGCCTGCGGCGCTCAACGTCCAACGTCCAACGCCCAACATTCAACACCCAAGGAAAAATGCGTCCAAGTGTCGCTCCGAACTCTGGAAGTTGGGCGTTGAAAGTTGGACGTTGAGCGTTGAGCCGCCCGCAGGGCCGCATCGGCATCACGCGGGGCATCCTCAAACGAACAACTCCTTAATCATCCGTCCCTCGTTCACAAGATGCACGGGCTTGCCGGTCGCCGTGTGCAGCACCTGATTCGGATCGATCCCCATCTTCGTGTAGAGCGACGCAGCGAAGTCTTCCGGGCGATACACATTTTCCGAGGCGTTGTAGCCTTTCGCATCCGTCGCGCCGACGATTTGCCCGCCGGGAATCCCCGCGCCCGCCATCAGCACCGACATCGCGTGCGGCCAATGATCGCGTCCGGCGTCCTTGTTGATCTTCGGCGTGCGGCCGAATTCTCCGAGCGCGAGCACCAGCGTGTTTTCCATCAGCCCGCGCTCGTGCAGATCGGTGAGCAGCGCGGAGAGTCCCTGATCGAAAGTCGCGAGCTTCTTGCCCTTGTAAGTCTCGAACAGCTTCCGGTGATCGTCCCAGCCGCCGTAGTTGACCGTCACCCACGACACGCCGACTTCCACAAGCCGCCGCGCCATCAGCATCCGCTGGCCGAAATCCGAACGCCCGTACCGGTCGCGCATCTTCGCATCCTCCTTGCTGATGTCGAAAGCCGCCTGCGCCTTCGACGAGGACACGAGATCAAATCCCTGCTGGTAAAATTTGTCGAACACCACCGCCGGATCGTCCGTGACCTTGTCGTTGAAGCGCACCATGCGATCCAGCGCCGCGCGCAGATCGCGCCGCGATTTCGCGTGCCCCTCGGAAATCGCCGCGGGCACCACCACGTCGCGCACTTGGAACCCATCCGAATTTGGATCGCCGCCGATGACAAACGGCGCATGCTGCCCGCCGAGAAAATTCGGCCCGCCGCTGCGCGTATTCGACGGCGCGGCCATGTACGCCGGCAGCCCGCTGCGCACGCCGCGGTCGTAGGAAACCATCGAGCCAAACGACGGATGAAACGTGACGAACGCGCCGCACCCGACCGGCACCGGCGTCGGCGCGCCGGTCATCATGTAATGATTGCCGCCGCCGTGATTCGGATCCTTGTGCGCGATCGATCGCACCACCGTGAACTTGTCGAACGCCTTCGCCAACTGCGGCACCGGCTCGGAAAAATGCACGCCCGGCACGCACGTCGGGATCGTCTTGAAAGTCCCGCGAATCTCCTCCGGCGCATCCGGCTTCGGGTCGAACGTCTCGTAATGCGACGGCCCGCCATCCATCCAGATCATGATGCAGTTCACGTTCTTCTTCGCGGCACCCGATGAAGTGGCCGCCGAAGCACGCATCCGCAGCAGGTCGCACAGCCCGAGCCCGAGTGTGCCGCCGAGCCCGGCTTGCAGGAAGTCGCGTCGGGAAATGCCGGCACAGTTGCGGTGGATGGAAGACATGGGTGGTCACTCGTCAATTCGCATCGCGGCCCCATCGTAGGATGAAAAGTACACCAAGCGTGCGGACGTGCCCGCTCACACAGGCAGGCGCACAGTGAAAGTCGCGCCCTCGCCCGGCCCGTTCACCGCGGTGATGCTGCCGCCGTGCGCATGCAGGATGGCCTGCGTGCTGGCGAGCCCGAGGCCCGCGTGGCCGGCGCTGCGCGCCTTGTCGGCGCGGTGGAAGCGCTCGAAGATGTGCGGCACATCCCCGGCGGGAATGCCTTCGAGAGGACCGCGCCACCGCGCTCATGGCCTGTGGCACCGGCAAGACACTCGTCGCCCTGTGGGTCGCCGAGAAAGTGACACAGGCTTTCAGCCTGTGCGCCGCCCGCCCGGAATCGCAGGCTGGAAAGCCTGCGCCACTCATCCTCATCCTCGTCCCCTCGCTCGCCCTG
>Ga0105046_10010949_pt1 | contig 14104 bp, 8 predicted proteins | sample MAT03_FD_78385 | JGI IMG/M metagenome (GOLD analysis project Ga0105046, IMG submission 78385) | Freshwater microbial communities from Lake Fryxell liftoff mats and glacier meltwater in Antarctica - MAT-03 (megahit assembly) | ecosystem: Environmental > Aquatic > Freshwater > Ice > Liftoff... | reverse complement strand
GCGCAGCCCGCCGGCCAGGCCCAGCGAACCGCCGCCGCCGCTGGTGCCGTTGCTGATCATGAAGACTAGGTTCTCGACGGCAGCGGTGCGGCCCGACTGCGCCAGGCTGCTGTCGCCGCCCAGTGTGTTGGCATTGGTGATCGCCTGCCGCAGGCTGCCCTGGCCGGCGTCGTTGGTGTTGGTGACGGTGCTGAAGTTGAAGCCGAAGTCCAGGCCAGAGACACCGGACGCAGCCAGTCCCACGGGCGCGACGGCATGCGCTGTGCCCGACAGTCCAGCGCTGTAGACGAAGGTGCTGGTGCTGAGGGCCGCGCCGCTGCTGGCACTGGCCGGGTCGACGAGCGAGGGATTCGTGCCACCCACGAAGTTCGTTACCGCCGACAGCGTGCCCGCCGTGGTGCTGGTGCGGTAGGTCATCAGCCCGCGCAGCGTGCCCACGGTGCCCGCTCGTGTGGACACGACCGACTGGCTGGCAACCCGCACGTAATACGTGGTGCTGGTCGTCAGACCCGTGAAGCTGTAGGCGCCGCCGGCCGCGGTGGTGGTGCTGACCACGTAGGTTCCGCTGCCGTTGTACAGCTCCACTGTCGCGCCGCTGATGCCCGCACCGCTGCTGCTGGCCAGGCTGCGGCCGGCGCCGCCACCGTAGTTGATGTCCTCGAACACCGTGCCCGAGATCGTCAGGCCGACCATGAAATTGGCCCCGAACTCCGAGCTGTTGCCGCTGCCATCCGTAGCCACCCCCGTGATCCGGGTTGTGCCGTTGGTGACGCCAGTGACGCCCGTGATCGTGCCGCTGAAGTTGCCGATGGCGTCGGCCGTCAAGGTGCCCAGATAGGTCTGACCCGAGCCGTTGGCGCTGCTGGCATCGCTGAGGTACACGTCCACCGTGGCCAACGCAAAGGTCGACTGGCTGGCGGCTGAGCCCACGTAGCCCGCCACGGTCAGCGTGGTGCTGGCGATCGACGCCGACGTGAAGACCGGCGAGTCCATCAGCTGGTTGGGCTGGCCGGCGGTCTTGGCGCCGTCATTGGTGGTGGCGCCGTTGTTGCCCAGGTCGATGCCCAGCGTGGCGTTGCCGAACATCGTGTTGCGCCGCACCGTCACCGCCCCGGTGCCGCTGGCGAAGTTGACACCGCGGCCGCCGTTGTTGGCAATGACGTTGCCCGCTCCAGCAGCCAGGCCGCCGACCGTGACCGCCTGGTTGCTTTCGATATAGATGCCATCACCACCGTTGCCGCGCGCCGTGGTGCCATCGGCGCCCACGCCGATGTAGTTGCCCGTCACGACGACGGCGCCGCTCAGGCCGCGCAGCCGAATGCCGCTGATGGTGTTGCCGGCGATCACGTTGCGGTCAGCCGCCGTGGTGCCGCCGATCACCAGGCCAGTCACTTGGAAGGTGCTGCTGTTGTCGAAGGCGCCGATCGCCTCGCCGTTGGCCAACACCGTCAGGCCGTCACGCCCCACGCCGAAATAGTTGCCGGCAATGGCCCAGGTGCTTTGGCCGACCACCGGGTTCAAGGTGTCGTCGCTTTCGGTGACGACGGCGCGCGTGTTGCCCGCCCACAGGTTATTGCGAATCTCGCGCAGCGTGACGGTGCCGTCACCGTTGTTGTAGCCGCGCAGGCGCGCGCCCACGATGGCCGTGCCCGCGGCGTTGCTGCCGATGAAGTTGCCGCGGATGGCAATGCCCCTGGCGCCAGAGGCCGACATCACGCCACTGCTGGCGTTGCCAGCGATCACATTGCCATCGGCAGTGCCCAGGCCGCCGACCTCGGAGTCGTTGGACGTGCCCATGACCAGGACAGCCCTAAAGTAAGACGTGGCCGACGCAGCCGTGTTGCCGGTGATGTTCAGGCCAAGGTAGCAACTGCGCACGAAGTTGCGTTCACCTCTCAGGTGCACGCCAGTGCCTGTAAAGGCGCCCAGCACGAGGCCGCGTACGCCACTGTCGCTACCGCTGATATCAAAAACGCTGCCCAGCGTGTCGGCACCGTGAAGTTCCACCTTCAGCGTATGCGCCGTGCCGGCCCACAAGTCGCCCAGCACCACACCGTTTTGGGTGCTGCCATCGACCACCGTGTTGATGGCGCTGAGGACGGGCAGGGCGCTGGCCAGGGTGATGCGCCAATGCTGGGTGCCGCCTTCATAGCCGGGGCTGCTGATGGGCAGCACGAAGATCGAGCTTTCCACCGCCGCCGCGCGCCCGCTCTGCGCCAAGCTGGCCTTGCCGCCCAGCGCATTGGCATTGATGATGAACTGCCGCAGGCTGCCCTGGCCCGCGTTGTTGGTGTTGACCACGGTGCTGAAGTTGAAGCCGAAGTCGACCCCGGCGATGCTGGTGCTGCCGACGTTGACCGGCGTGGCAGCGTGCGCGGTGCCGCTGAGGCCGGCACTGAACACGTAGCTGCTGGTGTTGAACGTGGTGCCACCGGCGCCGTTGCCAGGGTCCGCCAGTGCGGGGTTGGTGCCGCCCACGAAGTTCAGCACGTCGACCGCTGTGCCGCTGCTGGCGTCGTTGCGGTAGGTCAGCACGCCCACCAACGCGGCGGTGTAGCCGCTGCGGGTGGAAGGCACGCTGGCGCTGACCACGCGCACGAAGTAGTTGGTGCTGGCCGCAAGCCCCGTGAAGCTGTAGCCGCCACCCGCGGTGGTGGTGGTGAAGCTGACAAAGGCGCCCGCCGCGCTGTAAAGCTCGACCCGCGCGCCCGTCACACCTGCGCCGCTGCTGCTGGCCAGGCTGCGTCCGGCGCCGCCGCCGTAGTTGATGTCTTCGAACACCGTGCCGCTAACGTTGACCAGCGGTGCAACGCGCACGTTGTCGATGTTGGCGCCGCAGCCGTCATTGGTGCCGTTTTGGCTGCGAAAGAACAACGTGCTGAGCGCCTGCGTGGCGGTGAAGCTGAAGGTCTGGCCCGTCCACCCCATGTTGAACATGGACCTGCCGGTGGTGTTGAAGTTGTAGAGCTGCGAGGTGGCACCCACCGACACGCGCGCGGTTTTGTTGACGTTGCCGCAGGCGTTGCCAGCCAGGTCGAACTGCACCAGGTACACAGTGCCAGGCACAGTATCGAAGGTCTGCACCACGCCGCTGCGCTGGATTTCGTCCAACTCGATGTTTCGGCTGCCTTCGCTCTGCTGGCGGTCGGTGCCGCCGAGCTCCAGGTTGTTGGCGGTGACGGCCACCCAGCGGTCCATGGCGGTTGACAGGGGCGGCAGGCTCAGCCAGCTGCCCACCACCAGGCTACCCGGCAGCTCGAAGCCGCCATTGGCAAACGGCAGCGTGGCCGTCAGCACGTAATTGGCACCGAACTCAGACGTGTTGTTGCTGATGTCGGTGGCCGTGGCGGTGATGCGGTCGCCAGCGGCCACGCCACTGACGCTGAGCGTGCCGAAGAAGTTGCCAGTGCTGTCAGCCGTCAAGAAGCCCAGATAAGTGCGGCCGCTGCCGTAGCCGCTGGCATGAGGGCTGGCGCCGGTGGCGAAGATTTCAATGCGCGCGCTGCCGAAGGTGGTGACGTCAGGGTCCAGGCCGACAAAACCCGCCACCCTGAGGCTGCCGCCCGTCACGCTGGCGCCGGTGATGACCGGCTGGTCCATGCCCAGGTTGGGCTGGCCAGCGGGCTTGGCGCCGTCGTTGGCGGTGACGCCGTTGCTGCCCAGGTCAATGCCAAGGCCCGTGTTGCCATAGATGCTGTTGCCCAGCACGGCGTTGCCGCTGAGGGTGTTGCCGATGGCCAGCCCCAGCTGAACGCCCACATCGGTGTTGTTGGCGATGACGTTGCCCGCGCCCAAAGCCGTGCCGCCGATGCGGTTGTTCGTTTGCCCACTGCGCAGGCTGATGCCCACACCGGCGTTGCCCAGGCCCGTGGCAAGGGCCGCGTTGGTGCCGATGAAATTGCCCTCGATGATGTTGGACACGACGCCGGTAGTGGCCATAACGCCGCCACTCACGTTGCCCGCGATCACGTTGCCCGCGCCCGCAGCCGTGCCGCCGATCTGGTGGCTGCCGGTGCCGCCTTCCAGAACGATGCCCCATCGGGCATTGGCGATTGCCCCCGTGCCGGCCGCGTTCAAGCCAATGGTGTTGCCCTGGACCGTTGTCCCGCTGCCACCGTTGACCCAAACCCCCGCCCCGCCACTGCCCGACAACAGGTTGCGCAGCGCTACCGTTGCGCCACCGATAACGTTGCCGGTGCCGCTGCCGATGTAGACGCCACCGTTGCCGCCGTTGGTTAAACCGTTGCGCGATGCGCTGCTGCCCGCAGCGTTGGTGCCGATGTAGTTGCCCTGCACCGTATTGCTGTTGCCGACCAACAGCACGCCGTTGCCCTGGCCAGCAACGCTGGTCTGGCCGAAGCGGTTGATGACGAAGCCCCGCACCACACTGCTGTTGGCGCTGATGGAAAGGCCGCTGCTGCTGGCACCTGCGCTGGTGCCGTTCAGTTCGACGATGGGCGCGCCGCTGTTGCCGCTGCCGCTGGCCCAGCCCGGTTGGGTTTGCGCATCGATCAGCAAGGTGCTGGTCACCGTGGGCAACGCGCTCGCCGGGCTGATGGTCGCCACGTTGTAGCTGCCCGCGCCGGTGCTGAAGTAGTTCAGGCCGCTGCGCAAGCCGCCGGCGGCCAGGCTCAGGCTGCCACCGGCGCCGGTACCGCCGTTGGAAATCATGAACACCAGGTTCTCGACGTTCGCGCTGCGGAACTGCTGCGTCAGGCTGGCGTCGCCCGTCAAGGCATTGGCGTTGATGATGGCCTGGCGCAAGCTGCCCTGGCCCGCGTCGTTGGTGTTGACCACGGTGCTGAAGTTGAAGCCGAAGTCCAGGCCAGAGATATTCGAGGTGCCCACCGCCACCGCAGTGACGCTCTGCGCGGTGCCGCTGATGCCCGCGTTGAACACCAAGGTGCTGGTGTTGAAGGTGGCGCCGGTGCCGTAGACCGGCGCCGAGCCGGCCGTCGGGTTGGTGCCGCCGACCAGGTTGGTCACGGCCACGGCCGCGCCCGAACTGGCGGTGGTGCGGTAGGTCTGTACGCCCGTCAGGCTGGCGCTGGAGCCCGTGCGCGTTGAGAGCACGGTCGACTCGACCACCCGCACGTAGTGAGTGGCCTGGCCGTTGACGGCAAAGCTGTAGCTGCCGTTGGCTGCCGTGGTGGTGGAGCTCACCGAAGAGCCGCTGCTGTCGTACAGCTCCACGGTGGCGCCCGAGACGGCAGTTCCGCTGGCTGTGGCCATCGAGCGCCCCGCGCCGCCACCGTAATTGATGTCCTCGAAGACCGTGCCGGAGAGGATATGCGTGGGTGCGGCGGCCACGACGTTGGCTGCGAACTCCGACGTGTCGGTGAACAGCGTGAACCCGACGTTGGACCTGGTGGCTGTGGCGCTGATGCTTTCACCTGCGGCCACCGCCACCGTCAGCACACTGCTGATAGTGGCGTTGCCCGAGCCATCGGTGGTCACGTTGGTGCTGCCGATCAGCCGCTGGCCTTCGCCGTAGCCGCTGGCGTCGCCCGTGGTGTTGGCGTAGAACTCCACGCGGAAGGGCGTGCTGGCCAGTGAATTCAGGCTGCCGCTGATGGTGACTTGGGTGCCTGCCACGTTCAGCGCCGCCGACGTCAGCACCGGGAAGTTCTGCAGGTTGTTGGCTCCGGTGTCGGCGTCCAGCGCGTCGTTGGCGGTGATGCCAGTGACGCCCAGGTCGATACCCAGGCCGGCGTTGCTGTACACCTCGTTGCCCAGGAGGCTGACGCCGGTGCCGGTGCCGGTGACGGCGATGCCGGCAGAGCCGGCGCTCAGGTTGTTGGCCACCCGGTTGCTGTCCCCTGCCGCCGTGCCGCCGATGGTCTGCGTGGCGGCGGTGGAGGTCACGCTGATGCCGCCCAGGCTGTTGCCCAGCGCCCCGCTGCCGGTGTTGTCGGTGCCGACGTAGTTGCCCTTGACCAAGGTGCCACTGGCTGTGCCGCTGATGGTTATGCCGGTGTTGCTGTTGCTCGAAATCACGTTGCGGCCGGCCACCGTGCCGTCGCCAACAAGGTTGCCACTGCCGGCGGACACGTTCACGCCCGCGCTGCTGTTGCCCTTGGCCACCAGGCCGGTGTGGTCGGTGCCGATGTAGTTGCCGGTGACGGTGTTGCTGGCGCCGCCGATGCTGATGCCCGGACCCCCGTTGCCAGAGATCACGTTGCGCTGCGCCGTCGTGGTGCCGCCGATCAGGTTGGACCCGGAATTGACCTGAATGCCGCCGCTGGTGTTGGCAGCTACCGTGGCTCCGTTGGCACGCAGGCCGATCAGGTTGCCCTGCAGCGTGTGGCTGCCCGCAGCCGCGTTGATGACCACGCCCCATTGACCGAAGCCACTGATGCTCAGGCCCTTCACCGTGCTGCCCGTGCTGCCGGCGCCCAGATTCAGCCCGCTTGCATTCAAGGCGTTGCCGAACAGTTCCACCGCCGCCTTGTTGCCGTTGACGGCGTAGCTGTCTTCGGTGGTGGCGTCGATGATCAAAGGCTGCGTGATGGTGGGTAACGCCGACAGCGTCGTGAGGGTGTGGATGCCGGTGCCACTGATGGCAAACAAGATGCGGTCGGCGCCGCCGCTGCCGTTGGCGCTGTTGTTGGCCGCGGTGATGGCTTCGCGCAGGCTGATCTGGCCGTCGGCGCCCTTGTTCGACAGCAGCGCATACAGGCTGGTGGTGATGCCGTCCACCACGTCGCTGGTGGTGGTGACGACGATGGTGCTTTGCGTGTCGTTGTCGGTGTTGATCACCGACACGTCGGCCGGGTTGATGCCGTTGTAGGCGCCGTCGGCGCTGCTGGCCGCGGCCAGCGCGATGGTGTAGGCACGGTCACCGTCGACGATGATGTCTTCCTGCCCGGTGACGGTGACGGTCTGCGCCGTGAACCAGGTGGCCGACGTGAAGGTGAGCAGCGCGGTGGACACCGTGCCTTCCAGGGTGTTGTTGCTGCTGAGGGCGATGGTGACGTTGGCGGTGGGTGCGCGGTTCAGCACCACGGTAAACGTGGCGGTGCCGCCGGCCTCGGACGTGTTGCCACTGATGGCGCTCACAGTGACGCCGGCCGGTGTCAGCGTGGCCGTGACGTTGGCAGCGAACTCGCTGCTGCTGCCGTAGTTGCTGCCGCCCAGGTCGACCGTGGCAGTGGCGCTGATGATGTGGCCCACCGTGACCGAGACCCCGGTCAGTTTCTGGCTGAAGGTGACGTTGCCCCAACCGTTCGTGGTGACCGAGGTGTTGCCCAGGTAGACCTGGCCTTCGCCGTTGCCGCTGGAGTCGCCGGTGGGTGAACTGAAAAATTCGATCCGGTAGTTGGTGCTGGCGTTGGAGTTCAGGCTGCCGGCAATGGTGACGTCGAGTGTGTTGGTCACTGCACTGGTCAGTACCGGGTAGTTTTGGCGGCCGTTGGCTCCGGAGTCGCCATCGCCGCTGTCGTTGGCGGTTACGCCGTCATCGTCGAAGTCGATGCCACGCTGACCGTTGCTGTGGATAGAGTTGCGCAACAGGCTGTTGCCGCTGCTGTTCCCCGTTTCGAAGGTCACGCCATCGATGCTGTTGTGGGCAAGAATGTTGCTGTCGGCCGCGTTCACGCCGCCAATGCGGTTGTTGCTGCTGATGCCACCGATCAGCCAAATACCTGAGTTTCCGTTGCCCAGTGCTGTGCTGCCGTTGGCGCCCAGGCCGATGTAGTTGCCCACCACGACATTGCTGTTGGTGCCAATGGACACTCCGTCCTCGGTGTTGCCTGAAATCACGTTGCGGTCAGCCGTGATGGTGCCGCCGATGGTGTTGCCAGTGCCGCTTGAGATACGGACGCCCGCTTCGTTGGCACTGGCGGCATTGCCTGTCAAGCCGGTGCCCAGGTAGTTGCCGGCAACGACGTTGTTGCTGCTGTCGATGCGTATGCCGGCCAGCGTGAAGCGGCTGATGACCAAGCCGCGGATGGTGCTGCCGCTGCTGCCGCTGCCCAACGTCAGGCCGGCGGAGTATGAGTTGCCGCCGTCGATGCGGATCAGCGGGGCTCCGCTGAAGCCCGTCTGCGCTGTGCCGTTGATGACCACCGCACGGGTGATTGTGGGAAGCGAACTGCCCAGCGTAATGGTGCAGCCGCTGCTGCAGCCGCTGATGTTGATGTTGATGGTGTGCGGCCCCACGCCGGCCGCGTTGGCGGCATTGATGGCCTGGCGCAGCGTGCAGGTGCCGCTGCACGTGCTGCCACCGGTGTCGGCCGTGCTGTTGACGGTGTAGGTCACCGCCATCGCGTACTTCGCGTACAGCAACAACGCCACGGTGGCCAAGGCAACCGACAGCCATGGCCGAGTCCGCACCTGGAGCCACAGCGTCGCAACAAGCCTGTGCACCGCTGCGGCTGGGTCACGCATGTGCGGGCTGGCCTGGCTCATGCCGTGCCTGTGTCGTCAAGACGCAGCCAGGCTGCGCCTGACTGCGAGCGAAAAAGGAACGTTGTCGACAGGCGGCTACTTCCCGGGATCGCTCGCACCTGGCGTACCCCTGACCTGCAAGAGGTGGCTGGCCAAGGCAGTGGCAAAGGTTGATCGGAGGTACACCCATCGTGGAATCAAACAGTTCTTGGCATGCCCAGCAGGCTTCAAACAGGCGCAGCCCAGTGCGCCGGCGCGAAGCGGGTTGAACCAGCAAGGGTGCCGTTTTCTGCGCAACCCGAAGCGCCGAAAAGCAGGGCGAAGCGGGTCTCTTTCAGCCTGGCCCGAACCGGGCGCAGCCGTGGCAGCATCAGCGCCTGAACAGGAGCAACACCATGACGCTGCTAGAACAAGCGACGATGACCCGAGATGAGTACCTGGCCTGGGCCGAGAAGCAGCCAGGACGCTGGGAGTTTGTGGGTGGCGAGGTCTACGCCATGACCGGCGCGCGGCGGGTGCACAACGTGGTGGCGCTGAACTTGGCGGCTGCTTTGCATCAGGCTCTGCAAGGCACCCCTTGCGTTCCCTACACGTCCGACATGCGGCTGGCCATTCTCGAATCCGGGGCCGACTTCTACCCCGACATCATGGTCAGTTGCGACCCGCGCGACGCGCAGGCTGATCTGGCGCTGTCGCACCCACGCCTCCTGGCCGAAGTGTTGTCAGACTCCACCGCCGCCTATGACCGCGGCACCAAGTTTGCCCACTACCGGCGCATCCCCGAGCTGCAAGAGATGCTGTTCATCGACGCCGACCTGCGCACGCTGGAGTTGTTCCGCCGCGCCGAACCTGAAGGCTGGCTGTTGACCGACGAGAGTGCTGCCGAGCACATCACCCTGTGCGGCGCCACGCTGGCGGTGGCCGAGCTGTTCGCGGGGTTGCCGCCGAAGACAGCGGCGCTGCCGCCAGCGCCGTAAGCCACGACGCTGCCATGTACACTTCCCGTGTACACTGGCAGTGCACACGGGACCGGAGCACGCACCATGCAAAACATCACTCTGAGTGCTGACGCAACGCTGATTGCGACAGCCAGGCAGCGGGCAGCGGAAGAAAATACCACTTTGAACGCGCAGTTCAGGCTGTGGCTCGAGAGCTATGCGCGCCAGTCCAGGCTTCAGCGCTTCGACGAAACAATGGCCGAGCTGCAAGGCAAGCTGCAACTGGGCCGCAAGTTCACGCGCGACGAGATGAATGAACGCTGAAGCAGGCCAGCAACATGGCCGTCTTGACCTTTTTGGACTCGAACGTTCTTCTCTACCAACTTGACGCTAATGAAGGCCGCAAGCAGGTGCTGGCCGGCGAGATTGTTCGTGAGGCCATCGGCGGCAGCCGTGCGTGCATCAGCTTTCAAGTGGTGCAAGAAGTGCTGAACATCGCCACCCGCAAGGCCAAGAGGCTGCTGGACGAAGACGACGCGGCGATCTACTTGAGCAATGTGCTGGCGCCGCTGATGAGGGTGCTGCCCGATTCGGCCTTGTATGGACGCGCGTTATCGACTCAAAAGCGTTGGCGCTACAGCTTTTACGACTCACTCATCATCGCAGCCGCGCTGCAAGCTGGCTGCAAACGCCTGCTGACTGAAGACATGCAGCACGGCCAGGTGATCGAAGGTTTGCGCATCGAGAACCCGTTCCTGGCGGCCTGACGTGAGCAAGGACTTTGGGGTCAGGTCTTAATTGTAAAGTCTTTCGACCCCGAAAGCTAACTCCCAGGATCTGCGCGCTCCCAGCCCGCCACGATCTGACTGACCCGCGCCGTTGTGAGCCCGACGTCACGGGCGATGGCGGTCAGCGTGAAGCCGCCTTCGCGGTGCGCGCGCGCGAAAGCCTCGGCGCGATTGGCGCTGCTGTCCAGATACTCTTGCAGCGCCTGCGGGACGCGGCGCTGCGCCAGCGGAACATCGCGTGACTGCAAGCGGCTCGGGCTGGCCTTGGCCTGCATGCGCTGCACGAATTCTTCGTTGCCCAGGTACACCTGCTGGCGCAGGCCGGTCGTCCACAGGGACAGGTCGGGCGCGCTGGCCAACAGCTTGGCGTACTGGGCTTGGGCTCGCCCCAGTTCACGCGGGTTGGCCGGCGAGTGGCCCAGCAGCATGCCGTAGAGGGTGTCGCTGTCCAGCCACGCCGGCGACTCTGCCAGGCCCAGGTGGGCGCGCAAGCTGCTCCAGTGCCAGCCTGCGGCGTCGTCGATGAGCTTGGCGCGCACGGGGTTCAGCTCGACATAGCGACAGACCTCCAGCAGGTAGGCGTCGCGGTCCACCAGAATGGCCTTGAAGCGGCCCTGGAACATATGGCCGCTGCGGCCATGGCGGTGGTTCGCCCGCTGCGTGTAGATGCCGTTGACTTGCCGCATCAGCGCCGACAGGTTGGCGCGGCGCGTTTGCAGCACCAGGTGGTAGTGGTTGCCCATCAGGCAATAGGCCAGCAGGCTGGCGTCGGCGCGTTCCAGGCTGTGCGCCAAGACTTCGATGAAGAGGCGCCGGTCGTCGTCGTCGTCGAAGATGGCGGCTTGCCGGTTGCCGCGGCTGGTGACGTGGTAGACGGCGCCGGGGAACTCGATGCGAAGCGGTCGTGCCATGGCGGTGGGTGCTCCAGATGCGTCACGCAACGCTGGGGCCTCGCGGGTATCGGGCTGCATTGCTGATCGGACTATAAATTAAAGACCTGACCCCCTCTGTTGCTCGGATCGGACTATAAATTAAAGACCTGACCCCATTCTGAATAGGGTCAGGTCTTAATTGTTAAACCGATCAGCAGCTGTAAGCGGGGGCCGTGCCACCCGGGTTCTTGCACACCGTGTGGCGCGCTTCGACTTGGCGCTGTACGTGGTCGTTGGCGTTGGCCGCACCGCTGCTGGCTACCGCCAGCACGCGGTAGCTGGCCAGGCGCAGCCCGCCTTCGTCCACCGTGCCGACCGCGGGCTCGCGGGTGCAGCTCACCTGCACGCTCAGGTCTTGCAGCGGCGACGGCAGCGTCAGCGCTTGCGCGCCGAAGCAGGGCGGCAGGGTGTCGCCCGGCAGGCCCAGTGCGCCGCTGGGGTCGCTCACCATCCACAACCCCCATTCGGTGCCGCTCTTGGCCGCGGCCAGCGCGCGCGCCGTCTGCAGCTGCAGGCTCTGGCTGTGTTGCGACTGCGTGATGAGCAGCAGGCCGGCCGACAGCATCAGGCCCACCATCACCACCATGAAGACCATCGCGGGCAGCGCGATGCCGCGCGGCGGTCGCTTCCTGTCCAAGCCGCGCTGCAGCCGATGTCCTTTCGCCGCGCGCGCTTGCCGGGCGTTCATGGCGCGTTGTCCACCGGCAACTGGTGCAGCAGTTCCATGACGGTGCTGCTGCCCGCTGCGCCGGCCTTCAGGCGCAGGTTCAGCAGCCCGATGTTGGCCAGCGCGTTGCTGTATGAGGCGCTGCAGCCCGTCAAGCCGCCCAGCTGCAGGCTGTTGCTGGCAGCGGCCAGCGTGGCCGCACTGGCGGGCTGACTGGCCAGCCAGCCGTAGCCGCTGTAGCGGCGCATCTCGAAACCGCCGGCCACAGCCACGCAAGCCAGCGTGATGGGCGTACCGACGACAAAGAAGCGCGGCTGTGTGGCCGCCGCCGGCAACGCGCCGGCAGCCGTGAAGGCCACGTGCTGGCCGCCGCTGGCCAGCACGATGCCGCCGCGCCGGTTGTTGCCGGTGTAGGCATCGGCGTCGGGTGTGCCCTGGTTGTTGAACACCAGCTCCTTGCCGGCGGTGCTGGCGGCCAGCGCGGTGCCGATGACGTCGAAACCGTTGTCGGCGGCGTTCTCCAGGTCCAACGGATCGCCAGGGCTGGGGTTGACGGTGTCGGCTGCGGCACGGTAGCGGCCGCCGTCCAGCACCGGCACGATCTCGATCCAGACACCGGCGCCGTTGCTGCTCAGGCGCAGGGTGTTGGGCAGCGCGCGCGCCAGATCGTCGGCCATGCCGGCCACGGCCGCGTCGGCCATCATCGCCAGTACCAGGCGGCCGCGGTTGTCTTGCTGGCCGGCCACGATGCGCCCCACCAGCGTGGCGCCGATGCTGGCCACCACGCCCATCAGCGTCAGCACCACCACCAGCTCCACCAGCGTGACACCGCGCTGGCGACGGCGTTCGATGGCGGCAGCGGGCCGCTTCATCGCTGCGACCGCCACTGGCCCAACGCCGCGCTGGCGACGGCTTGTGATGGCTGCAGCACGCCGCTTCATCGCAGCGACCGCCACTGGCCCAACGCCGCGCTGGCGACGGCGTTTGATCGCGGCAGCGGGCCGCTTCATCGCTGCGACCGCCACTGGCCTGACACCGCGCTGGCGACGGCGTTCGATGGCGGCAGCGGGCCGCTTCATCGCTGCGACCGCCACTGGCCCAGCACCAGGTTGCCCCCAGCGGGCCCGGCCACGGTGACCTGCACCCACCAGCCGCTGCCGGCGGGCACGCCGGCCAGCGCTTGCGGCTGCACCGTGATGCTGGCGTTGTAGGCCTGCAGGCCGGGCAGGGCGATGCCTTCCACGTCGGTGATGCCGTTCAGCGTCAGGCCGTGGTAGTCGCTGATGGACGCAAAACCGGTGCGGCCGAGGGTGGGCGCGGCGCTGGCGGTGCCGGGCAGCGGTTGCAGTTCGATTTCACGCAGCAGCGACTGCGCAATGGCCAGCTGCTGGCGCGACACCAGCGGGTCGGCACTGCTGCGGCCCATCATCGCCCAGGCGCTCCACAGCGTGCTGATGACGACCCCGGCAATGACCAGCGACACCACCAGTTCCACCAGCGTGAGGCCGCGCTGGCCGCGCCGGCTGCGTTGTCGCTGCACGACGCGCGCGCCGCGCGGTGCACCCGCTGCTGCACCCGCTGCCGCACCCGCTGCTGCCCTGGTGGCTGGCCCGGTGGCTGCACGGGTGGCTGCACCGGTAGCTGCCCGCATCTGCCGCGCAGGCGCGGGCTCAAGGTGCGTGCACATGGCCGCTGCCCGGCTCGATGACGATGGGCGGTGCCGGGCTGCCACCGCCGCTGGCGCTGACCTGCACCGTCTGCGCGGTAGCAAACGAAGGTGCACCTGCGGGGTCGATGCTGAAGTTCAGGCCGCTGGCCAGCACCACGTCCAGCGTTTCGATGAGCCAGCTGCCGCCGCCGGGGGGTGCGATGGGCTGCGTACATCCGGCGTCCAGGCACACTGCCAAGGTGGCAGGTGAGGCACCCAGTTGCAGATAGACGGTGCGCCGCTGTGCGATGGCGGTGGCTTGCGCCAGCCGCAGGCCCGACACCATCTGGTCGGCCACGCCCTGCACCGCAAAGGGTTCGCGGCTGGCAAAACGGGACATGCCCACGGCCGTGATGATGGCCATGAGCACCATCACCACCACCAGTTCAACCAGTGTGAAGCCGCGTTGCGTCTTGCGCTGCATGGGGGGGCGTAGCTGCTGCTGCACTCGGTCTTGCTCCCTCTCCCTCAGGGAGAGGGCAGGGGTGAGGGTGAAATGCTGGAGCAGCAGGCTGTTCGGCCGGTCCACATTTCATCCTCACCCCAACCCTCTCCCTCAAGGGAGAGGGAGAGGGAGCGGGAGAAAGAGACGGCGAGGGCGAGGGCGAGCGGGGAAGCGCAAGCCAGAGGCAGCTGAAATCAGCAGCCCGAAACCGTGGTGGCCACGGCGGGCGGCGTCACCG
>Ga0105046_10010948_pt1 | contig 14104 bp, 15 predicted proteins | sample MAT03_FD_78385 | JGI IMG/M metagenome (GOLD analysis project Ga0105046, IMG submission 78385) | Freshwater microbial communities from Lake Fryxell liftoff mats and glacier meltwater in Antarctica - MAT-03 (megahit assembly) | ecosystem: Environmental > Aquatic > Freshwater > Ice > Liftoff... | reverse complement strand
GTTTGCCAGCCTCGCCCGGCAGCCCGATCATCACGAATTCGCCCGAGCGAAAACGCAAGGACGCAGGCCGCGTGCAGCGGAACGCGAACAGCCGGTCGGTGTAATGGGTGACGCTGGTCACGGTCTGGGCGTCAGCGACGACGATTTTCGGGGCGGGCTGGGTCACGGGCTGGGTCACGGGCTGGGTCACGGGCTGGGTCACGGTCCGGGTCACGGGGCGTTGCTCGGTCATGGTATGATCGCAGCCGACAGGCCGCGCCTTTACTTGGCATATAGCTTGCGGAAACGGCGGGCGAAAGGCCGTCAGCCGTGTCGCATCCGCGCGCGATAATCATGCGCGCGCCAGTTGGCCCGGGCCAGCCAATGCGCCTGTGGTTGACGCGCGGCCAGCGCGGCACTGATCTCGACCTCGTCAAATCCGGCGCGGCGGATCATCGCGTATTGATCGGCAATGACATGGCCTTGTGCCCGCAATCGCCCCTGATAGCCCATCGCCCGCAACTGATGCGCGATGGTAAAGCCGCGCCCGTCGTTGAACGCGTTGAAGGCGACCCGGATCAGATCGATCCTGCCGATCCGGTCGCGCAAAACGTCGGGGTTGTCGGTCGGGCCCAGATCCACGGCCAGCACGGGCGCGTCGTCGGCCGGCAGGTCCGCCAGGACGACCACAGGCGCGGTCCAGTCATCGGCGGCAAAGCCGGTATCGGTGACGATGATGGTCATGCCGGGCCCCCTACGCCGCCGCACTGGCAGGGCGGCGCACCACCTTGCCGTCGATGAAATGGATGCCGCATTCCTCTTTCTCCAGATCGCGCCAGCGCCCGGCGCGCGGATCCTCGCCATCGTTCACCCGCGTCGTGCAAGGCGCGCAGCCGATCGAGGGATAGCCCCTGGCCACCAGCGGATGCCGCGGCAGGCGGTTTTGCGCAAGGTATTCCTGCACATCCGCCGTGCCCCAATGGGCGAGGGGGTTGACCTTGATCCGGACATTGCCCTCGTTCTCGAAAAACTCCAGCGCCGCCCGCTGGCCGCCCTGATAGCGTTTGCGCCCGGTGATCCAGGCGTCGAAGTCAGCCAAAGTCCGCTCCAGCGGCTCGACCTTGCGCAGGGTGCAGCAGGCATCGGTGTCGTGGACATGCAGGATGCCCTCGTTATCGCGCTCGAACACCGCCGCGCGCGACGGCTTGATGATGCGCACGTCCTGCAGATGCAGCCGCTCGGTCAGGTCCAGTTGATAGGCCAGCGTTTCGGCGAACAGCATTTCAGTGTCGATGAACAGCACCGGCGTCTTGCGATCCATGATCGAGATCAGGTGCAGCAGCACCACCGATTCGGCCCCGAACGACGACACCAACCCGATGCTGCCGACCTCGGGGTCGGTCAGGGCGCGTTCCAGCACCGCCGTCGCGCCATGGTGGCGATAGCGCGTGTTCAGCGCGGCAACGCGGGTTGCGACCGGCGCATCAAGCGGCATCTTGCACGTCCTCGTCATAAAGCGCCGCCCTGAACGGTGCCATCCCGACCCGCCGGTAGGCCTGCAGGAACGTTTCGTCCGGGCCGTGGCGCAGGTCCAGATAGGTCAGCACGATGCGTTCGATGGCAGGCACGATCTGGTCATAGGCGAAACCGGGCCCGGTCTTGTCGCCGATCACCGCATCTTCGGTGCCATCGCCGCCAAGGGTGATCTGGTAATTCTCGACCCCGGCCCGATCCAGCCCCAGAATGCCGATATGGCCGACATGGTGATGGCCGCAGGCATTGATGCAGCCCGATATCTTGATCTTCAGCGGGCCGATATCATGTTCCAGCTGCAACGCCGCGAAATGCAGCGCGATATCCTGCGCGACGGGAATCGATCGCGCCGTTGCCAGCGCGCAGTAATCCATGCCGGGGCAGGCGATGATATCGCTGATCAGGCCGATATTGGCGGTGGCCAGGCCCACCTCGCGCAGCGCCAGATAGACGGCGTCCAGGTCCGACACATGCACATGCGGCAGGATCACGTTCTGTTCATGGCTGATGCGCAGTTCGTCATGGCCATAACGCTCGGCCAGATCGGCCATCACCCGCATCTGCTGCGCGGTCGCATCGCCCGGCGTATCGCCGTGCTTTTTCAGGCTGATCGAGACGATGGCATAGCCCGGCGCGCGATGCGCGGCCAGATTGGTATCGGTCCAGGACCGGAACCCCGGATTGGCGGCGCGGGCGGCGTAATAGCCGCCATCGGGCGCATCGCGAAAGGCGGGCGGCGCGAATTGCGCCTCGATCGCATGCAGGATGTCCTGATCGACACCGCTGAACTCGGGGCGCAGGCGGGCAAAGGCGGCCTCGACCCCGGCCTTGAACGGCTCCAGTCCGGCTTCGAACACAGTGATCTTGATCCGCGCCTTGTACTTGTTGTCGCGCCGCCCGGTGGCATTGTAAACACTCAGGATTGCCTCGACATAGGGCAGCAGGTCGGCCTTCGGCAGAAACGCGCGGATCACCTTGCCGATCATCGGCGTGCGGCCCAGACCGCCGCCCACCAGCACCTCGAACCCCGGCGCGCCGACGGCATCGCGCACCATGCGCAGACCGATGTCATGCGCGCGCGTCACCGCGCGGTCATTGGGACTGCCGGTGATCGCAATCTTGAACTTGCGCGGCAGGAATTGAAACTCGGCATGGTCGGTGGACCATTGCCGCAGCAATTCGGCCACCGGGCGCGGATCCTCGATCTCGTCCGCTGCGGCCCCGGCAAAATGATCCGCCGTGACATTGCGCACGCAATTGCCCGAGGTCTGGATCGCGTGCATTTCCACATCGGCCAGCGCGGCCAGGATATCGGGCACATCCGCCAGCACCGGCCAGTTGTACTGGATGTTCTGGCGGGTGGTGAAATGGCCGTAACCCTTGTCCCACCGCTGGGCAATATGGGCCAGTTGCCGCATCTGCCGCCCATTCAGCGTGCCATAGGGGATCGCGACGCGCAGCATATAGGCGTGCAATTGCAGATACAGGCCGTTCATCAGCCGCAAGGGACGAAACTCCTCCTCGGTCAGGCTGCCGTCGATCCGGCGTTCGACCTGACCGCGAAACTGCGCCACCCGCTCGCGGATGAAGCCCTCGTCAAAGTCATTGTACTTGTACATGTTCAACCTGCTTGCCGTGCGGATAGTTCGAAGGGCCGCGCGTGCGGAACTCTTCGCGGAAATGGGTCGGTTCGGGGCCATTCGGCCCTGCCTTGGCATCGGCCAGATAGGCCCCGACCACGGTCTGCCGCTGTGCCTGGGCGAACAGCAGCCGGATATCGGCATGGGCCGCGTCGTCGATCAACTCGGCCTCGGCCATCACGGGCGACCAGCGGTCATCCTCGGTCAGCCAGACATTATCGCCCTGCAGCAGGCGATTGGCAGTCACGACCATGGCGGTAAAGCGACGGCTCATAGCGAAAGCTCCTGCGTTGGGACAAGGGCGGTCAACTGCGGTTGCGCAAGCATGGCGGCACGGGCGGCACGCGGGGCCAGGCCGATCAGGGTCAACGCGGGGCCGGTCAACCCGGCCTGGCCAAGCATGGGTTCCAGCGCGGCCAGCGTGGTGGCCAGCACGCGGCAGTCGGTCCGGCTGGCGTTTTCGATCACCGTGACGGGGGTGGCGGGGTCGGCTCCGTGCATCAGCAGGCGGCCCTGGATGAACCGCGCGCTGCGCTTGCCCATATAGATCGCGGCCACTTCTCCCGGCCGGGCCAGCGCCTTCCAGTCATGTTCGGCGAAACCGGCCATGTCATGCCCGGTCAGCAGCCGCACCTGCGCATTGCGGCCGCGCCGGGTCAGCGACTGGCCGATCTGCGCCACCGCCGCCGATGCAGCGGTGATGCCGGGGATGATCCGCCAGGCGATGCCTGCGGCGTCACAGGCGTCAATTTCCTCGTCCAGCCGCCCGAACACGGTCGGATCGCCGGATTTCAGCCGCACCACATGCAGGCCCTTGCGCGCATGATCGACGATCATCGCGTTGATGTCGTTCTGGGCTGTGGCGGTGCCAAAGCCCTCTTTCCCGGCGTCGATCAGGATCGCTTCGCGCCGCGCCAGGTCCAGGATCGCGGGCGGCACCAGCCGGTCATGGATGACCACATCCGCCTGATCCAGTGCCAGGCGCGCCTTGAGCGTCAGCAGTTCGGGGTCGCCGGGGCCGGCCCCGACCAGATCGACCCTGCCCCCGTCGGGTGCCGCCTCCAGATGGTGGTCCAGCAGCAGCGACAGCGCGATATCGGCCCCGGCCTCGCCATGCTTTTCCACGGCCTGTGGACCGGCCTTGAAGTAATATTCCGCCCAGAAGGCCCGCCGGGCCCGACCCGTCGGCAGTGCCTCGGCCGCATGGCGAAACGCCTTGCCGACCCGGGCCAGCAGGCCCAGACGCGGTGACAGCCGCGCCTCAAGGTCGGTCTTGATCGCGCGGGCCAGCACCGGGGCCGCTCCTTCGGTGCCGATGGCAACCACAACCGGGTCGCGGTCGACGATGGCGGGGGTGATAAAGGCGCTGTCGGCCAGATTGTCGACGATGTTGACCAGCGCGCCATCCGCCCGCGCCAACCGTGCGACGCGGGCATCCTCGGCCGGGTCGTCATTGGCGGCATAAAACAGCGCCGCGCACAGCGCATCGCCCGGCCCCGCAGACCGGCGGACCAGCCGCAGGCGGCCCGCCACAGCCAGCCGTTCGATGTCCGCCGACGGGGCAGGGGCAAACACGCTCAGCCGCGCCTCGGTCTTGATCAGCAGGCGCAATTTGGCCAAGGCGGTCTCGCCGCCGCCCGACAGCACGATCCTGCGCCCTGCGACCGCCAGAAAGATCGGGAAATGCTGCATGGTGCGGGGAACCTGGTTCATGGCTGGATCAGACCCCAATATAGAACGATTTCCCCCATTTTGACCATTGCACCCCGCAGATAAGAACGTATGTTCCAGCCGAAGCGCAATCCACGCCGAATGTTCGGCCTTTGGAAAGGAACCGGGATGTCCTTCCAGCCAGACGAGATGGACCGGAAAATCCTTGTCGAGTTGCAACGCGATGCGGGCCGATCCCTGGACGATCTGGCCCGCGCGGTGGGGTCGTCGAAAACCCCGGTCTGGAACCGCATCCGCAAGATGCGCGAGGCGGGGGTGATCGGCCAGCAGACAGTGGTGCTGGACGCGCTGGCGCTGGGGTTCGAGGCGACGTTCTTCGTGCTGATCCGCACCAGCGAACACGAGGTCGAGTGGCAACGCCGGTTTCTGGCCGCGCTGAAGGCCCGGCCAGAGGTGCAAGAGGCGCATCGCCTGGCCGGCGACATCGACTATATCCTGAAAGTGCGGGTGCGCAACGCGCGCGCTTACGACACCTTCTATCAGGCGCTGATTTCCGAGGTGCGGATCTTCAACGTTACCGCATTGCTGAGCATGGAAGAGATCAAGTCGACCCTGGCCCTGCCCTTGTAGTGCCGTCATCTGCGCCACAACCGCAACCGCAACCGCACCCACAATCGCACCCGGTCGCCGGGGCCAGGGTCTGCAGCGCCTTTCCTGACATCTGCAGGCGTCGCGTCCATGCGGCGGGCAGACACGCCTGCCGCATCCTGCGACAGGCCCGGCCAAGACGATTGCGCACTGGCCGTTTTCGGCGGGTTTATCGGGCCTCCAAACCCTGAATATGCAAACCCAGTTGAGGTCAGTAACGAGAATGCTTCTTGTTGCGACAGCGCCATGTCTGGCTTTGCCTGCTTTTGCCGACGATCATCCCTGCAACATTTCTTATGCGCTGAACGACGGCGGGTCGTTGGGCGTGGCCTATCGGAGCGGCACCCAGGCCGGGTCCGGCGCCTGTGCGATCCAATCCTGTAGTGGTTCGGGCGCAGGATGCAACATCGTCATGTCGGTCCGTGCCGATTGCGTGGCGATGTCGGAAAGCCGGACTGCGGCCGGCAACTGGTTCTGGGTCGGCAACACCTGGGCCGAAAATGCCTGTGACGGCAGCGGCGAGTTGCGGCGGGTCGAGGACATGGTGATGGGCTGGTGCAACGCCAGCGAGGCACCGGCAGGCCCCTGCGTCATCCGCCATTCCGACTGCATGAACTATATCCGCAACCTGAATTGACGCCAGTCCGGCACCCGGGCCGGTTTGCCAACTGTCGGCGCAGGCCGCTGCAAGACGGTCACGATGCGGTGCGGCGATGGCATGATCGCAGCCGCCCCCTCCACGGGCCCTGTGCCTCCCGAGTGCCGTCAGGCGACAATCAACCGCTCCAGGCCATGGAAATGATAGACATTTCCGTATGCCGTGCTGGCAGCCAGCCGCAGGCCGGGGCGGCGCGCGAACAGCCGCTGCAGCGCAATGCGCAGTTCCAGCCGGGCCAGCGGCGCGCCGACGCAGAAATGGATGCCGCCGCCGAAACTGGTATTTGGCGGGCCCGTGCGCGCCGGGTCGAACCGCGCGGGGTCCGGATAGGCGGCCGGATCGCGATTTGCGGCCGCCAGCAGGCAGGCCACCTGATCGCCACGCCGGAAATCATGCCCGAACAGGGTCACATCGTCATAGACCCAGCGGGTGAACATGTGCAGCGGCGGGTCAAACCGCAGCACCTCCTCGACCAGCGCAGCGTCGATGGCGGTGATGCCGCGTTCCAGCAGCGTCTTGACCCCGTTGCCCAGCGTATGCACCGTCGCCTCGTGCCCGGCGTTCAGCAGCAGGATGCAGGTCGAGACCAGCTCATCCGTGCTCAGCCGCTCGCCCGCCTGTTCTGCGGCAATCAACTCGCTGATCAGGTCATCCCCCGGGGCCAGACGCTTTTGCGCGATATGCTCGGTCAGAAAGGCGCCAAACGCTTGCGTCGCGGCGATGGCCGCCGTCTCGATCGCCGGGGTGCGGCGCGCCTGATACATCGCCACCATGGCGTTGGACCAAGCCAGAAGGTCGTCGCCCCGCGCCTCGGGTACGCCCAGCAGGCGGCAGATGATGATGACCGGCATCGGCCGCGCAAAGGCGGCCAGCAGATCGAACGGCCCGGCGGGGAACCGGTCGATCAGCGTATCGGCCAGCGTTGTGATCTCGGGCCCCAGCGCCGCAATCCGCCGCGAGGTAAAGGCGCGCAGCACCAGCCCGCGCAGCCGGGTATGGCGCGGCGGCTCGAGTTCCAGCATCGAATGCGCTTCCACGGCATGGAACGGCGCCAGATGCGCTGCCATTTTCGGCACCGCCTCGGGCGGGGCCTCGCGGCCCAGCCGCCGGTCCTTGAGCAGGGCCATCACCGCGCGGTGCGACGTGGCGCAGACCATGCCGTATTCGGCCCAATGGAACAGATCGCCGCCCACGCGGGCGCGGTCGTAAAACGGGTAGGGGTCCTGCACAAAGGCCGGGTCGGTCGGGGATTGCAGCAGCGTTTCCATGTCGCCTTTCGTGACGCGTGCGCCAGCGCGCCGCAACCCCGTTTCCGGCCCTGCCAGCCCGGTACCTGCGGTCTGCCATGCCACTGCCTTTCGGCTTTTTTTGGCCTGAAATATCCCGGGGGAGGCCCGCAGGGACGGGGGCAGAGCCCCCTCGCAGCGCCAGCCTCACTCCTCGGCCTGCGCGGACCGGGGCGATACACCAGCAGATCGCCCGGCTGGCATTCCAGCGCCGCGCACCGCGCGTTCAGGGTGGAAAACCGGATCGCGCGCGCCTTTTCGGTCTTCAGCACCGACAGGTTCTGCACCGATATCCCGATTGCCTCTGACAATTGCGGCAGCTTGAGTTTCCGTCGGGCCAGCCTCACGTCAAGGTTCACCTGATGCTCATATCGTCAGGTCCACCGCGTTTTGCTGCCGGATCGCCTCGCGCAAGGCCGGCATGATTGCGGGCAGTAACAGCCCGAAGCCCATCACGATGATATCGGGAACCCAGGTCGGTGCGACAGGCCCTGCGCCGAAGATTTGGGTCAGGGACAGGCTGATGACATTGTCAATGACCAGCCCGACCAGCGGCCACACCAGCAAAAGCCAGCCCAGAATGGCGATGCGGCGCACGATGTCGGCGACAAGGACCCGACCCCGCGCCCTGCGCCGGATCACTTGATGGCCAAGGCCCAAGGCCAGTCCAAACACCACGAAATCCGAAGGGAATCGCAGCCAGAACAGCGCGTAGGCCCAATGCAGCAACGCGGAAAGCAACTGGCGCAAACCGGGTTCCGGCCCGATCTGCGCGGGATCGCCCAAAAGCTGGCTGATACTGCATCCTTTTCTACGATGTCGTCAGTTGTCGCGCCGACGATGGCCCCGCCTGTCGCAGGTCGTGCGCGAGGTTGGCTTCAACCCGTGCAGTCAGGCGATCTTTCTGTCGGTCGCGTTCTGGGTCGCCTTTGCCGATCCGTGGGGCATGCAGAATACCTGTGCCGACATCGCCGACTATGGCCGGCATTGGTGGGGGGCATCGTCTTTGCGGTGCTGGTGGTCGATGACACCTGGTTCTGCCGGGCGCACCGCGCCATGCATCACCTCTGGCTGTTCAACCGGATGCACCGCGTCCATCACGAAAGCATCGATCCGACCCCGTTCACCGCCTGCAGCTTTCGCCCGGCCGAGGCGATCGTGCACGGGATCGGGTCGCTATCGGTCCTGCTGGTCATGATGTTGCTGCCCTTTCACGTGGCATCGCTGGTGGCGGCCGGGACGTTGCAGATCCTGTTCAATGTGGTGGGGCATCTGGGCTATGAAATCTATCCGCGCGGCTGGAACCGGTTCCCGCTGCTGCGCTGAAAGACGCCGACCCTGCACCATGACATGCATCACCAGCGGGTGGGCGGCAATTATGCACTGTACTTTCGCTGGTGGGACAGGATCTGCGGCACCGAGTTCAAGGATTTCGCGGCCCGCTATGACCGGTTGTTTGCAGGCACTCCGCCCGCTGCGCGCCCCGCTCTGCCGCAATGACGGCCCTCAGGAGGCCGCCGAGAGGGCCGCGATGATCGGCCCGAAATCGGCGGCCTTCAGACTGGCCCCGCCGACCAGGGCCCCGTCGACATCAGCGACGGCGAAAATCTCGGCCGCGTTGGCCGGTTTGACCGACCCGCCATACAGGATGCGCATGCCGGCCCCGGCATCGCCAAAGCGGGCGATCAGGCCGGCGCGGATAAAGCGATGCACCTGGGCAATCTGCGCCAGCGTCGGCACCAGACCGGTGCCGATCGCCCAGACCGGTTCATAGGCGATGACGGTGTCGGCGGCGCTGGCCCCATCGGGCACCGATCCGGCCAGTTGGCGGCCCACGACATCCAGCGTCGCGCCGCCTTCCCGTTCGGCCCGGGTTTCGCCGATGCAGATCACGGCCGTCAGGCCGACTTCACGCGCTGCCAGCGCCTTGGCCGCGACCAGCGCGTCGGTTTCGCCATGATCGCTGCGCCGTTCGGAATGGCCGACGATCACGTGGCTGGCACCTGCATCGACCAGCATCGCCGCGCTGATGTCGCCGGTATGCGCCCCCTTGGCGGCGGCATGGCAATCCTGACCGCCAAGGGCCAGCGGATGGCTGGCCTTGGCCCAGTTCAACTGCGCCAGCAGCGTCGCGGGCGGGCAGATCAACAGATCCACCACCGGGGCCGGAAAGGCTGCGATCAGCGCCGTGACGTCGGCCATCTCGGCGCGGCCACCGTTCATCTTCCAGTTTCCGGCAGCAAGCTTGCGGCGCATGGCAGCCCTCCCAACGATCATGCCCCGGGCTTAGCTCAGGTCGGCCTTGCGGGGAAGCAGGGTGTGCGTTTCAACGCAGCGCCCGGTCAGAAGGTGGGTGCGCGCCCCCCCCTAAGCAGGTTCGGCGAACTTGATCGATTCGCCACAGCCGCAGGATTCGACCACGTTGGGATTGTTGAACTTGAACCCCGATGACAGCATCGTGGTTTCATAATCCACCTGGGTGCCGATCAGGAACATCTGCGCCAGCGGTGCGATCATCACCCGTGCGCCGTTCTGTTCCACCACCTCGTCCAGCGGATTCACCGATGTGGCGAATTCCATCGTGTATTCCATGCCGGCGCAGCCACCCTTCTTGATGCCGATACGCAGGCCCTGATGGCCATCGCGCGCCATCAGCGTGGCGATCTTTTGCGCTGCAACCGGTGTCATGGTCACTGCGGCCTTTCCGGGGATGCCGAACATGGCGGGGTCAACTCCTGTCAGTCGTAGTCAAGATAGGCGCAACGGCCCCCCGGCTCAAGAGGGGCGTGGGCAACCGCCTTGCCGACCGTGGCGGCAACGGTGTTTCAGCCATACAGACCCACCGGCACGTGGGTCAGCCCGGGAAAGATCAGATCGGGCCGGTCCAGCCGCATATGGCCCGTCAGCACCTCGGTCAGCACGTCGCGGTAATCGGTGGTGACGGCCAGATCGGCCCCTTCTTCGAGTGCGGCATTTTCCAGCCCCGGCCAGCGGCCCAGCAGACGCCCGCCCCGGGCCTGCGGGCCCAGCACCAACATCACCCCCGCGCGGCCATGATCGGTGCCGCCCGAATCGTTGCTGCGCAGGCGGCGGCCGAATTCGGACTGCACCACCACCGCGACATCCTGCTGGCGCGGCCCCAGATCGCGCCAGAACGCCATCAGCGATCGTGACAGGCCCGACAGCAGACCGGGAAAGTCACCGGCCTGGTTCACATGGGTGTCCCAGCCGCCGTAATCCACCGTGGCGATGCGCAGGCCCAGATCCTCCTTGATCGACTGCGCGACGGTCCGCAGCGAGGCTGCCAGGTCGGTATCGTCAGGATATTCCACATCCGGTGCATAGTCCCGCATCGAACCCTGATCGGGCTGCCAATAGCGGTCCTTGAGCACTTGCGACAGCGCCAGCACATCCTGCATCGTTGCGCCCAACCGATCATGCGCGCCAAAGCCGGCGCGCAGCCGCGCCTCCAGCGCCGGAGCCAGCCAGTGCCCCGCCGCCAGCGCCAGGCCGCTCAGGTCGGGGGCCACCGCCGCACGCGATCCGCGCAGCGATTCGGTCATGCTGGTGCCGACGGCCAGGGCGGGCAGGGGCCCGCCGGGCTGCACATGGTTCATCCAGCGCCCCAGCCAGCCGCCCTGGTTGCCGCCCGGCACGCCTTGCTCGATCTTGGTCTCGGCCTCGAAATGCGACCGGGTTGCCAGGGTCAGGCCGGTTGCGTGCAGGATCGACAGATCGCCCGCGTTGAACAGTTCGGACAATTCGCCCGCTGCCGGATGCAGACGAAAATCCACATCGGCCAGCGCGGCGGGCAAGATCAGGCCAGGGGTGTCGCCCTGGCGACTGACCCGCAGCGACTCGGGGCGTGCCGCAATATAGGACGGATCGCCTGTCGGGCTGACCACAGACAGGCTGTCGGCACCGCCGCGCAGGAAGATGACGACTAGGATCGGATCGGCCATCTGGATGCCCCTTTCAGCGGAACAGAAATTGCGGCGTCAGCGCCGCATAGGCCAGGCTCATCGCGGCCAGATCGTGCCGACTGCCCTCGTCCTTGGGCAAGGGATCATCCGGCAGCGCCTCCATCGCGGTCCACAGGTCGGGCATCGCGTCTTGCGGCTGACCCGAGCAGCGCACCGACCAGTCCCGGCCCAGATCGGCCAGGGTCCGCATATCGGGCGGAATGAGGGAGGACAGCCGGGTGGTGGTGCAGCCGAACCAGTCGTCATGCGCATAAAGCGCCAGATCGACCAGCCGCAGAATGACCGTGCCCGACAGCCAGTCCTCCAGCGTGTCCGGATGCCCGGTCGGCGGCGGGAACGTGTGCTGCAGCCAGCCCGACTGTGCCAGTTGCCAATGATAGTCGTTCGATATGCCGCCAACCTGCACGCCGCTGGCGCGGTAAAGCGCCGCCAGAAACTCGAACGGGCGGCGCAGCTTGCCGGGCGGCACGTCAAAGCCGGGGTCCAGAACCAGCAGGCGGACCACCTGGGCGATCTGATCGGGTGCCTGCCACTGATCGCGGAACAGCACCGCCATCCGTTCGATCAGGTCGGGGTCAGGCTCGTCCGCCAGCAGGCGGCGGGCAATCTTGGTGCAGACAAAGCGGGCGGTGCCGGGGTGATGCGCCAGAATGTCCAGCACCTGATCGCCATCGGCCATCGGCGCGCGGTTGGGTTGGAACGCTATCCCCAGGACGCGCTTCTGATAGGGGTCATGCCAGGCCTCGGCGTAATAGAACCGCCCCGACATGTCAGACAAGACGCCCTCGCTGATCCAGCGGCCGTCGCCGACTGTCCAGCCGGTAAACGCGCGCGCCACCTCATAGACATCCTCGTCGATATAGCCCTGTGCGACGCCTTCGTCGTCCAGCGGCACTTCGTTCCAGCGATCATAGAACTCGTTGAAGTAATGCGGCGCGCCGAGTGTATGCAGTTCCAGCAGTTCGCGCGCATAATTCTCGTTGGCGGGCGAGGCGGCGCTTTCGGCATTGTTGAGGTAGATCAGCATGCTGGGCGAACGGGCCACATCGCCCAGCATCTGGCGGAAATTGCCCAGGGCGTGGTCGCGCAGCATCGCGTCATGGCTGGGAAAGAACACCGCGACGAATTCGTCGCGGCTGCTGTCGACGTTGAAATGATCGTGCCAGAACTGGGTCATCACCTCGCGCAATTGCGCGGGCGCATGCACGGCGCGGGTCAGCGCGGCCAGGATGACCTCCTCGGCCGGCCGGGCGCGTTCGGAATAATCCATCGGGGTTTCCCAGTCCAGCAATGGCAACAACGTGGCCGGATCGGCTGACAGCGCAGCAAGCGGGCGCAATTCGTTGACCGCAGGCCAGGCACCGCCTTCGCCGTCATCGCCCGCCTCATACTCGATCCGCAGGCGCAGCGTGTCCAGCACGGCGGCGATCTGCGGGTCGCCGGCGGGGCGCGCCAACTGGTCGTCCAGCCAGGCCGCCCTGCCCATTTGCGCCAGTGCGGCACGGTCGGCCGCGGTTGCGCCAAAAGTCAGCCGGTTCAGAAAGACGTCGTCGGGATTGGCGGCGGCCGCCTGCGCCATTGCCGCGCCCGGGCGCAACATCGCGGCCATCACGGCTGAGGCCAGAAACTCGCGCCGGTTCAGCATTGTCGTGCTCCTTGCCCCTGCATGCCGGATCGGTCCGGCAAAGTCGGGCCGACGCCAGTCTGGTCAGGAAAGGATTAACATCAGATCATGCCGCAAAGATGCGACAATCTGTCAATTCCGCGTGCGTCCGGCGTGATTGCGCCCAAGTGCAAGGCGGAACCCTGGCTACATGAACCCCAGTTCCAGCCGCGCCTCGTCCGACATCATCTCCATGCCCCATTGCGGCTCGAAGGTGATCCTCACGTCGACCTGCTTTACGCCCGGCAGTGGCTCGACCGCGTTGGCAACCCAGCCCGGCATCTCGCCCGCGACGGGACAGCCGGGTGCGGTCAGCGTCATAATGATATCGACGGCGTTCTGATCGTCGATGGCGATGGTGTAAACCAGGCCGAGGTCAAAGATGTTGACCGGGATCTCCGGGTCATAGACGCTGCGACAGGCCCCCACGATCGCCTCGTACAGCGGATGATCGGTGGCCGAAGGCGCAATCAGCGGCGTGCCTTCGACCGGCGTGTTCATGGTCGTCATCGCAAGGCACCCCCGCAGGATCATTCCTGAGCAAAGATATAGGATTTGCCAACGGCCGAGTAAAGAGAGCGCCTCGATGCGTGATCCTGCCCCGGGCACGGGCAGTGCCGACCGGACTTTGGCCGATGAGCCGGGGCCGCTACGCGCCGAAACGCGCCAGTGCGGGCCGGTGCGGGCCGGTGCGGGCCGGTGCGGTCCGGTGCGGTCCGGTGCTGACTGTGCAGTCGGTGCTGTCTGGGCGGGCCGATGCGGGCCGGTGCGGGGCTGATGCCGACCGAGTGCCGGCCGGTCCGGGGCTGATGCGGGCCGGTGCGGGCCGGTGCGGGCCGATTGCCGGCCGGTGCAGGTCGGTGCGGGCCGATTGCGGGCCGGTGCAGGTCGGTGTCGGCGTCACCTCGCGTTCGCTTGAATGGCAGGCCAGACTGCCGCCAACGCTGTTCATTTCCGCGTCCTGCGTTATCAGGGCGGCCAGCGGACAAGGGGCGGACGGATGGCGACGGGGATCAGTTTCAGCGTCATGGCGACCGATGGCG
>Ga0105046_10010946_pt1 | contig 14104 bp, 12 predicted proteins | sample MAT03_FD_78385 | JGI IMG/M metagenome (GOLD analysis project Ga0105046, IMG submission 78385) | Freshwater microbial communities from Lake Fryxell liftoff mats and glacier meltwater in Antarctica - MAT-03 (megahit assembly) | ecosystem: Environmental > Aquatic > Freshwater > Ice > Liftoff... | reverse complement strand
TCCCGAGCGCATACGCCTGCTTGAAGAACTGGAACGCGAACTGTGCGGTCTGCCTGCCGGAGGCATGGAGCAGATCCCGACCCTCTCACTCCTCGGTCCGCCGAAGTGTTCCACCAAGGCGACCGCTGACTCCCTAACCCTACAAACCCATACCCGACCATGACCTGAAACCACCGGACACCCGCCAAACCTGCGGTATGCAGGCAAGCCGAAGCACAGTAGGCAGCGGAACGCCCCTCGATGCGGTCTACCTTTCGAGATGTCGTAAGAACGGCCCCCGGGACATCGGGGGCCGTTCGCGCTGTTCGGGGGCGATCGCACGCGATCCGACGGTGTTCACATGAACCCGATCGAGGCGATCGAGATCGCCACGAAGAGCAGCACGAAAAGGCCAAGGATGAACCCGATGAGCGCGAAGCCCTTGCCGGCCTGATCGCGTGAACGGATGCGGCGCAACGCGATGGCGCCGAGCACAACGGTGATCACCGCCACGATCAAAACGGCGAGCGTGCTCGCTGTGACGAAGCCCAACGCGACGGCGCCCAGCCCAAGAACGAAGACCGGCACGGCCAACACGTTCCACTTCTTCTTCGGCATCAGGTTCTCTTCGCCGTCCTGGGCGCTGATGCATGAAAGCCTCCATGCTGGTGTTGCAGGGGAGAGGGCTGGTCGCACTGAGCGGGTCTCCTGCACCGGTTCTGCGCTGGCCGTGAGCGGAGCAACGATGACAGCAGGTGCGAGCGGACGATCCGACGGTTGAACGATGGATCCTTGAGGTGCGGCATGTATCGTCCTCGGTCGTTCGGCGGCGTTCCGCTCCGCGCGCGGTGTAGCGCTGCGCGAAGGGAAATCGAGATGCCAGCCGGGGCGGTATTTGCGCTTTTGGATCAATCCGCCGGTCACCACATGCCGGTCCGTGGTGCAAGCCGTGAGCAGCATCACGCACGCAATGAGCAATGGAACCAAGCGGACGAACGGGAAGATGTACACGCGACGAAAGTAGCCCATCAGCCAGGGGCGGATCGATCAACCGACCAGGCGGAACGTGTCGCCATCGAAGAGTCCCTTGTCGCTCATCTTCACATGCGGGATCACCAGCAGCGCCATGAACGAGAGCGTCATGTACGGAGCGCTGAGCGTGCTGCCGAGTTCCTTGGCTTCACGGTCCATCGCGGCATAGGCGTCGGCCACGGTATACGCGTCCGCATCGGACATGATGCCAGCGACGGGGAGCGGAAGAACGCGGTGATGATCCCCATGCGCCAGGCTGATCCCGCCGCGTTCGTGGATCACCAGATCGATCGCCCGGCAGAGGTCCTCATCGTTCGTACCCACGGCCACGATGTTGTGGCTGTCGTGCGCCACGCTGCCCGCGATCGCACCACGCTGCAACCCGAAGTTGGTGATCCAACCTAGGGCAGGTGGGGCATCGGCATAGCGGTTCACCACGGCGATCTTCAACAGGTCCTTCGAAGGGTCAGCCACGCACCGACCATCCGTGATCGTGGGGGGCATCCAGCGTTTGTTCGTGATCAATTGTCCATCCAAAGCTTCGATCACCAACAGGTCATCGATCATCGCGGGAACGTGAAAGTCCACTGGACGCTTCGGTGAGCAGGCGAACACGTTGGGCCGCTCGCTCGGCACGCTGCTGATCAGGCTCCGGCCCTCCTCGGCGACGAGCCGGCCTTTGATCCACGTGCGCTTCACCCGGAAGCGTTGGAGGTCTTCCAGAAGGATCAGGTCCGCGGGATCGCCAACGCGCAACTGGCCGACAGGCAAGTTGTAGTGATCAATGGGGGCGAGACAGGCGGTGTGCAGCACCTTGAACACATCGATGCCGTGAGTGACGGCCCGCGCGCACAAGTCATTGATATGGCCTTCGACCAGGCTATCAGGATGCTTGTCATCGCTGCAGAACATCATGCGACCCGGGCGATCGTGCAACAACCCGATCAAGGCGTCGAAGTTCCTGGCCGCGCTGCCTTCGCGGATCTGGATCAGCATGCCACGCTCCAGCTTGTCCAACGCTTCTTCCGTGGTGAAGCACTCGTGATCGGTACTGATGCCCGCGGCGATGTAGCGCTGTGCCGCGTCGCCACGAAGGCCCGGCGCATGGCCGTCCACCGGTTTTCCGAGGCGCTTGGCGTGCGCGATCTTCTTCAGCACCTCCACATCGTTGTTGATCACACCGGGGAAATCCATCATCTCGCTGAGGTAGAGGATCTCCTCCCGTTCGAGCAGTCGGCCCACTTCGACAGCGTCCAATCGCGCACCGGCGGTTTCGTAGACGGTGGCGGGTACGCAACTCGGCGCACCGAAGAAGAAGTGGAACGGCACCTTCTTCCCGTTCGCGATCATGTATTCGACACCCGCCGAGCCGAGCACATTGGCGATCTCGTGCGGATCGCTGATGGTGGCCACCGTGCCGTGCGTTACCGCGAGCCGCGCGAACTCACTCGGCACAAGCATGGAACTCTCCACATGCACGTGCGCGTCAATGAAGCCGGGGAGGAGGTAACCTTCCACGGGTCCGGTCGCTGCGTTGATCTCAGCGATGCGCCCATCGCGCACGATGACCTCCGACGGCGTGATCCGTTGCGCGCGGATATCCACCAAGTTGCCGGTGATGCGTTGTTCGCTCATGCCACTCCCACTCTACCGCAGGCTGCGGTCGGTGAAAGTAGAAGTACCGTTCCGTGCTTTCAGCGATCCGTGATCGCGGATGGGCACTTCGTAGTTTTGGTGCAACACCCCGCATGAACCTCCAGCTCGCAGATCGCCACACGGCCCGGTTCCGGTTCTCCCAAGCCGAGGTGGATCGTTTCGCCGAAGTGACCGGGGACCGGAACCCCCTGCACTCCGATCCTGCCTTCGCGGCGAACACAGTCTTCAAGCGCCCGATCATGCACGGCTTCCTCGGGGCCAGCGTGTTCTCCCGCCTGCTCGGCATGCATTTCCCCGGCGCCGGTACCATATACCTCTCCCAGGAGCTCCAGTTCAAGAAGCCGATGTTCGTGGACACGGACTACGAGGCCGAACTGACCGTGCTGGAACTACGTACCGATCGACACCTCGCGACGATCAGCACGCGGATCACGGATGTCGAACGCGGTGAACTAACGCTCACTGGCCTGGCGGTGGTGATGAACCCGGCGATCGCATGACCTGCCGGGCCGTTCGCGAGCGCCCTACGCGCCCATCCAGGCCGATGTCCTGTTGGGCACCGCTTCCCAACCGCTTCTCATGGGGTTGATGAACGCGCTGAAGGCCCTGGTCCCCGCTGCGCTGAAGAACACGGTGAAGCGCGCGCTCAAGAATAGGTCGCGCGAGCTGTTCGAGCGCCAAGCGGTGAAGCTGGACAAGGCCGCACTGGTGAAAGGCTTCCGTGCGGCGGGACTTGGGAACGGCGATGCGCTGTTCATCCACAGTTCGCTCAAAGGCCTCGGATTCATCGAGGGCGGGGCGCTCACCGTGATCGAAGCGTTCCAGGAACTGGTAGGGCCAATGGGCACTTTGGTGTTCCCCACGTTCACCATGAACGCATCCATGGCGGTGACCCTGGCGGACGCGGACCGTGTCTTCGATGTCGCGGAAAGTCCCTCCACGGTGGGTGCGATCACCAATACGTTCCGACAACGGCCTGGCGTATTCCGCAGCGTACACCCCACCCATTCCCTCGCAGCGTGGGGAGCGCGATCGGAGTGGTTGGTGACGGACCACGAAAAGGCCGCGTCCACCTTTGGAAAGGACTCCCCGTTCGGTCGATTTTTGGAGATCAATGGCAAGATCGTCGGTCTGGGCATCGGTTTCGGTCCGGTCACCTTCTACCATGTGGTGGAGGATCTGCATCCCGGACTTTTCCCCGGTGTTTACCTTCCCGATCACTTCACCGCGCGGGTCAGGCATCGGGATGGAACGGAAGGGATGATGAACATGCGCTGCCACGATCCCGCCCACCATGCCCGGCGCATCGACAAGGATGCGGACATCGAACGATACTGGGCCGGGCATCTCCTGAGACAAGGCATCGCACATCGTTCGCCCGTGGGCCAGGGTGCGGTTTGGTGGATGCGTGCCGCGGACCTGGTGCGTGAACAGGTGACCCTGCAACAACAGGATGTCTCCATCTACCGGGTCCCCGGACCGGAAGGACAATGAACACGCGGGAGCTCCTCTTCACGTTCGATCACGAGCTGTTCCTGGGAAAGAGCAGCGGGACGCCCGAGAACTGTTTGCTGCGACCCGGCAACGCTGTGGTGGACATACTGGAGCGCTACGGCCTGCGCGGCGTGTTCTTCGTAGATACGACCTACCTACTGCGCCTGGAGGATATGGCCTTGCGCTATGCGGCTGTTGCGGACGACCTGGGCCAGATCACCGGGCAACTTCAGGACCTTTTGCGGCGAGGCCACGAGATCTACCCGCACATCCATCCGCATTGGCAGGATGCTGTGTACGATGTACGGCGCAACACGTGGAAACTGACCGACCTCTCGAAATATCGCTTCAGTGAGCTGAGCCCTGCATTGCGCGAGCAGATCTTCGAAGGATCGATGCGGATCCTGCGCCACGTGCTGGCCTCCGCAGGTAGTGCCCAGCGTATCGATGCGTTCCGCGCCGGAGGCTGGTGCATACAGCCGTTCACGGATTTCGAACCTCACTTCCGCAAGCATGGCATCCAGTACGACTTGAGCGTGCTTGCCGGTGCCAAGCGATCGACCAACGCCGTGCGCTACGACTTTACGGCACCGCTGCCAGCGGACGCCTATCGTTTCTCCACGGATGTGATGCTGCCGGTGCCTGATGGTAGCTACACCGAACTGGCGATCTCGATGGTCGACCTTTCCAGCAAGGGGATCCTGGACAACCTGCTGAATAAGGTGCTCTGGCGTATTCCGCATGGCCGGCAGATGGGGGATGGGCAGGGTGTCCCTTTCGTCGACCTGGAGGAAGGCCTCTCGATCAAGGGCCAACGACGCGAGATGATGTCGATCGAATTGCTGAACGCGTTGCGCCTTCCGGCGTTCGTGCGCCACATCGAGGATCATGCCTTCACCCAGTTCATCAGCCACCCCAAGATGCTCTCTCCCCATCACCTGAGCATGCTGGACCGGTTGCTTGGGAACTTGAGCGAACGGTTCGAACTGCGCTCGGATTGGAAGGCCTACGCTGGGAAGGTCACCGGCTGACCGCTCCTCTTCCCGACCGCACCGTTCCGTCACAGGTCGAACCGTTCGGCGTTCCTCATGCACGGATCTTCGCTTTGCCGGATACCTTTCAACCACCTACCAACCACCCCATGATCAAGCGGTCCATTGCCACGGTGCTCGCCTGTTTCGCTGGTTGCCTGTTGATGGGCAGCGTGGTGTTCACCGGGCTGCATGTGAAAGGGATCACTGGCAAATGGCGCCTGGTGAAGCTCTACGGAACGGATGTCGGCCAATTGTTCTCACCGGTGACGTTGGAGTTCGAAAGCCATGGTCTCCTTCTGGGTAGTTCGCGTTGTGGCCTCTTCGCCGGTCGGTGGCGTGCGAGCCAGAGCGAATTGCGGATCAAGGACCTGGTGCCATCCTCCTGTGCATGCGGCGAGTTACGCGCCGTGGAGCGCAAGCTTCTCACCGCGATGGGCGAAGCGGAACAACATCGCGTGGAGATGAACCGCCTCGTATTGATGCACGAGGGTCAACCGGTGGCGTTGCTCGTGCCGCTGGGCTGATCGGTCAGGGGTCGATCCACCCTTCCCGTTCCAGTATGGCGTAAGTCAGCGTCTTCGCTTCCGCACATCGTCCATGTCGTGTATATCGATGTTGAGCGCGAAGTAGACAACGCGGTCGGCGCGCTCCGTTGGTGGTTGGACCACATCAACGGTTCCACTTTCCTGTTCGAGCGGTCGCGCTTCGTTCTTCAAACCCTGCCCATAGAGCAGCAACGCGCCCAGCCCGCCGAAGATGGAGACCCGCCAGAGGATACCCCGGAAATAGGCGGCGAGTTCCGGTCTGTCCTTGCGCAGAACGAGGCTGAGTACGGCCGACACCGCACAGACCATGGCGCCAATGAGCAGGAACAACTTCCCGTTCGGCCATTGCTGGATCGTGAAGAGCATGCCGAGGACCACGATGCCCAGTCCGATCCCGCTCAACCTGCTGAACCAGATCAATTGATCCTGCCTTGTTGGATCGCCGAACCAGCGTGTCGCCAGTTGGGAGTAGAGTATTACCAATGCTGACAAGCTCAGGATCAGCACCACACTGGCGAACGGCCAATGCTGGATCTTGAAGAGCAGACCGATCAAGGCGATGCCAAAGAGGATCTTCTCCGCCGTTCTCATGGATCCAGCTAAGTAACGAGGCCGGTCGCGATCAGTTCTGGAACATCTCCTTTACCCGTTCGAAGAACCCCTTGTCCTTCGCAGTGGGTTTGGGATGGAAGCCCGGGCTGGTGCGCAGCTTCTCCAATGCGGCCTTCTCTTCCTTGCTCAGGTCGGTGGGCGTCCACACGGCAACATGAACGAATAGATCGCCGGTGCCGTGGTGATGTACGCTCGGCAGGCCCTTGCCTTTAAGGCGAAGGACATGGTTGCTCTGCGTGCCGGGCTCGATGGTCACCTTGGCCTTTCCGGAGACCAGGGGAACTTCGATCCTGGTGCCCAACGCGGCGTCCGCCATGTTGAGGAAGACCTCGTAGTGGAGGTTGTGCCCATCGCGCTTCAGCTCGGGATGTTGTTCCACTTCGATCACCACAAGCAGGTCACCGGGAATGCCACCGGCGGGTGCGTCATTGCCCATGCCACTTATGTTGAGCTGCATACCTTCCTCTACACCGGCGGGGATCTTGATCGGCACAACAGCTTCTTCGCGGACCAGACCGTGCTCATCGCTTCCGGGGGCGCGCTTGCTCACCGTCTGCCCGATCCCGCCGCACGCTGGGCAGGTGGCCACCGTTTGCATCTGGCCCAGGAAAGTGCTTTGCACACGGCGCACCTGGCCGTTGCCACCGCACGTTGAACAGTTGCTGTACTCGCTGCCTTTCCCGCGCACGAGCTTGGTCACCTTGATCTTCTTCTCCGCACCGTTCGCGATCTCCTCCAGGGTCATCTTGAGCCGAACACGCAGGTTGCTGCCCTTTACCGTGCGGCCGCGACCACGCTGGCTGAAGCCTCCGCCGAACGCTCCGCCAAAGCCTTCCCCGAAGATGTCACCGAACTGGGAGAAGATGTCCTCCATGTTCATGCCACCACCCTGGAAGCCGCCGCCACCGCCCATGCCCGGAGCATTGTGGCCGAAACGATCGTACTTCGCTTTCTTATCGGTGTCGCTCAGGATCTCGTAAGCGCTGGCGGCCTCCTTGAACTTCTCCTCAGCGGCCTTGTCCCCGGGGTTCTTGTCCGGATGGTGTTTGATGGCCTGCTTGCGGTAGGCCTTCTTGATCTCGTCCGCGCTGGCGTTACGGCCGACACCGAGCACTTCGTATGGATCGCGCTTGCTCATGCGGTCCTCACTCCCCAACGACCACCTTGGCGTAGCGGATCACTTTGTCGTGCAGGGTGTAACCGTTCTCGATCACGTCGATCACCCTGCCTTTCAGATCAGGGCTTGGTGCGGGGGCTTTGGTGATGGCCTCGTGCCGATCGGTGTCGAAGGGCTGGCCTGTGACATCAGGCAGCGGTTTCACACCCAAGCTGCCCAGGATGCTCACGAATTTGCTGCGGATCAGGTGGAAGCCCTCCTTCACCACGGCGGTGTCCCCGGTGGTTTCGTTGTTGGCGATCGCGCGCTCCATGTCATCAAGCACCGGTAGCAGGTTCTTCAATGCGTTCTCCCCGGCGAACTGCATCAACTCCAGCCGCTCCTTCGCGGTGCGCTTTCGGAAGTTGTCGAACTCCGCGTTCAGGCGCAGCCACTTGTCCTTCAGGTCGTAGGCATCGGCTTTCGCCGCGCTCAATTGTGCGTTCAGTTCGCTGATGTCCTCGCGGCCATCGGCCTCGGCATCGTGCATGACGTGTTCGGCGGTGGCCTCACTGGCAAAGCTCAGCGGATCATGATCGCGATCGCCCTCGGTAGGCAGGGCCTTTTCGGTCGCGTTGTCAGCAGCCTTTGGTTCGGGCCTGACGTCTGGTCGTTCCGACATGGTCGATTTGCGCTTTTTGAAGATCATGCAGGTGCGGTCAAGGAAGGTGCCAATGCGGTTTTCCGGAAGCGGGCGCGAAGATCGGGGACTTTTTGGCAGGCCGGACCACCGCCCGCCACCCCAAAACAAAAGAGGGCTCCGACTTGTCGGAACCCTCTTCATGAATTATGGTCTGTGTTACTGCTCGATCAGGAAGCGCTGCTGGTAGCGTTGGTCACCGTCCACGATCTGGAGCACGTATATGCCATTGTTGAGCTGGGGCAGTGGCAGCCCGAATGCCGTCAGTCCCTCGCTCACGGTCTGCCGGGTGCTCATGACTTGGCGCCCCATGGCATCGAACAGGAAAAGCTCCACCGTCCCGTCCGCGTTGGCGAGGTAGTCGAGTATCACCTTATCGTTCGCGGGGTTCGGGTACAGGTTCATGAGACCGGAGACCGGTTCGAGAACGATCGGCTCATCCAGTTCGCCCTCCCGGAAGTTGCTCGCACTCGTGTTCGCGCGCAGCGTGTAGCAGGCCGTCGCATTGAACGCACCGCCGTAGCCGAAGACCTTCACATAATAAGTGGCGACGGTGCTCGTGTTCAGGATGATCTGCTCGTTCGTCGTGCCGCCCGCCTGGCTGATGCCCACCTGCGTGCTCGTGCCACGATAGAGGACCACATCGTAGTCACCGGCGAGGTTGGTGAGGTTGATGCGGATGCGTGGTGCGGCGCTCGAGTTGGTGAACTTGTACCAGTCGATGTCACCGTTGGTCCCGATGACCGCCTGGATGTCAGTGTTCACCGCGATCGTTTTGGCGGTGGCGCTGGAGTTGTTGCTCTCCCACGTATCACAGCCGGTGCCCGCCGTGGTATTGAAGGTGATCGCACTCGTGTAGCTGGAGTTCCCGCCGACGCATACGGCCTGCACCTGCGCGTTGTACGCGGTGCCACTGCTAAGGCCGGTGAGGCTGCGTGATGTGGTGGTATTGCTCACCGTGGTCCATGTGCCGGACGAGGCCAGCTTGTACTGCAGGTTGTAGCTCGTTGAGCCGCTCACCGCGCCCCAGGAAAGGGTGGCGCCACTCGTGGTGATCGCCGAAGCCGCAAGGCCGGTCGGTGTTCCGCACGTTGCCACCACCGTCGCACTGGCGTTCAACGCATAGCATTGGGTGGCGCTGAAAGCACCGTTGTAGCCGAACACATGGATGTAGTAGGTGCCCGCCACCGCATTGTTGTATGTGATGCTCTCGGCCGTGGTACTGCCGTTCTCGCTGATCGCCAGTTGCGTTCCGGCGCTGTTCAACAAACGCAGATCATAATCACCTGCGAGGTTGCCCAAGGTGATGCTGATGTTCGTGGTGGCCGTGGTGGTGGATCGATAGTAGTCAGCGTCCGTGCCGCTGGCGATGAGCGCATTGATGGCGGCAGGGAGCGTAACGCTGGCCGGAGCGGCAGTGCTGTTGTTCGGCTCCAACGCATCGGCGCAGCCGCCGCTTGTGAGCGTGGTGAAACTGCTCGCTGCGGAGTACGCGGAACTGCTGCTGGCGCAAACGTTCTGCACTTGGAAGTTGTAGGTAGTGGCGCTCACGAGGCCGGTCAGTCCGTACGATGTCGTGGCGGTGCTCACCGTTGTCCATGTGGAAGCAGCCGCGGTTTTGTATTGCAGGTTGTAGCTCACCGCACCGCTGGCAGCACCCCAGGAGACCGATGCGGTGGTAGTCGTGATGCTGCTCGATGCCAGTCCGGATGGAACGGCGCAGGAGCCACCGGTGGGCGGGGTGCAACCGAGCGAAGATGCCAGCGAAACGCGCGAACCACCGGTTCCGAACAGCGCTTGCATGCGTGTTTTCTGGCCGAGGGTGAAGAGGTTCATGCAGGCATCATCGGTGTAGTCCATGTAGTTCATGAACATGTCGCCATTGGGTCCGTTGCTACAGGTTACGCGCGGGAAGCTGGGGCAGCCTCCGTTGTCGGTCTGCTGGGTGGGCGTATCACTCACCAAGTCGCTGCCACAATTGGCATCGCCCCAGATGTGGCGCAGGTTGAGCCAATGGCCCACCTCGTGCGTGGCCGTGCGACCCAGGTTGTACGGTGATGCCGTGCCCGGGCTGGCGATGCTGCCTATGCTGCTGTAGAGACATACAACTCCATCCGTGCTGGCGCCGCCTCCGGGGAATTGCGCGTAACCCAGCAAACCGCCGCTGAGGTTGGCGCTCCAGAAGTTGAGATAGCTGCCCGCAGGCCACGCGTTGCTTCCACCGCTGCTGGTGAATTTCACGCCGTCATTGTCGCTGAAGCTGGCGGTGGTGGTGCTGCGGCGCACGATGCCCGAAGTGGCATTGCCACTGGGATCACGCTGAGCGAGGCAGAACTGCACTTCGGTGTTCGCACCCAATGCCGCGAACGCGGAAGGGGTGTTGCCAGCGTCACTGTTCAGCCGGGCGAAATCGGCGTTGAGTTGGGCGACCTGTGCCTGGATCTTCGCATCGCTGATGTTCTGCGTACTGTTGGCATAGACCACATGGAAAACAACGGGGATGGTCACCACCGCGCGCTCCTCTGCCCCATGGTCGTGGATCCATTGCGCGGTAAACGCATCGACCTGCTCCAGTTGTGCCGCGCGGTCCGGATCGGCGGCGATCTGCTGTTGCAGGTAGTCCATGCTGCCGCAGTTGCGCTGGGCAGCGGCAGTGATCGCCAGGGCGATGCCAAGGAACAAGGCGCAGAGCCTGCCAGTTCCGGAAATGCGGAAAGTCTCGTTCATGGGAAGGTTTTGGGAGCTTGGTGAACCGTTCGTCAACGCAAGCTTAGTCGGTTCGCGGACCACTTCCAAGTGCTTGGTTCCCAGCCGCCGGAGAAGTTTTCAACGCTTCGGCGATCCTCGCAGCGTCGTTGATGATCGGGGTGGGTGGTTCGATGGAACGCCAAGCTGGATGCGAAGCCGCGACCGCCATGAACAAAGAACCCCCTCCGGTTCGACGGAAGGGGTTCCAAAAGAAGATGACCGCCTGCTTACAAGCTCTTGATGTGCTTGTCCAACTCCTGGTGCAGCGCCACGCCGCGCAAGTTCTTGGCGATGATGATGCCGTTGGGGTCGATCAGGAAGCTCATCGGGATCGAGCTTACGCCGTACAGTTGAGCGCCTTGTGACTGCCAGAACTTGAGGTCGCTCACATGGTACTTCCACTTCAGGCCGTCCTGCGTTATCGCCTGCTTCCACGCCTGGCGGCTGCGGTCCAGGCTCACGCTGAAGATCTCAAAACCCTTGGCGTCCTTGAATTTCGCAGCGGTGTATTTGTCGTAGGCCGACACCACGTTCGGGTTCTCGCGACGGCACGGTCCGCACCAGCTCGCCCAGAAATCGATGAGCACGTATTTGCCTTTCAGTTCGGAGAGCTTGAGCACCTTGGTGCTGTCCGGGTTCAAGAAGGCCAGTTCCGGGGCTTTGTTGCCGATGTCGGTGCCGATCTTGGCGTCGCCTTCGGGTGCGGGTCGCTCCATTTGGCTGGTGAAGCCATAAACGGCGAGCAGGGCAACTGCCGCGATGATGAGGATGCGTGTCTTGGACATGATCGTTCGGAATTCCATGATGCGAAAATAGGGAGTGGTTCGTGCGGCGCGCCCGGCCAACATCGTGCCGGGATCGGGAAGCTAGTGCGCATGTGCTCATGTGGCCGCTCACTCGGCTCCACCGCCATGTGGTCACATGTACTTCAACCCACCCGCTCGATCTGCGCTCCAAGCGCGGTAAGCCGGGCATCGATGTGCTGGTAGCCGCGGTCGATCTGTTCGATGTTGTCGATGGTGCTGGTGCCTTCGGCGCTGAGCGCGGCGATGAGCAGCGAAACACCCGCGCGGATATCCGGGCTGGTCATCCGGATGGCGCGCAGGGGCGATTGGAAGTCGTTGCCGATGACCAAGGCCCGGTGCGGATCGCAAAGCGTGATCTGGGCGCCCATCTCGATGAGCTTGTCCACGAAGAACAGGCGGCTCTCGAACATTTTCTGGTGTACGAGAACGCTGCCCTTGGCTTGGATCGCGGTCACAAGGACAATGCTCAGCAGATCCGGCGTGAAGCCCGGCCAGGGCGCGTCGGAAACGGTCATGTTGCTGCCGTCGATGAACTTGGTGATGGTGTAGTGCTCCTGTGCCGGAACGAAAATGTCGTCGCCGTTCCGCACCACCGCGATGCCCAACTTGCGGAACACTTCCGGTATCACGCCGAGGTGTTCGTAGCCGGTGTCCTTGATGGTGATCTCACTGCGCGTCATGGCGGCCAGGCCGATGAAGGAGCCGATCTCGATCATGTCCGGCAGCATGCGGTGTTCGGTGCCACCGAGTTCCTTCACACCATCGATGTGCAGGAGGTTGCTGCCGATGCCGCTGATCTTCGCGCCCATGCGCACCAGCATGTTGCAGAGCTGTTGCAGGTAGGGCTCGCACGCCGCGTTGAAGATCGTGGTACGTCCTTCGGCGAGCACGGCGGCCATCACGATGTTGGCTGTTCCGGTCACACTGGATTCATCCAACAGCATGTAGGCACCCTTCAATTGCTTCGCCTCGGCTTTGAAGAAACCTTCCTTCTGGTCGTACCGGATCTCCGCGCCCAGTTTTTCGAAACCGATGAAGTGCGTGTCCAGGCGGCGGCGGCCGATCTTGTCTCCACCGGGTGTTGGTATGTAGCCCTTCCCGAATCGGGCCAGCGATGGGCCAACGACCATCACGCTGCCGCGCAATCCGCCACCGAGCTGCTTGAACTCGGGCTTGAGGAAGAACTCGATGTCCACGTTCTTCGCCGTGAAACGCCAGGATCCGCTGCCCAGGCTTTCCACCTGCACGCCCATGAAGCGCAACAGGTCGATCAGCTTGTTCACGTCCACGATGTCCGGCACGTTGTGGATGGTGACCGGCTCGGCGGTGAGCAGCACGGCGCAGAGGATCTGCAACGCTTCGTTCTTGGCGCCCTGTGGCACCACTTCGCCCTTCAAGCGGCGACCTCCCTGGATGCGGAAACTTCCCATTTGCTGCGTTGATCGTGCGGGCCAAAGCAACAACGGGCCTGTGGGTGCTCGCGGTGCATGCGCCGCCGACTTTGAACGGCAGGCTGTGGATCGGGACGGAGCGGTGCCGATCTAGTACCGCTTCTTGCGGTTGCGGTTCCGCTTTTTGCTGCCGCCTCCGCTGTTGTTGTTGTTGTTATAACGCTTGCGGGTGTCCACCTCATTGCGGGGTCCGCTCTGCTGGGTCCGCAGGAGATCCGCCGTGGCGGCGAGCTGGGTCTCTTCCTTCAACTTCAACTTGCCCTTGCTCAATTCGGCCAGGTCCTTCAGGATCACACCATCGGGCACGGTATCGCGGTTCCAGGCGAGGAACTGCTTCTTCATATGGTTGGCGATCACCGTGGTGTAGGCATCCTTCTTCTCACCATCCTCCAGCGCCGCGCACTGGTCGATCATGCGCTCCACCATCTTGCCGTAGTGCCCGTACTTGATCTTGGTCTGCGGATAGGGCACACGGTCTGGCTTGCTCTCCAGTTCCTCCGGTGTGGGCATCGGGTAGGGCGCGTCCACATCGAGCTTGAACTCGCTCATGATCCACAAATGGTCCCAGAGCGTGTGTTCGAAATTGTCGCTTATGCGCAACTGCGGGTTCAAACGACCGATGACCTGGATGATGGCCTTGGCGGTACGGGTGCGCTGGTCGCGGTCCTCCACCTGCATGCAGTGGTCCACCATGCGCTGCACATGCCGGCCGTATTCCGGAATGATCAGGCGGGGGCGCTGTGTGTTGTAGTCGTACGGAACTGGAATGGACTTGCTCATGCGGAGCGGGTAAGCTGAAAGGTGGTGGGCAGAGGCCATGCGCGAATGGGGAGGCCTGCCCGTGAACGGACCAAATGTAGGGAAGCGGCTGGATGTGCAGCCAGTGCGCTTCAAGGTGGTCAACTCTCGACCACCGTCAGCTTCGCGAAGCGCAACCGCTTCTGCCAGCGC
>Ga0105046_10010944_pt1 | contig 14105 bp, 15 predicted proteins | sample MAT03_FD_78385 | JGI IMG/M metagenome (GOLD analysis project Ga0105046, IMG submission 78385) | Freshwater microbial communities from Lake Fryxell liftoff mats and glacier meltwater in Antarctica - MAT-03 (megahit assembly) | ecosystem: Environmental > Aquatic > Freshwater > Ice > Liftoff... | reverse complement strand
AAGGCACGCGTGAAAAAGTGAAAAAGTGAAAATGGGGAAAGGTAAGATTACAAATCAGCCGTAATTCGGATTTAGCAACCTTTTCCCCTTTTCCCCTTTTCACTTTTACCCTTTTATAAATATGGAATTTGAAACTGTCATATATTCTCTCGACGGCACGGTTGCGACCGTGACGATGAATCGGCCTGACGCTTTAAATGCGTTGTCGTTGCAGTTGACGACGGATCTCGGTGCGGCGATCCGGCAGGCGGTTGCCGATGGGGCGAGGGCGGTTATTTTAACCGGAAACGGCCGGGCATTTTGCTCGGGCGGTGATCTGCGGGAGATGCAGTCGATGTGGAAAAAAGAGGGAAGGATCGAGGCTTTTCTGGAAGATCCGCTCGCCGTCCTGCACAATGTTATTAGACTGATCCGCGAAACTCCGGTTCCGTTTATCGCAGCGGTTAATGGAGTTTGTGCGGGAGCGGGAACAAATTTTGCCCTCGCCTGCGATCTGGTCGTCGCCGCCGACAACGCGACTTTTAACGAAGCGTTTGTCCGCATTGGCCTGTCGCCGGATTGCGGCGGCACTTATTTTCTGCCGCGGGCGATCGGTGAAAAACTGGCGGCGGAACTCTTTATGACCGGCGGAACGATCGATGCCGAGCGGGCATTACAGATCGGTATGATCAATCGCGTCGTGCCGATTGACGACCTCGGCGCAGAGGCGTCGAAGTTCGCCGCGAAACTTTCGGCCGCACCGACCGGTTCGATCGGCCGTATAAAACGAATGCTCAACGCAACATTCTCAAACGACCTGACCAGCCAACTCGCGCTCGAGCATGAATGCCAGATCGAGTCCGGAAAATCGAATGATTTCAAAGAAGGCGTGGCCGCGTTCTTTGAAAAACGTCTGCCTGAGTTTACCGGCAAATAAAATCTAGTTAGGTCAAAAAGTCAGATCAAGATCAGCCGTGCGAAATTTCTAATTCGCACGGCTCTTGTGCGCTTTCGTTCCAACAAAAGCGAAAAAAAAGTTCGAGCCCGCTTTGACACGAAAGATCGAATTCGATAAATTCTTATTGTGAAAGTGAAAATCACTTTCAATAAGAAATCCATTGAGATTATCGGAGTATTATGATCGCAACCCCCACGGGTTGAGTCATTCCCGCTGAGTTGTCAGCAGATATTAGGATTACACGTCAGCAGCTTGATTGACGCTCGTCAATCATAATTTGCTTAGACTTCGGGCCGAGCTATGAAGATCTAGCGGACCGTCAGACAATAGTACAAAAAATAAGAGGAGACGAGAAATGGAAATAACCAGAACAGCAAAACCAGCAAAGAAGATGGCAGATCTGAATGTGTGGCATCGCACCGGATGCGGGGTCGTTCATATGTCTATCGGTGAGACGGTTTTAAATTTTTCGCGGGAAGAGTTCTCGAAATTCGCCGAGTCGGTCGTTGATATACACTGCCGCGGATGGTACCGCACTGGCGAAGAGCATTCGGTATTAGACCTCATTTCCCAGACGCGTGACGGTGAGATGGGGAGGAACACGGCGGTTCACTAGATCATTCCACTCATTCGATCGACCAAATTGAACTGACGAAAATTTTTAGAAAGGTCATATTTTGGCTTCACCTTATCGCGGGCGTTCTGGGCGGCATCGTTATTTTTATAATGTGCGTGACGGGAGCGGAACTTTCATTTGAGAAGAACATTGTCGGATTCGCCGAACGGAGCGAACGTGTGGTCGCGGTCGGTGAGAATAGGTTGTCGCCGCAGGAGATTCTTGCAAAAACCGTCGAGGCAAGGCCGAAGGGGAAGCCGACGGCCCTGCTGGTGAAGAACGATCCCGCGGCGGCGGTTGCGTTTTCGTTTGGCCGCGAAGGACAGATGTTTGTCGATCCTTTACACTGGAGCGATCACGGGCGAGGGGAATAAGAATGTACGCGGTTTTTTTGGTTTTATGACCGAACTTCACCGCTATATCGCGGGCGACGGGCGACGGGCGACGGATCGAAAGGCGGTTACGGGAGCGTGTAACCTGATGTTCCTGTTCCTCGCGATCTCGGGAATTTATATCTGGATGCCGCGAAAATTTAGCTGGCGGCATTTTCGCCCAGTTCTTTGGTTTCGTTCGAGTGTTGTGAGGCGGCGAGAACTCGTACTTCGGGCGGGCTTCTGCATCCTGCTTTATGAAATCGCACGCAGACCGATATTTGGACTGAAATGATGAAATTAAAAACTATATTTATACTGCTCGGTGTTGCAGCATTTGGTTTTTCGGCCTGTGGCAATGGGCCTAATTCTAACTCTGGCGCTGTGAATTCGGGTACATCGACTAAAAAGATCGTTGTCGCCTTAAAACCGGACAAAAATCCCGATCAGATGATGGCCGAGCGGGAATCGCTGCAAAAGTTTCTCTCGGAAAAACTTGGTCAGCCAGTGGAGGTGATAATTCCGCTGTCTGCAGCAGTGATCAATGAGGGGTTCTCGAACGGCACGATCGATATCGGCTATCTGAGCGGCACCGATCTCATAAACGCCAAGGACGCCGAGCTGATGCTGGCCGGCGAACTGAACGGCAAGACAACCTATAAGAGCTACTGGCTTTCGCTCAAAGAGAAACCGTACTCGAGCGTCGAAGACCTTAAAGGTAAGCCGGTTGCGTTTGCCAGCAAGACCAGCACGTCGGGCTTCGTGATACCGCTTTGGGATCTGCGGACAAAGAATTTGGTTTCGGAGAAGGCCGATCCTGAGGAGTTCTTCGGGAAAGGCAATACGTTTTACGGCACCGGTTATGTCTCCGCTGTCGAACGTGTCCTCAACGGCCAGTCCGAGGCCGCCGCCGTGAGCTACTATGTCCTTGACGAGAACAAGTATTTGACCGACGAACAGCGCTCCAAGCTAAAAAAGGTCGCCGAGCAGGGTGATGTGCCAACGCACATCATCGCGGTTCGCAAAACGCTTACCGGAGCCGACCGGGAAAAGTTGAAGCAGGCGATCCTTTCGCTAAACACTGGCGGGAACATCGGGCTTCGCGACAAACTTTTTACATCGAAACTTGTTGAAACAGATCAGGAATCCCACCTAAAGCCGCTCAAAGAGGCTCTCTCGGTCGTTCCGAAATAAATGAATATCGCTACCGAGTCAGTGGCCGCGCCAGTCGTGACGGCGGTCGAGGTGAATGATCTGTCGCTCGAACGCGGCGGCAAGGTGCTGTTCGAGAAAATGTCGTGGTCCATTCCGGCAGGTAGTTTTCTGGCCGTGACGGGGGTGTCGGGTTCGGGCAAGACGAGTCTGCTGGCTTGTCTACGCGGGACACTAAAACCGTCAACTGGGCAGGTTAATCTCAGCGACGATGATCCGTTTTTGACCGGCACCGTTTTTCAGCATCTCGGATTGACCGGCGAACTCAGTGTTTTGACCAATGTCCTGTGCGGCAGTCTCGGCCGGCAGCCGTGGTGGAAAACTCTGTTTGCGTTCAATCGCGAGCAGAAGCAGAGAGCCTACGAAATCATTTCTAGTCTAGGCCTCGCGGGGCTTACTCATAAGCCGGTTCGTAGCATTTCCGGCGGCGAACAGCAGCGCACCGCGATCGCCCGCGTACTGCTCCAGGATCCGCAAATTATCCTCGCCGACGAGCCGACATCCAATCTTGACGCCGCGTTGGCCGACACCGTGATGACCCGTCTTCGAGCATTGGCCATCGAACGAAATCGAACGGTAATATCGGTTTTACACGACCGTAGCGTGGTTGAGCGATTCGCTGACAATGAGCTGTCGATCGGGCCGGATTACGTTAACGGCTGGGTGTTACGTACAATATCCGAGGACGCGTGAGAGAAGATTTTTAGCGCAAGGACGGAAAGGTGCAAAGGATAGATTTTTCGAATCGCGAACTCGACCACCATTTCTTTCTAACCTTGCGTCTTTGTTACTTTGCGTCTTTGCGTTAAATTACTTCTTCCGAAAGATTGTTACACATTGATTGAAAACAAATCCATTCCCAAACTTGGCTGGCGAGACCGGTTTACGGCATTTCGGGCAACCTTGCTGCTGTTTGCGGTCGCGGTCATATTTTCGCTCCCGGCTCTTACCGGTTCAGGCCGCGATCTGAACTATTTTGAGAACATCCGCCGGTTCGCGGCGAAGTTTTTTCCGCCCGACTTTTCCGCCGCTCCGCAAATATTCGCAGCTCTCGGCGAAACGATCCAGATCGCGGTAATGGCAACGGTCATTGCGACCTTGATAGCGGTGCCTCTCGCTGTCGCCGGTGCGCAGAATATCGCTCCGCGATGGATGAATCTCGCCGTGCGGATGATTCTAAATGTCATTCGAACGTTGCCCAGTTTGATTTGGGCTCTGCTTGCGGTCGCCGTCGTCGGGCCGAATACTCTGGCGGGCGTGATCGGTTTGACGTTTTACAGTATTGGCTATCTCGGCAAGTTTTTCAGCGACGGCTTTGAGTCCATCGACCCCGAAATTCCGGACGGCCTGCGTGCCTCGGGTGCCGACCCGATCCAGGCGTTTCAGTTTGGCATGTTGCCGCAGGTGAAACCGCTGGTTGTGAGCCACGTGCTGTGGATGGTCGAGTACAACATACGCTCGGCCGCGATCATCGGGTATGTCGGAGCGGGCGGGATCGGATTGCTGCTTCATACGTATCAAGAATTCGGGCAGTGGGATAAATTTTCGGCCGTTCTTATCTTCATCCTCGCCATGGTTACCGCACTCGATTTTTTCGGCGAATGGCTCCGTAGCCGTATTTTGCTGAACCGATAGCAGTTGTCGATATTCACTACAGTCTCTGGCCGAGGCGTGACGACTCCATGTTGGATCTGATGGATCAAATCGATATTCACTGTAATACGATTCGGACGGTGAAGAATGTTTTCATGTCAGAACCGTGAATGGCGGGAAACACCAGAGATTAGCCACGAATGGCGCGAATAACACGAATTGGAAATCTCGCTGATTCGTGTCATTCGTGGCAAAACGCCTCTTTCTGTTGTTAGATCTCACACGGCTTTCTGAAAACCTATTTGACCGTTTATCCTATCTAGATGCATTCGCTGACCTACGGTGAGCTTATTCGCCGGAATCGCAATTTTCGTAATCTGCTCGCGGGACAATTCATCTCGGAACTTGGCAATTGGTTTAATTTTATTGCTGGCCTGGGTGTGGTGCGCCTTGTCTCCGATGCGTCGCCGACAGCGGCGGGGTTATTTTTTCTGGCACGTCTTCTTCCGTTCTCGATAATGTCACCTATCGCCGGAACCTTCGTCGACCGATTTTCGCGGCGAAAGGTGATGATCTTTACCGACATCGCCCGTGTCTTTATTGCTCTTTCGTTTTTACTTGTAACCGGGGCGGAAAACCTTTGGATCGCATATGTAGCAACGGCTTTGCTTTCAACTTTTGGTGCATTCTTTGACGGAGCAAAAAATGCAGCGGCTCCGAATCTTACGGGCAAGGAAGGCCTGTTGGCGGGAACAGCCCTGCTTTTCTCGACCCGCTTTCTGCTCATGGCGATCGGGTCGGCACTAGGCGGTTGGGCGGCGGCGGTGTACGGGTATGAGATTGCGTTCCTGATCAATGCCGCATCGTTTGCTGCCTCGGCCTACGCCGTCTGGCTCATTCCCGAAGAGGCTGTTCGCGAAGACGAGACTGCGGAGCGTCCGAAACGCGAGTCGTTCATCACCGAATTGAAAGAGGGAATTCACTACTCGGTTACGAATCGCTTCGCTCTAACAATCCTCATAATGAACATGATCTGGGCGCTCGGCGGCGGATCGATCAACATTATTTTCGAACGTCTAGGCGGTATTCATTTTGCGTCGGTCGAAGGCTGGAACCCCGACGCCGCCGTTGCGGTTCTATGGACGGCGACCGGTTTGGGCCTGACCTTTGGAATGCTGATAGCGCGAAGAACATCGGTGTACCTCGATCGCAAGAATCGCAACACGGCATTTATCTTTTGGACATTGATCATCCACGGGATTTTGTTTTCGATCGGCGGATACATGCCGAGCCTGTTGCTGTTCGCGGTGTTTGTTTTTGTTTCGAGAGCGATCGTCGGAGTGGAATATGCCGTGCAGGAAACGATGTTCCAACGAAGCCTGCCAGATTATATTCGCGGACGTATCTCAACGATCAATCGTGGTGCGGAGCTGACAATTTTCGGGCTCTCAAGTTACGTCGCCGGCCAAGCGATGTTCTACATCTCGCCACAAACGCTCACGGTCATCTCCGGAATACTATCCGCAACGGCCGGCGTTGTCTGGTACCTTCGGGAGCGAAAGTCGGAACCGGTTCGGTGAGCGAAACGGGTTAGGCGGTGATGATGACGGCTTTCGTTCCGGTGAGTTCGGAAAAATCTTTAGTGTAAACCGTATCGACGCGGCGGATGCGCGAGATCGTATCGACGATGTCCTGCGTCGAGATGAATCCGGCCTCGACGTGGGCGATCGCCCAATGTTTGATATGCGAAGCTTTTTTTAGCGTCTCGTCGAGCAGCCGCAGATACTGCGACTTTGTTTCGGTTGCGGTACCGAGACGGCCGGACTGGGCAGATTCGAGATCATCCCAGAAGTCTGCGCCGCTGCGAAGCCACTCCTCACGCCAGGCATTTCGCCCGAGACTTGCCTTCAAAGTATTTGCGTGAGGCGACGGAAGCCTTAAAAAGACGAGGTCGGTGAAACTTTCGACGAGAAAGTCGTCGGCCAGTTTATTGTGACAGGTGTTGTTGCGCCCGTTGTGAGATGCCTCGGGTTCGATCGACCACAAACGCCGAAATACCGTGGATAACGGTTGCCGCAATTCGCGGGTCGCATCCGTGAATGACATTACGTATTGTCCCGCCGCCATCGCAATGCTCGCTGCGATCGCACGGGCGACGGGCGTGGAAAGCTTGTCGATATTCCGCCGGACATTGTCGAACCACCAAGCATCCGTTTCCGAAAACCACGCCGTCAGTTCCGGATTATGAAGGCGCCAGCCGGGAACATAGGCATCTTCGAGGACGACATTTACTTCGTCGGAGGAAAGCTTGTCACCGCTGTTCAAAATATGAGCGACGCTTCGTGTCCACGCCGACTGCATCGGATCGTTCGCGGCAACGCGGACATCCCAACGCTTTAGATAAGCTCCGACCGCCGGATCGGGCGTAAAAGGCAGGGCGGCGGAGTCGAATTTCATTCGGCGAAGAACGTTTAATTCGAACGCCAGCCAGCTCTTTGGTGTATTTTTCAGTTGGGCGTGCATAAATAACTCTCGATGAATTATCGCACAAATTCAGATCGATGATGTAGATCTGCGCCTGCGAAAAAGCCGCCAGATCTGAGCTGTAGTCAAATCTAAGGGATTCGGATGTAGTAGCAAATAGCAAACGTGACCGCCGCTATCATACAAATTACTAGAAGCGGAACCCCCAGATTGACGATGATCGCAGTTGTTCGTGAAAGAAGATTGTTTCGCAATTTTTCCATGGGAAGAGTCTGTCGCTCCGTGAATTAAAATAATTTGCTTTTCTATCTTTATATGATAAAAATAGCGAAAACCTTACAGACTTATTAAATTTTTGTTAGAGATTTTTTAAAAACGAAGGTTTATTAGGCGAAGGTGAAATCAGCTTTCACTTCTTCGACAGGTGTTTTAATGGTTAAAGGCAGGGTGAGAAATGCCTTGACGACAGCGGGGTCAAATTCGATTGCGGCCCATTCGGCCATGTATTTGCGGGTATTTTCATCGGTCAGGGCGGGACGGAACGGGCGTTTGCTGGTCAACGCGGCATACGTGTCGGCAACGCGAAGGATACGAGCGGCGAGCGGTATGTGTTCGCTCTCGAGGCCGTCAGGATATCCGTTGCCGTTCCACCATTCGTGGTGCCAACGGACAATGAGCTGCACGCCGCGTGAAAGTCCGGCCTTGGCGGCAGATTGTTCCCCGATAACCGGATGACGGTGCAGGTCGATGCGTTCATCTGTCGTCAGAACGCGCGCCGATTTGATGTAATCGCGGTTCATCTCCATTTCGCCGACGTTTCGTATGAGAGCGGCCTGTTGCAGAAAGAAGCGGTCGTGCGATTCGAAATTGAACAATAAGCCGAGCGAGTCGACAATCGCCGCAACCTCTAGCGAATGACCGCCCGGATAGCCTTCGAACTCATCTGCGCTTGATGACATTCGGATTAGTTTGTCGTCGAATTTTGGCTTTTCAGCGAGAATGCTTTGCACGTCGTTAGTGTAAGAGTTCGGCGTATAAAGTTCAATCGCTAGCGACCGATGACCTAGGATCTAATGCTTTCCAACAGGTCGCGGGCCTCGCGATTGTCGGGAAATGTTGCGAGCATGCGGTTCAATTCGCCCTCGGCCCGCTTCATAAGTTTCATCTGGATGAAAAATTCGACGAGAATAATGCGGTAGTTCGGGTTTGTCGGTTCGAGTTTTATGGCGGTCTGGATCTCGCCCTCGGCCTTGTGTCGATGCGTGGAATCGGCCGACAGTGCCTTGCCAAAAAAGGCACGATAACGCGGCACATCCGGGGCAAAATGAGCTGCACGAGCGAGAAATGGAAGCGACGCTTCGTATTGATTCTGCATCAGCAGGTTAAAGCCATGGTCGAAATTCTCCATTGCCTGCTGCATCTGGACCTCAACATTTTTCGGCGGACCTCCGCTCGATCGTTCCTTTTCTTTTTCCGCGATCTCCTTTCGCATTTTGAAGTCGTAGTTCTCACGAATGTCGACGTTTTTGAGCGTTTCATGAGCTTTCGCAAGCTCGGTGAACGCATGTTGGACGCGGGTAAGGATCTGGCTGTCCTGTTTGTGAAAGTGATCGGGATGGAAGAGCTTAGCAAGCATAAAATATGCCAGCTTTACTTCGCGCTGTTCGGCTTTCGGATCTATCCCGAGTACATCGTAATGGGTTGCGGCACTTTCGACGCGAGCCAGGTATTCGTCCAGAGTTATGGCGACGTCGAGTTCCGGCTCAATTGCTTTCGGATTGGGCTGAGCCGTAATTTTAACCTCCGGTTCGACTATCACAGGCGTTGCGATCTTCGCCTCACGTTTTATTTCGAGCTTGGCACCGCGAAGTTTTGCGACCGAGAAATCGCTAAATGCGGCATTCCAATCCTTGCGGATCACGAGGCCGCCAAGCCACAGTGTATAAAGAGCCTTGAATGCTACTGCTTCACTTATTTCTGCTCTGGCCGCCAGCTCGCCCGCCTTCATCGAGTGGTCGCTGAACCGAGTCAAAACGTGTAATTCGTCGGAACCTAGATTTACGTTTTCGCCGAACGATTCGGAACGCTCAAACGCTTCTTCGACGCTGCGGAAACGTCCGAGAACTGTATCCACACTCAAGCATCGGGCGTACTCGACCAGGATCTTCGCTGTGTTTACATCGAAGGCAAGGCCGTCCCTGATCCGGGCGAGAGAGTCAAAACTCCATTCGCCCTCCGCCCAGCCGAGAATATCGACCACGATTCCCTCGATCTGGTCGATGAAAAGCTGATCAGTCTCCGATTTCGTTAAAAAATTCGTTTTTTGCAGGTAAGTTGTGAGTTCGAAATCACTTGCAAAGTTGGGTATCGATGCGAGATCCTCGCGCGTCAGCCGGTTTCGGCGAAGCAGAATGTCGAAAAGTCGCGACGACCGCGCATTAGAAACGGCGAACGGCAAACGGCCGTGAGTGAAATAAAGAATGCATTTTTGATCCTTATTTGATAGGCGGAGACTGCCCGATAATTTCGCGTGCGAGATCTCGGCGACGAGTTCGGCGAAAGGATGGGCGAGAAAATTCCCATTTAATTCCAGTTCGGTTTGAGGGGTCATTTTTGCTAAAACCAGGGAAGGGAGAAGACTTTTCAATGATAACAAATATCGTGACCAAAAGTTAAGCCTTATTTTTCGCGTTTTAGAAAGCTATTTGATAGCATTTGATGAAATCGAAACGGCTATAATTCTTCAATGGGAAATGAAATCGAGATCAGGGAATGTGCAACGCTGGACCAGCTTGCGGAATGTGTCGAACTGCAACGCGAAGTGTTTGCTTTGCCGGACGTCGAACTGTCACCGGTCAGACACTTCGTCGTGACAAAGAACGCGGGCGGCTTCACGCTCGGTGCCTATGACGGCGACCGGTTGGCAGGATTTGTTTTGAGTGTTCCGGCTTTTTTGCGTGGCGAGCAGGCTTTCTATTCTCACATGACCGGCGTCCGTCACGAATACCAAAGCCACGGCATCGGAGCGAAGCTAAAATGGGCTCAGCGGAGAAGGGCTCTCAGCGAAGGCGTCAAATATATAAAATGGACCTTCGAGCCGGTCAAGGCACGGAACGCATTTTTTAATCTCGAAAAACTCGGAGCCACGGTCAACGAAATTGAGATCAATTTTTACGGTACCGATTACGGAACCGCACCGGAAACTGCGGGTAATAAGATCGGACTCGCCAGCGATCGTCTATTTGCCGAATGGAATCTTGAGGGTGAAAAGGTGCAAGCTCTTGCCGCCGGCGAAAATTACGTCACGCCGGGCGAACCTGCCGCTGAGGTGATTATAATTAACGATTGGGCCTCGCTCGTCGAAGATGATGCGGCCGTTGCGTTGGAACTCCAGCTGCGTGTCAGGCGTGACTTCGTGGCGGCATTTGCCGCAGGTATGGTTGGACGTGCATTTCGCCGCGACGCTGATCATCCCGCGTATCTGCTATACAAAGAATAACGATGTCGACTTTTGAGATAGACCCAAACATTCGAAAGGCAAAAACGCTATCGGCGGAGTTCTATACCGACGAGCGTTATTTTGAACTTTCGAAAGAGAAGATCTTTGCCCGAACGTGGCAATTTCTCGGAAAGGCCGACGAGGTAGAGGTGCTTAAACCGGTTACGATCCTGCCGGGGTTTCTCGATGAACCTGTCTTGATCGTCAAGTCGTCGGAATCGTTTTCGTGCCTCTCGAATGTCTGTACCCATCGCGGAAAAATATTGGTCGAGGAGTCGTGCAACGCCGATCTGATCCGTTGTTCATATCACGGCCGCCGATTTCTGCTTGACGGCAGATGTATCTCGATGCCCGAATTTGAGGGCGTCGAGGGATTTCCGTGCGAATCCGATAATTTGCAGAACCTGCCATTTGCGGAAAGGCAGGGCTTTTTGTTCACGTCGATAGATCCGGTCGACACATTCGAGGCGTTTGTAAATGGCGCGGCCGTCCGTCTTGACGAAGTCGGACATGAGGGATTGCGACTGACGGCGACGCGTGAATATGAGGTCAGTGCACATTGGGCATTGTATTGCGAAAACTACCTCGAGGGATTTCACATTCCATACGTTCATCATGGCCTCAATGAGGTAGTCGATTACGGAAGCTATACGACCGAGACATTCCGGTATTCGAGCCTGCAAACGGGTTACTCCGATGTCGCGGCAAACCCAACTGCTGGCGTTCCCCGTTTCGTATCGGAAGTTGCGGCACGATACCTCTTCATTTTCCCGAATTTGATGTTCAACTTTTATCCGTGGGGAATATCTGTGAATGTCGTACGTCCGATCACGCCGAACAAAACTGTAGTCGAATTCCTGACCTACGTCCGTGATGAAACATTGCTCGAAAAAGGTGCTGGTGCCGATTTACATACGGTCGAAATGGAAGACGAAGCCGTTGTCGAAAGCGTGCAGAGAGGAATTCGTTCGCGATTCTATTCACACGGCCGATACTCACCAACGCGTGAACAGGGAACGCATCAGTTTCATCGTTTGATAGCGGAGTTTATGGGTTGATTGCGGGTATGACTGCGGTTATACTGAACGAGTGACATTTCCGATAATAGGCTGAAAAATTTATTTAATATGAAAACAGCAATTTCCGTACGTGATCATCTATTCGAACGTATAAATATATACGCGAACCAAAAGAAGATGTCGAGAAGTCAGCTTTTTTCCGAGGCGGCCGAGGAGTATTTAATGAAGAGAGAGGACGATGAAGATATTACGGCCAGCTTAAACGCCTTATACGCTACGGAGGATTCATCGGTCGATCCAGTTTTATTAAAAATGGCATTAATGTCATTGCCTAACGAAGAATGGTAATGAGGCGCGGAGAAATTTGGTGGGCCGATTTGCCCGGGCCGGTTCAATCTGGGCCCGGCTACAGGCGGCCAGTTTTGGTCGTGCAGGATGATGAATTCAATAAAAGCCTTATTAAGACTGTGATCGTTGCGGCGATAACGACCAATTTGCGTATTGGTATGGCTAAAGGAAATGTCTTAATAACGGCAAAGCAAAGTGGGTTAGAAAAAGATTCGGTCGTCAATGTCTCTCAATTACTGGCGATTGACAAGACGCTTTTGTTTGAAAGGGTTGGAGAACTTTCCGCAAGCAAAATCGAGCAGATTGACGCCGGGTTACTTAAAATATTGTCACTCCTGCCAGTAAAATCCAAATGACGACGGAAGTACAGACAAAAATGCTACGCTCGGAAATCGAGCGGCACAGTGACCTGTATTATCAGCAGGACGCACCGGAGATCTCGGATCTTGAGTTCGATCAGCTTTTGGAGCGGTTGAGGGCGCTCGAGACGGAGCATCCTGAACTGATCACGCCTGACAGCCCGACGCAGAGGGTTGGCGGGAAGGCGACGAGTTTGAAGCCGTTTACGCACACGGTCGCGTTGATGTCGCTGGATAATTCGTACAATCTGGATGATCTCAAGGCGTTCACTGAGCGGTGCGAGCGATTGGCAGAGGGAAGAAAGCTCGACTACGTTGCGGAACTCAAGATCGACGGCCTGAGCGTTTCCTTGCATTACGAAAATGGAATCCTGGTTACAGGTGCGACGCGCGGCGACGGTTCCCAGGGTGATGAGGTGACGCAGAATGTTAAAACTATCCATTCGATCCCGCTAAAATTGAAGGCGGACGCACCGGCCCATGCCGAGGTTCGCGGCGAGGTATTTTTATCGAGGTCGCAGTTCGCGAAGATCAACGCCGAGCCTGAGATGCTTGGCGAAAAGACGTTCGCCAATCCCCGTAATTGTGCGTCGGGGACGCTGCGGATGCTTGATTCGGTGGTTGTGGCTTCGCGGCGGTTGGATATGTTTCCGTACGATGCGTTTACGGGAAACGCGAAGATGTTCGCGACTCACGCGGAGGTTTTCGAGTGGTGCGGGCGAAATGGATTTAATGTAAACCCGTTCGTACGCGTCTGCGTCGATTTTGAAGAACTTGCTGTCTTTATCGCGGAGATGAAAACGGTCCGCGATGGGCTCGATTACGAGATCGATGGTGTTGTTGTGAAGGTCAATTCGACCGCGTTGCAGGACGAATTCGGAACGACGACGAAGGCTCCGCGGTGGGCGATCGCGTATAAATATCCGGCAAGGCAGGCGACGACGCGGCTGCTCGGCATCGGCATTCAGGTCGGCCGGACGGGAGCGTTGACGCCGGTCGCACATCTTGATCCGACATTGCTCGCGGGCACAACTGTCGCTCGTGCTTCGCTGCATAACGAAGACGAGATCAAGCGGCTCGATCTCAGGATCGGCGATTACGTAATGATCGAAAAGAGCGGCGAGATAATTCCGCAGGTCTTGTCTGTTGTAACGGCGAAACGGGATGGTAGTGAGACGGAATTCGAGTTTCCGAGAAGTTGTCCGGTTTGCTCTTGGGAAGCAATTCGTCCCGAAGGCGAAGCGGTTCGGCGCTGTTCGAATCCTGATTGTCCGGCAAAGCTAAAGGCTCGCGTCCTATATTTCTCGTCGCGAAAGGCAATGGATATCGAAGGCTTGGGCGAGGTTTTGGTCGAGACGCTGGTGGATAACGGTTCAATTAAAGATGTGGCGGAACTGTATTTGCTGAAGGTGGAACAGATCGCTTCGCTTGACCGAATGGCCGAAAAGTCTGGTACGAATCTGATCGATCAGATCGCGGCAAGCAAAGACCGCGGACTTCAGCGTTTGCTTTACGGCATCGACATTCGGCATGTCGGCGAGCGTTACGCGAAAATTCTCGCCAAGCATTTTAGAAGTATTGACCGTCTTGCTGAGGCGAGCGTCAAGGAACTCGACGACATTCACGAGATCGGTCGGTCCGTTGCCGAGAGCGTTTATGAATGGTTT
>Ga0105046_10010943_pt1 | contig 14107 bp, 3 predicted proteins | sample MAT03_FD_78385 | JGI IMG/M metagenome (GOLD analysis project Ga0105046, IMG submission 78385) | Freshwater microbial communities from Lake Fryxell liftoff mats and glacier meltwater in Antarctica - MAT-03 (megahit assembly) | ecosystem: Environmental > Aquatic > Freshwater > Ice > Liftoff... | reverse complement strand
GTGACAAGCTGCGCAGCGCCCTGCGCGGCGCTGGCAAGTGGACTGTCGAGATCGTCAAGCGCTCTGATACCGCAAAGGGGTTCGTGCTGCTGCCCCGCCGCTGGGTCGTCGAGCGAACACTGGCTTGGCTCAATAGAAACCGCCGCCTCGCAAAGGACTTCGAGCAAACCATCGCTTCAGCCACCGCATGGCTCTTTATCGCTTCGATCCAGCTCTTCGTACATCGCATCGCAAAGCTATGAAATTACGCCAAATAATCATGAATCAGACTCTGAGAGAATCAAATTTGCGAAGATGATGGGTTTTTGGCATGCGCCGTAGGCATTGACACTTGCAGAACACCGTGTGACACTTTGTGCGTTTCCAATACGACTCTGCGACGAGACTTAACTGTGGTGTAGAAACTTGCTGCCGAGGGGGGTCGACTGGATGCCAAGTCTTGGCCTCTACGAACTGCTTGCGCCGCAATTCCTGGTGGGATTTGCGTTTCCTGACCATATCGATTCCTATCTTTCACGTCTGGAAGTGGTCGACCTGCAGACTGCGGTTGCTGAGACCGCGATTGTGCACAGCGGCCGCGTGCAGTTTGGCAGTGGCCAGTCCGGAACGGCAAGCCATCAGGCCCCCGGCGAAACCGGCGTGCTGCGCTTCAGCGATGTGGGGATGCAGTTCCGGCTGACCTTGCCGCGCGACGGCACCAGCGCAATCGACACCGCACTTTCCCGCATTCTGGCGCTGCCCGCCCTGCCGGTCAGCTTGACCGGCGCTGTTACCGGCCTGAAGGGATTGTTTGACGCGCTTGGGCCAACCGATGCGACCGCTGCGGCCGCGACCGATTATCCGGGTCTCGGCTTCCGGCTGGAGCTTTTGGTCAGCGTGCTCACCTTCCATCTGCCGGCCAAGGATTGGCTGCCCGGAGAGTATCATGCTGCCACAAGCCGGATCGTGCCGAAGCCTATCGGTGCGGGCGAAGCGCCCGACGTTCGCTTCGTACTGCCACGGATAGCGCTGGTTTACAGCCAGGGCGAGGACTTCTCCAACCCGCCTGTCTTCGCGGTCACATCCTGGGGCGATAGCGGTTTCGATGCGGCGTCAGACCTCGCTGAAGGCGAAATCCTGCGCATGGAGCCTCCGATCGCGCTTAATGCCAGTCAGACTTTTGCCTTTGGCGTTGACCAGCTCGGGGTCGACAACAGCGCTAACAATACGCCGGCAGAGCTGCTTGGGCGTTTTGGCATCGATGAAGGCTGGAAGGGGATTCACTGCAAGGCGGTGCAACTCTATTTCTCGCAAGAGAACAAGGGCTGGGCGTTTAATCTCGGCGTGCGCGACCTGCTGGTATCATTTTCTGGCGATGTCTGGCTGCAAGCGCGCGCTGATCTGATTGGTCCGGCCGACACGCTGGTGGTCGAGCCGAGTTTCTTCGCTGGCGGCAAGGTCGTAACGTCCAGCACGCCTGCGACCGCTGCCGACGGGCTGGTCACGCTTCCACCCGATGGCCTGGTGCAGGTTGCGATACGCGGCGGCAAACCGCCATTCGACGTGGCCATAGCCATCGCGGACAGCAACGGAGTCAGCGCCAATTTGAATGGCGGTGCGGTGGTTGCAGCGCTCGATCAGGGCGGCGCCCGCGCGGCGGGCGACTATGTTTTGACGATCACCGTGACTGATGCCTCGCCCACTACAAAAACGCTGAAATACCGTCTCACGATTGCGGCGAGGGCGGACGATTCCGCGCGCGGCCTGGCTGCCGACCGGCAAACCCCGCCCGCGGCGCTGCCGGCCGCCGTGCTGACGCAATTGGCCGGGCCGGCCAATATGCCGGCAAGCTATGGCATTTCGCTGGAGAATGCCACGCACGCGTCACCCGTGCTGGTGATCAACGGCCCGGCCGGTGCCACCCTGCGCCTCGATGGGCAACCGGTGCCGCTGGCGGGCAACAAGGCCAGCATCCCGGTACCGGCCGGCACCACCTCATCACCGCTGGCGATCAACGTGGTCTTTCCCGCCCAGACCAGCACCGAACAGCGATCATTCACGCTGTTTTTTTCCAAAGGCCAGCCAGACCCGGAACATACCGATCAGAAATTCGCGAACTATGACCTGCCGCGCTACACGGGCAGCGGCTTGCCGCGCGACACTGAGTTCGACAACAGCCGCCCTCCTGGACAAAGCGGCGGAGCAGGCGGTGCCGCCGCGCTGAGACAATGGCTGCAATCGAAGATTATTCCGACGGAGGGCATCGAATTGGCAGCGACTGCCAGTTTTGAGGATTCCGCCAACTCAAACCGTGACCAGAAGCTGTCTGAACGACGGCTGGCGGTTGTGAAGGCGATTGCTGCAGCGGCCGGCATCAGGCCGCCTGCGGGCGCCGCGAGCGGCCATTTCAAGCCCGGAACCTCCACGGTCAACGACCCACCAGACGATCCCAACGATCGCAACGTGGTTGTAACCGGCAAGGCGAGCGTAGCCAGAACACCTGCAATCACCTTAAATGCCACAATCAGCCGACCGGCTGTCCCCACCGCGCCCCCACCCCCGGCTCCGCCAAAGGCGCCCATTCCCAAGCCTCCCAGCAATGCGCCGCCATCCGTGTTTCGCCGCGCCCACCTGCGATTTGGCCTCGAACGCAGCCAATTGACGCTGCTCGAAATCGGCGGCCAGTTCGATTTCGAGACCGGCCTGGAAGCCAAGTTGCGCAATTCCACCTCCGGCAGCGGCGGTGCCATAGGCGGGAGTGAGTTGGGGCTTAGGCTGCAAAGCCAGGACCCGCGGACGCCGGACGGCGTCGTCGATTTTCGGCTGACCATCACCTATGATCCGGCCACCTTCTCGATTACCGAGGAACTGGCCGCCGGCGCTGCCCCTGCGGGAAAGAAGGGGTTGGCATTCCGCGAATATCCCGCCGGAAATGGCGGCACACTCGTCAACAGCGCCGGCGCACTTCTGGCGATGGCACCTGTCATCAACAGCGTGGCGGCTTCGGTTGATCCGAAATCGGCTGGCGACTGGGTTACGATCGGCGCATCGGTGGCCGTCCCGCTGACGCTTGGGATAAGTGGAATACTGAAGACGAGCGCGCTGACATTCTATGGGATGGCGATCAAATCCCGGCAGTTCGTTCCGCCGGGAGAGCCGCTCAGGGTCGCCAATGTCGGGGTCATTTTCGACTATGGGGTCGATCTGCTGCTGAATATCCCCCCGCTTGGCATTACGTCGCGCGGGCCCATAAGGGTCAGGTATAATGCCGTCGGGATGCGGATCAACTTTGGGGCGGCGCCGGTTTACGAGCCGATCTTCGATACGTCCAAGGGCTATAGCCTTGAGATCGCCGATCCCAATCTCATCACGCTTCCCCCCCCGCTCGACAATATCCTGCGGATTCTTGCGGTCCGGCTGGCGCGGGTCAATCCGCTCACGCTCGAGCTTGATCTTGCGCTGAAAGTCGATCTGGGGGTCGTGAGCGTCGACACGTTCAAGGTGAAGTGGCCGATCGATCCGCAGGGCGCCCCGCAGATACTGCCGTCAGGTGCCAGGCTCAATGTGCCGGGCGTCATGATCGGTGAAGGCATCGTTAATATCCTGCAGCCGCCGTTCAATCCGCCGCCTGACATGCCAACCGGCGGCGGGTTTGAAGGGATGGTGGACGTCACGCTCGTACCCCTGAAATTGCGGATTGCGGCAAGCATCGGCGTTCGTGACATCCAGCAGCAGACGCCGCCGCGCCGCGCGGTGGCCGTCTTCCTTGGCCTTTCCGTTACCTTTCCTGCGCCGATCGTGCTGGGTCAGTCGGGGTTGGGGCTTTATGGCCTTTCGGGCCTGTTCGCGATGCATTACCGCCGCATCGAAGACGATCCCAACCCGAACGACGCCATCGGGCCGGCGCTGCACTGGCTCGCCAACGTGGCCGAGGGCGAGCCATCCAAGCTGCGGCGTGCGGATGGCACCCTTATCTGGGACGTGGCGCTGGACCGCTGGAGTTTCGGGGTTGGTGCCATATTGGGCACGGTGGAGGGTGGTTTCCTGGTGCTCACCAAGGGCACACTCGTGCTGGAGCTGCCTGGCCCCCGGATCTTGATCTTCGTCAACGTCAAGATCATCACGCCGCCGATCAAGGCATTGAAACCGGCGGCCGAGCTGGTGACCGGCATTCTGGGTGTGCTCGATCTGGATTTCAATCTTGGCCGGGTGACGGTTGGCATCTTGATCGACATGAAACTCGGGCCAACCGGCGATCTGCTGTCGATCAGCATACCGATCGAACTGTTTTTCAACCTGCGCGACACGCGGGATTGGCATTTCTACATCGGCACATTCCAGGCGAAGGTAACGGCGCGCATCCTGAACCTGTTTGATGCCTATGGCTATCTGATGGTATCCGGCGGCGACATTGCCGATTGGCCCGGCAGGGGAACCACCAGAACCCTTCCCGGCCTGGCGGTTGCAACCGGATTTGGCGCATCAATCGAACTCGGCAGCCGAAGCATGGGGCTTTACGCGACCGCCGAGTTACTGGTTGATGCGGCGGTTTCCTTCAAGCCTTTCTTCTTTGTCGGCACGGGTGAAATCACCGGCGAACTCTGTGTCTTCATCGTTACGATAGAAGTCAGCGGCCGGGCCGATGTGGAGGGGCCTGATCCGGTGTGGGCCCGGCTGGAATTGTGCGGCAGCGTGAAAATCCTAGGGTTGCCTACTCCCAGAAGATGCGTAAAGCTCAACTTCGGGTCGCAGCGCCCCGCGCTGGTTGCTCCCGATCTGGTGAGCGGTGTTTTTCTGCAAAGCCATGCGCCGGTGCTGACCGCCGGCCAAGCCACCGAACGGCCGATCGACGCCAGCCTTGGCAATGCGGTGGCCGTCGGCAACAATTTACCGCTGCCGGTGGTTCCGATCGATACGGTGCTGGTTGTACAAATGATCGGGCCGCCATCGGTTGCTGGGGCAACCAGCTTCACCGATGCGATTGCAACGCCCCCTAATTTACTGGCAGTCGGTATACCGATCGGCGGTGATGCCACGGTGCGTTACGAACTTGAGGCGCTGACGCTCGATCAGCCGCTGGTTGGCAGCGGCGTCGTACCGGCGACCTGGCGGCTTGATCCCGGTTCGACGACGGGCGGATCAAAGACCGGCATCGACCTTGCACTGCTCAGCCGCGTTCCTGTCACCGGTGAACGCGCCCTGGAGCGCTCGACCGACCTGACCGGCCTCGTGGCACTTCGCTGGCAAAATCTCTGCACTCCGCCCGCCCCGCCCACCTGTGTATTGTGGACATTCTGCGGTCAGCCCATCGGCACGCCGGAACGTGGCTGGATTCTGGCCGGCCATCCGCTGCCTGATCCGCCCGGCACCCTTCGCGCATCGCCGCCGCCGGTCTGGCTGGACGTGCGCCTGCCTGCAGTGTCGACCGCGGATTGGCAGCGGTCGTTGCTGGCGCCCTTGTATGGCTGGTCCTTGCTGCCGGCAATGGTGATTGCCGGTGACTGCCGGCCGCGCCGCCCGCCGGATAGGCCGCGCGGCGATCCCGGCGGCACGCTGAAATGCTGGCTGGAACTGTTGGACCGGGTGCGGCGGTGGCTTTGCCAACTGCTTGCCAAACTCTGTGCGCGGATCGATCCGCGGCGTTCGAAATTGCAGCGGGACCCTGAGCCGGGGCCACCAAAAACGCCCGAGCCGCCGCAAATGCCTGATCTGCAAGAAGTGCCCGTGCAACCACCCATGGTGAAACAGCAGGACATGCTGGGCGCCGGCCGCTTTGGTTTTGTCGACCAGACGCCTGGCCCCGCCGACGATGCCAAGGCTGAGGATGTCTGCTGCCGCGCGCTGCGGCTGCCGCGCGGCCAGACCGTTGCTCCGCCAACCAAGCTGTCGAGGGAAGATGATGCGACCGTCCGCGACATCGAAGCAGCTGTCGCGGCGAACGCCTATGTCGAGATCGTTATCGAACGTTCGGCGCGGGTGCGCCTGCTGTTCGGGTTGACGGTTTCGATGCGCCGCAGCGATGCAATTTCTGTCGAGGAATGGACCAGAGATGGTGTGCTGGTGAGACAATCCACATTGAACAGTCTGGGCGCCACCGACATCGCGGCGAACAGCAGCAACCTGCCCGCTGATTGGCGCAGCGGCAATGCGATCTGGATCGGTCATGTCAACACGGCGATGGCCTTGCTGCGCGACCCGGCACTGGCGACCCCCGTGGCGACACTTGCCGATTTCGTGCCGCGGCCGGACACAAGCCGGCTCCGCCTGCGCATCGTGCCCGGCAACGCCCTGCTTCCCGCCGATCAGGCGCTGCTGGCTTTGCTACAGACTTGCCCAATTGCAGAAATCGAGCGGCACCAGCGGCAGACGGACATCCGCCAAGGCGAGATCAATACCCTTGCACGCTTCAGCGATGTCAACGCGCCAGCCAAGCTGCTGCGGCCGAACACCCGTTATCGCCTTGGCATCCGCTACCGGGCCATCGTCGTCGCGGCCGATGGCACTGAAGGCCCTCCGGTTTTCCATACACCAGCGTTTGAATTCCAGACCGACGCCGCGCCGCCCCGGCGTCTTGATCCCTATGTGATGGGCACCACGCCTGACGACGGCGAGGCCAAGGTTTTCACCAGCGACCCGGTCAAGCTGGTCTTCAACGACGCGGCGGTGAAGGCGCTGTATGAAGCCTATGGAAAATCACTTAAGATCGTGCTGCGATCAGCCGATGGTGCGCCAATCCCGGCGACGACGATCACCCAGCTCGACCCGACAGACGCCGCGTTCGCCACGCCCTATCGCGAAGCGCTGGACGCAATGGCCGCAGGCCTGCCCTGCCTTGCCGGTCAGCTCACCAGGCGCTTGCACGCCACGGCGACCGGCGCGTTCACGCTGCTGCCCGAAATGGCCTATTCCCTGGATGTCGAGCTTGACCCGCCGAATCCTCCCGGGCCGCCCGAGAAGCCGTCAACGCCACTGTTTCGCCGCCAGTTCACCACCGGCCGCTTTGCCGACATGGCGGCGCTAGCTGCCGATCTCACCGGACGGCGCGTACGGCACCATCGCCTGCTGACGCCGCTGGGCGGGCTGCCGGCGCTGGTCGCGCAGCGCGCGCTAGCGACCGACGTCGATATCGAGAACAGCTTTGTCGCGGCTGGAATGGACCGCTTGCCCGCCGCCGTGACGGCTGCGATCCACATTCTGTGGGTGCCCGGCGCCGCCGGCCGGCACACGCCGCATGCGCTGATGATTGACGCGCCGGAGCCGCTATGGCGGACGCGCGCCGCGCACCGAACCGAGGCAGTGCCGCAGCCGTCCACCAATTTGGCCGCATCGGACCCGGCATTCCGCCGCCTCGTCACCGCGCGGGAGGACAGCTTGATCCTGCAGGAAAAATCGCCGGTTGGCCGCGTCGCTGGCTATGTCCGCTCACCGGCCGGCACAAGAACGATCATCCTGTTGAATGCGTCGGCTGCCGGCAGCAAAGTGGAACTTGAACTGCATCGGCCGGCCAGCACCCTGTTTCGCATCGCCGAGGCCACCGTTCCGCTGTTTTCTGTGACACTCGATACCATGGCACCTTGGGAAATGGTCGCATGACGGTGCTGCCCTTCACACGCGGATTTCTGGCGGCATCGGCATGGCTGGACGGCGACGAGATCACGCGATGGCAGGGAATTGCCCAGAAAATCTACATGGCGCCAGGCTATAGGCTGGGCGACGTTCCGATCGCATTGCGCTGGGTTCACGATCCCTTGCTTGGCTTCCCGCGCCAGCCATTTCTGGTGTCGCGCCTTACCAGTGTCCCTGCCAAAGCCGATCCGCTTGCGGGCGGCGGTTCCTTCAGAAATCGTTTCGACCAGAGCATGGCGGAAAGCTATGAAGCGGGTGTGGTGGTCAGTCCCGCTCCAGGTACGCGCCTTACCGTGATGGCCATCGGCGAAGACGGCACCGCCATTGCCGGGCAGTCCGCGCAAGTGACAGGCTTCAGCGAAATCTGGTTCCGCAGCGCCGGCATTTTTGGCCTTCGCGTATTGGGATTGGGCGATGTACTCTCCATGCGGCATCGCCCGCTGGCGCCTCTGCTTGCCGATCCGGGCTGGGAACCGATTGAAATGGTGGGTCTGCCGTTTGCCGGCGGTCCGGGCTCGGTCAGTTATTATGCCACCGAAGCTCAGGGCTTTTTCCGTCCACAGCCCGCCTTGACCGGCGCAGCAGCGGCTCTGCAGCGATTGACCGTCATGGCACAGCTGTCATTGCCGCTGCCATTGGCGGGCTGGCCGGCGGCACTGTCACAACCGTTCTGGAATGAAAGCGATCCCGCCGCCTATCTTGCCGATCTGGTCAGGCCGGGGATGCTCGATGCGATCGCCAGATGCCTCAGCCAGAGCGACGAAGCCGATCCGGCGCGCCAGCAGACAGATTTCCTCTATGCGCGCACTGTGCCGGGGCTGCGTGGTGTTGGCGGCGCGGCGATCGACAGAGTCGACGCCGAAATTCCGGTCGTTGCCATGACGATGTTGAGCGTCGCGGCCGACAGTGAGGCGGCGTCCGCGCTGGGCTATGGCACGGTGGATGCGCCGCCCGCTGACCGAGGGCAGCGCCCGATCGACCGTATCGAGTCGGGGCGGGCCTCGCTGGTGGTAGCGCCCGGCGCATTTTTCCCGACGGTGGAATATCGGATCAGCAATCGCTGGGAAATCATCCCCGGCGTGTTCCGCGAATTCGGCGCGCTGGCCATGATGCAACCGCTGCCCAAGCCAGCCTCGCCGCTGACTGCCGCCAGACGCAGCCAGCAACGCCCGCTGGCCGTTGACGAGCCCGCTCGGGTATCAGCACGCGTGTCGTGGCCCGAAGCGGATTTTCCACAGGGCCATGCCATCGCCCGATCGGATGACGGGAAAAGCGCCGAATTCCGCAATGCGCTGCGGCCGGCGTCGGTTGGCGGGTCGGATCTTTTTCTGGCGGGGCCCAGTGGCCTGCTTCGCCCCGGCGGGAACCGGACGAACTGGCAGGATCCAGGGCTGGCGGTTCCGGACATGGGCACGGCCACCTATCGTTACATGGCGATCCCGCGCGACCGGTTTGGCCGCTGGGGTTCATGGAGCGAAACTTCGCTGACCCTGACACCACCACCGCCGCAAATGCCGGTGATCCAGTCTGTAAGTCTGGATGTGGACCTCGCCGGGCGCATATCCGGAACCCGCCGCATCATCGGAAAGCTGACCATTGAAGTTGCGTGGGACTGGACCGAACGCGCGCCGGCTTGGATCGATCTGGTGGGCGGCTTCCTGAGCGAGGCGACGCTTGTGACCATGCAGGGTAGTGGCGGCCCACCGCCGCCGCCACCGGCGGGCTTTACGGCCGCGCTGTCCGGAACAACGGGCGCGGCCGCACCACTGCGTATCCAGTTCACGGGCAACACCGCCAGCGTAACCGGCGCGGGGCGGAGCATCGTCGAATTGACTAGCCCGCCCGGTCCAGCCGCTGTTCGTCGCTGGCGCGTGGAAGTGATTGGCATCAATTGTGATTTCATGGCGGCAACGACACTTACATATGCGGTGAGCGCACGCGGGGCCGAACGCATCAGGAGTAGCGTCACAAGCCCGTTTGTCGTGCCGCCGCGTCCGGCACGTGCGCATGATCCGATCCCGCCCGACCCGCCCAGCCTGCCCACGCCGCTGCAATGGACGGCGCTGCCAGATGCAATGGGCACGGCGCGCGGACTGCTTAGCTGGCCGGCCATGCCCGGAGCCGCTGGTTATCATGTCTGGGAAGCCAGCGAGATGGGCCTTCGTGTCGCGCTCGATCCGCAAGCCCCGACAACCCTTCCCGACGATCCCGTTTTGGTACGCGCTGCGCAGCTTCGGAGTGCGTCTGCCGCTGACGCAAATGCCCCGGGGCGCAGTTTCTATGCCTTCGGCCGGTTGACCACTGCCGCCATCACCGCCACGCGGTATGAACTGAGCCTGCCCGGCGCTGCCGAAGATATCCACGGCTTCCTGGTGACCGCCGTTTCCGCAACCGGGCTGGAATCCGGGCGTTCCGGGGTGGCGCTGTTTGCCGTGCCGCGTCTTGCAGTACCGGCACCACCGCGCCTGCAGCTTCGTCCGGCGCAAAACAGCCAAGGCGACCCGGCCATTGAAGTGCTTGCGGTGCCCGGCGATGCTAGCGCGCTTGCCGGCATGCGACTGTTCCGCGTACGCGCCAGCCATCTTGCCGACAGTGTTGGCACCATGGGCCCGCCAATTCTGCCGGAAACCGATGCCCGCTGGCAGAACCATGTCCTGACCGAGCCCGCTGGTCCGGTCACCGGCAAGATATTCATCGATACCCCGCCGCCCGGGTGGCTAGCTTGCCATTATCGTGTCGTCGCGGTTGGCGCAGCCGATGCGGCCAATGGGCGGCTTTCGGGCGTGTCCGCAGCCTCGGCGGCGGTGCGGTTGGCAATTGCGCCTGTCAGTCCGCCGCGGATTGTCAATGCAGCGAAGCTGGCCGGTAACAGCGCGGTCTGGCTGATTGGCTTTGCAGCCGATCTGCCAGCGCGCACCGATATTGGCGGCCCGGCGCGGATCGAATTGATCGATATCACGGCCAACCAGCCCAATCGCCGCGTGTTGCTGGCGATGGATTTTGCCGCGTTTGCCCAAGGCCCGCCACTCATGGCTGCGGATCTCGCTGCTGGGGCAGGACAGGCAAGGCGCGGCGCCCCGGCTGCCGACCGCATGACACAAGTCACCCTGACTGTGGTCGCCCCGGCTGGAACACTCATCCTGCGGCTGACAGACCCGCTGGGGCGGAACGCCGAATTCAGCTTGGGAAGGGCCTGAGCAATGCCAGTGGTCGATGCCATTCAGACCATCGGGGTTGCTGGCTTCGGCTTGGCATTGCCCATTATGGCGCCGCGCTGGACCAGTGGTCCGGACCCTTCGGTCAGTGCCGATGCCTTTGGCCTTACTCTTGCCAGCGGCACATGGCTGGCACCGCTGGCCGGGCAGTTGCGGTTGATCACCGCCGCCGAACAATGGCCGGTCACTCTGGTGAATGCCGATGGCATCATCGTGAGCGCGACCGGCACCCTGCTCAGCCTGTTCCCGCAGTCAAGGGTGAGATTGGAGCGGCTTTATGCCCGAGTGCTGGAAGCACGGCCGGCGCCCTCGGGTCTCGCCGTGCGCCCGGTTCCCGCGCATTTTTGGTGGGACGGGCAGACGACAATCGGGCCGGGCTCTGCCAACCCCGGCGCCGATCTGGGGATCGCTGGCACAGTGCGGATTTACGACGCGCGCGGCAATCCGATCGACCCGGTTGCGGTTGCAGATGCGTTTCTGGCCATTATGACGGCCCATCAGCCGCTGCAAAAGCGCGACTGGATGGCGGCGTTTGATCCGGCCCCGCCGCTGCAGCGCATCGCGCGGTTGGGGCGGTCCAACCCGGCGGTTCGCGTGCCGCGGCTGCGCCTGCATCTGCACCGGCCGGACGGCACGCCGTCGCCGGTTGGCAGTCTCGCGCCCTCGCAAATAAATGCGGTTGCCGGCGCATCCGGCCTGTTCACCGCGACCGGACCCATCAGTAGTCCCATCAACCTGTCTTCAGCTGCGGCGGCCACGGTGCGCATCGGCCATGACAGCGCGGGACGGCTCGGGCAGCAATTGGCCTTTCCGGCGTTGCCGGCGGGTGTGTCGCTGGAAGCCGACTTTTTTTCAGCCGTGTGGGTCGATCTGAAGCCACATTTGCTTGGGGCGCCGCCCGACGCCGACGTTGCAAGTCGTTTGACGCCCTTGCCGCTGATCCGTCTCGATGAGGCGCTCCATCTGCTCAGCAATGGCAATGAAGTGGCGGCTGCGGCAAATGCCTGCATCAGCGGCCCATCTGCCGAAGCGTTGCTGGCGACCCCGGCGATTGCCGGCAATTTTCGCGTGCCCGCGGCTTTTGATCCGGCAAACCGCGCGACGGTGCGTTGGCCGCTCGATCCGCCGCCGGCAACCGGCATCGTGACCGATGTCGCGCTCGACCCGGCGCTGCGCGACACGCTTGCCATCACGGCAAGGTGGCTCGATCGCGGCACCGCGCCGGTTGTGGATGTCCTGGTGACTTTGTCCGGCCTGCCGGGCGATGCGGCGGTGCGCCTCTATACGCGGCAGTTCGATGCGCAGGCCCGCACCAGCCGGGGCGATGGCGCTGGCAGCGTGAGTCTGCGCGATGGCAACCTCAGCCTCGCGCTTCGCAATCCTCTGCGCCTGTCGGCCATGCCGTCCCAAGCAACCCTCAATTTCGATTTGATGATTGTCAAGCGCAATGGCTCTGCCCGGATATTGGGCGGTTTGTCGGTTGCCATTGTGGACATCACCCCCCCAACCGCTGCGCCGCCTGCAAGCAATGGATTTGCCTTAGTTGCTCGGCGCAGTGTCTGCTCGGCTGGGATTTTCGGCCATGGCTCCGGTCGGCTGGGCGCTTTACCGACACTGGCTGCCGAAGCGGCACTCGCGTTCATTGCCGCCAACCCGCTCGAAGCTGGCCGCCTGCCCGGCACCGGCCGAAGAGAACTGCTGGCAGCCGGATTGGCAGCCGGGTGGCGGGCGGTGGTCAGTGCCGGCGCGCTCGATGGCGCCGCTCGCTCGGCCGATCCCCGCCTCGGCAATCCCGGTGCACCTGGTGGCCGTGAGACCCTGGCAGCCGGTGTTTTCAGCAGCGGCGGGCGGCTGGCGTATGACATCGGCCGTGCCGCGCTGCGCCGGACAACGCAATTGCCTGATCGCCTGACCCTGCTGACCGGTCCGGCCTGGGCGGAAACTGCCGCCGCTGCGGTTACGGCCACAAGCTTTGCCGCTGCTGTGTTGCAAACCGTGGCGCCGGCTTGCGATTCGCCCGAACTCCACTCGCTCGAAAGTATAATCGCGCAAAATCCAGGTGCCATTCCGGTCACCTGGCCTGATTTTGTCGACTGGCTTGTGGGCTTGCTGAATATCAGCGCGCTGCCGACTAATGCGAGCGGCCCAAGGGAATTGCTGGCTACCGCACTGGCCCGGTTGAAAGGCAGTCCGGCGTCCAACCGCATGTATGACGAATGCTACCGCTCTCTTATGGCTGCCTGTTTTGGCCGCCGTGACGCGCAATGGAGCATGCTGGCAGGGGTCGCGGCAGCCCGTAGGTTCATCTATCTAGAAACGCCTGCAATCGGCCCTTGTGATCCTCTCGATCCTGCACACGCCCTGCATGCGCCGGATTTCTGGGCGGCGCTGGCCAGCAGAATGGCGGCGGTCCCGGCGCTGAAGGTGATGCTGTGTGTGCCGGAACTGCCCGGTTTTGGCCCTGGCTATGAGCCATTTGCAAGGGCAGAGCGGCACCGGCGCATTGGATTGCTGAAGTTGCTGCCTAGTGCGCTGCAGTCCGATCCGCTGCTGTCGCGTGTTCTTGTGTTCCACCCGATCGGCTTTCCCGGCCGTTTGTCCGGCATCGAAACCACCAGCCTGATCGTGGACGACACTTGGGCGCTAGTCGGCGCCAGTTGTCCGCGCCGACGCGGGCTTTCGCTGGATGGCGCGGCCGATGTGGTAATGGTTCAGATGGAACGGGCGGGAGGCGTCAATCCGGCGATCAACCGCTTCCGCAGAAATCTGATGGCAGACCGGCTCGGCGCGCGCGCGACCTCCTTTCCATCGATCCCCGACGCCTTGACCGCGCGGCTGGCTGATGGCGTTGATGCCTTTCACGCACTCAGGGATGCGTTGCGGGCTGGCGGTCAAGGTAAGCTTGCACTGCTGGACGCTAAGGAAGACGATAACCCCGGCGCGTTGCTCGCCGAAGCTCTCATCAACCCGGACGGACGCTATTACAATCTTGCAGGCACGCTGGCACTCAGCCTCCTCGCAAGTTCCAGCTCAAACTGGTAGCGCAAAGCTGCTAGCTGTTTGGTTGTGGAACGTCATTGGGATCAGGTAGGATGGGCTATCGCCGAATATGCGTGGCGCTTTCAACCTTTGATCGATGAGGTGTTGTGATGATGACCGGCCCCCACTGAGTGGTCCGTGTTGATTGTTAGTGCATTGTCGCCTCCACCGCCAGTGTCGCCCGGAGGTGGAGCGTAGCGGAACCGGAGGGCGGCACTGGCGATGGAACGGCTTCCGGTGCCGGTGGT
>Ga0105046_10010942_pt1 | contig 14107 bp, 12 predicted proteins | sample MAT03_FD_78385 | JGI IMG/M metagenome (GOLD analysis project Ga0105046, IMG submission 78385) | Freshwater microbial communities from Lake Fryxell liftoff mats and glacier meltwater in Antarctica - MAT-03 (megahit assembly) | ecosystem: Environmental > Aquatic > Freshwater > Ice > Liftoff... | reverse complement strand
CTTCGTCGCTGAGGGATTTGGAAATCTTCATAATCCGCCTTATGTGACGAATTCTTGCACATTCATGAGCTAAGTCGCCAACTATGTCGCTTTATTTCGGAAACGATGGCCACGTCGCGTCGCGGCAACTTCATTCCTATTTTCCTGGAGGATAGCCAGGGGCGACCAAACCCACCGGAATTCGAAACGTTGCGCTTAGGTCGTTGAACAAGCCCACCAGTTTTGCCGCTTCAGGGCTGCAGTTGATCAAACGGACACTGCCGCCGAACCTTTGGGTGCGCTCCAACAGAAGCTTCAAGATCCCAATACCCGAGGACGCAATGCTGTGCACATCTTCAAGATCAACTGTCACGTGATAGGCGCGGAGTTGGGTAGCTTTTAGCAGGGGACAGAAATCCTTAAAGAGTCCTAAGTCGAAAGCTCCCTTCACCTTCAACGTGCACTCAGCGATTGCCTCGTTGTTCGGCTTGAACTCGATAGCTAAACCGCAGTTTCCGCGGCTTGGACACGAGCCAGCATGAGCACAACCCAACGAATTCGAAACCATTTTTCCCACAGCCGTCACTACCTTCCAGGGCCCAGCCCCGTAGATAGTTTCGTGCGAGACGCCCATTCGCGCTACTGCCTGATTGGCCAGGCGGGTCATGTGTGCATGACCGTTGTGAAATTCATTTAAAGCAGAATGCGAAGCAAATCGGCGCGCGAATCAGCGCCGAGCTTCTTCAGCAAATTCACTTGGTGGAACTTCGCTGTGCGCGCCTTGAATCCTAGCACCTGCGCCATTTCCTCATTCGAGCGACCGAGCAACAGGAGATCAAGCACCTGCCTCTCTCGTGCAGAAACCTTGGCTTGAACACAAAGATCTGCCACACGTTGTGCCACAAGCTCTGGCAAAGAGTAGGAGCTGGCGTGCCGTTCCTCTTTGGCGTGCGCAAAGCGCAGGAGAGCTCGCAACTTTGCAGCCAGGACACTGGGGTCGACGGGTTTTGCTAAAAAACAATCCGCACCTGCCGTCAAACCAGCAATCACGTCATTGCTTTTACATAAGTCTGCCAGCAATACAAGTGGCAGCCGCTTGCCTTGCGCCGTGCTCTTGATACGACGGCAAAGATCAAGTGTCCTTCTGTTGTCCGCCTGCAAATCCAACAAAACCAAGTCAGCCGAGACGCTCACCTCAAGCGGCAAAGCTCCCGTTGCGTCGAGACCGCAAAAAACTTCAAAATCCGGTTCTTCCAAGCCTTTGTGGATCGCTTTGAGTAGACCTTCATTCTCGGCGATGACCAGTATCCTGGACTTTCGAGTCTCGAGTTTGGCAGTCGTCACGCGATCCATCCAGCAGAAGGTCGCAAAAACGAAAGCGTGTCCGTCAATGTCCCGTTCGCACTGGCCAGAAAGAACCATTCCTGGTGCAAACAACCGCCGATCATTTTGTAACAGAACTCCCTTGCTCAAAGAAATCTACAAATCGATGGTAGCAGCCCAAAAATTGAGAGGCTCGCCAGACGCATTCTTCGCACTGTCGATGAAGAAAATCGTAAAACGTTCGCGAATTCTCTGAGAGGGCAACGGCAAGTCGTTCATTTGTAGACAACTACTTTGTCGGCTAAATTCGTATGTACCTGTACTGTCCTTTTTGGCAGGTAGCGAGACTTCATTCGTGCTTCTTTCCGAACCTGCCCTTTGGAACAGTTCAGCCGCTTTCTGGTACAACCGAGGATGAAGCAATGAGACAAGTATTGGTCGTTGACGACTCTGCGGCACGCCACTTACTCGTGCGCGTCACGCTTGAGTCAGCCAATTCGAAGTTGCTGAAACGAAACTCGGCGCGGAAGCCCTTCGTGTATTAGACGCAGACCTCACGCTTGCGTCGGCTCGGCAAACACAGTGTCTTCCAACACATAAGCAACGCTGCGGCCTTTGCCCTGCACACGCAGATGCCCTTCGGCCACCAGTTCGGCCAATGCGGTTTGCACCGTTCGAAGCGGGACCACCAACGCATCGGCTGCCGCGCGTGCGCTGGCCGTTCCACGTTCGGAAAATAATTTTAAAATCAGGGTATCCACGCTAGGCATACCGCGCGGATCAATCAAGAACATAGGAACCTCCGCTCGAAAGCAAAAGCCTCCTTCGCGACGGTTGATCTTTGCGCCATCACCTAACCGTTCACGCAAGCGGTGAATCAAAACCTCAAGTGTGCCGCGGTGTAGATCGATAACAAATTGAAAACCGTAAACGCGCTTCCACATATCTGCTTCGTCTAACCCCGCACTGCCTGCCAGTGCCAAAGCTGCAGCGGCGGTTTCGATGCGGGCGTTGTTTCTTTGCACACGCGGCAAAGCACCAAGAAGATTTGTTCCTAACAAAGCAGATCCCACAGAAAGCAAACGTCTAGGTTCAACGTTTGGGGCCACGAACACGCATGCCACCGTATTGTCGGGATCGTTGCGGCCAAACACAATGCCATCAATGCCTCTGGGAATCAGATCCACTTGCCCTTGCACCCAAGCGCGAACATCTTGCGGCAACTGATCCAGGGGCAGCATCGGATCAAGGCAACCTTGCACGGCCTGCACTTCGCTTTGCAGATCTACCCAGCCTTCTAGTTTCCCAATTGCATGTGACATCTGCATCGAGAAGCGTTCCCGATCACCAGAAGCCGCAGCCACCAAGCCCTGCTCAAGAAACTGTGCAGGGCCACATACAACGGGCGCCGCTTCGTTGTTTATCCGACTAAGGCCCGACAACACCGCTTCCCAATCAAGCCAGGCGCGCCATGAAGAAGGTGCCACGTTGCGGAGTGAGCCCAAGATGTGTGCGGCAAGGTGAGGTCTCCGTTCGTAGCGACGCAAGCGAGCCAACGCCAGGTGCGCCAGGTATTGCGATTGCGGCAACGCTTCCGTCTGCGCCATCAAGGCCGCGCGTCTTAGCCACGTTCGTGCGTCTGCTTGCGTGCCACCTGACAACGCCAACAACCCCATCAGTACCGTTGACTCAACCACCAACGCCGCCAACTTCAATTCGACCGCGCCAAGGCGCACTTTCTCCAGGGACGCGGTTACTTTAATCCTATCAGAACTGCAGCACCCCACATAGCAAGCCCATGCGTTCGCCACTGCAAACCAAAGGGCGCCTTCGCTTCTGGCGGCTGGCGCAGCAAGCGTGTGATGAAACTTCCAGGCAGCGGCGAATGCCTTGGGATCAATCGCAAGCAAGGCAGATTTTTCGTAGGCTACACACGCAATCGCGGCAGCTGTGCTTATGCCCACGTCAGCAGAAACAATGCGTTCCAAAGTGAACAACGCAGGCAACAAGAAGCGCGTAGGGTCGGCCAGATGACAATGCGCTTCGATGGCAACATGCCAAGCCGTTCGCAAGGGGCCCAGCGGTAGCTCCTGTAAGGATCCCAAGGCCCTTTCCAAATGGCCCTGTTCAACCAGTCGCAGGGCTGCAAAGCCGATGTCGCTCATACCTTGGGCGTGATTTTCTGCGGTAATGCCCAGAACCGCAACCATGTTAGGGAACAACAGCGGTATATTTAGGTATTGTCGCTTCCCGCACCCTTCCAACCCGGACTTCCAGAGCCCTCTCGCTATCGAACCTTGTTCGAGTTGGCCCGCGGAGGCATGGGCCGGGTGGATCTTGCTGCCCGGCAAGACCAGCGTTTCGTTAGATTGTTTGCGCTGAAACGCCTACATCCTCATCTTGCCGAAGACCCCGCCGTACGTGAGATGTTCTTGGATGAAGCGCGGCTGGCCGGGTTGATTCACCACCCGAATGTTGTGGGCGTGGTGGACGTGGGACAAGACAACGAAGGTCCATTCTTCGTGATGGATTACGTTGAAGGCGTTCCCCTTTCGCTGTTGGTAGCGCAGGCGCCCATGCCCGTCGCTGAGGCTTGCAAGGTGGTGATGCAAGTGGCCGAAGGGCTGCATGCCGCTCATGAACTCAAGGACACCATGGGCACACCGTTAGGCATCATCCACCGGGATGTCTCGCCACAAAACATTCTGTTGGGGTTCGATGGTCTTGCGCGCTTAACAGATTTTGGTGTGGCCCGCGCGATGGACAGCGGGGCGCAAACGCGTACGGGCGTGCTCAAGGGCAAGATGAGTTACATGGCACCAGAGCGACTTCGTTTTGAGCCGTTTGATCGACGTGCGGATCTTTACGCCTTGGGCGTGGTGTTTTGGGAAGTGTTGGCGGGCCGGCGGCTCTACGGCGCAGCTGAAGGCGCCGAGAGCGCACGCCGCATCTTGCACGAACCGCCACCCGACATCGGTATGGAGCGAGATGATGTCCCCGCTCCGGTGGTTGAACTTCTGTTTGCGCTTTTGGCAAAGGATCCCGCCCTTCGACCATCAACCGCTGCCCAGGTCGCTCAGCTTTTGCAGGCCGTCTTGGATGCCTTTGCACAAGAAGGCGAAACCATCGAGTTGGCTGCGTATCTTACAGAGAGGTTTGATTTTCTGCGACAAACGCGAACAAACCAGATTCGGTTGGCATTGGCGGCACCTCCACAAACCCGTGCCAGCTTCACCAACACGCAAACCATTGCGAAGCCAAAACAACGATGGCCTTGGATCATCGGCGTCACCTTTGCGGTGGCCTCAGGCGTAACATACCTGCTTGTTCCTCGTGCAACGCACACGACTGTGCCAATCTTGCCAGCCTTGATAGAGCCAACACGAAGCGCTCCGGAAATTGTTCAAACACCTGTGGCTGAACCCATAGTCGCAGAGCCGCTCGCCAAAAAGCCCGAGCCCTCTGCAACCGTTGCAAAACCAGCAAAAAAACGCGTTAGCACGAAATCTTCGACAGAGAAACTTCGGCTGTGGCAATGGCGGTAAACAAGCTTCCCTTTTTGCGATCTACGGGCGCGTTCGTTCTGTTGCTGGCAAGCGCAGCGCCTTGCTTGGCCGAAGCGCCCACCACAACGGATGCCACTGTAACCAAGAGCAACGAAGCCCTGGCTTTGTTCAAGCAAGGCATGCAAGCGCTTGAACGCGGATCTTTTGCGCAAGCTCGTCTGCTATTCGAGACATCACTCCGGTTGCAGGCGCATCCTTCAACGGCGTTTAACCTGGCCGTCACAGCTCGACGCATGGCTGATCCTGCGTTCGCACTCACAACCTTGCAGCTATTGATCCGCGGAGATTACGGAACGCTCGGATCTGCTGAGCAAGACGAGGCCGCAGAATTTGCAGAAGAGGTTGCGAAAGAAGCGGGCGTGCTTGAACTGCAAACCAGCGAAAGTGGGGGAGAATTGCGCATGGATGGCTTGGTGATTGATAGCCCCGCGCAGGACATCGCGTTCAGCAAGCACGTTAACCCTGGCAGGCACGTGCTGGAATGGCGAGTAATAGGGTTCGAGCCTTGGCTGGCCACTGTACAGGTGAAGCGCGGAGAAGCCGCGCAGCTGTCACCGCGATTGACGCCACAATTGTCTGCTCCAAAAGGGGAGCCGGTGATCACTCACGTTGCCGTTGCCTCTCAAAAGCCAGAACGCAGCTGGTTGCACAATCCTTGGGTATGGGTTGCTGCGGGCGGTGTTCTTGCGGCAGGAGCAACCGCTGTTTTCCTGAGTCGAGCCACAGCGGATGGGAAGAGTGATCCCGTGTTCGGTGTTACACAAACGTTGTTGATGCGCTGAAGCTCAGGTCATTAGCGACGTCACAACATCTGTCACACGTTGGTTTCCTTCTCCGAATGAAGCCAATCCCGGCGCCGCCGCACGTGCTGCGGTCAACGTTGCCTTCGTGATCGACTCGCCGGTTCCACGGAAGTGCATGTTGCCCTTTAGCGCTCCACCCGCCTTGCCAATCACCAAGAACGGCATGTCTTTCGGATCGTGGTTCTGCCCGCGTGAACAATCAGAAGTCACCATCATGGACATGTGATCTAGAAGGTTTCCCGCACCTAGCGGCGTGTCTTTAAAGATCTTCAACGTATCGCCTAGGTGCCCCATTTGCTGAACAACAGCCTTGTGCACGTTCGGCTGGTCGCCACCCTCCCTATGGGTCAGTTCGTGAAAGCTGCCTGGTACGCCGCCGCCCACCAAATTGGCATCATAGTTCCAGTGAGCTGCAGGGTTCGTGTAACAGTGGGTAAATACGCGCGTCAGATCGCAAATCATTGCGTGCGCCAGCAGTTGGCTCATCGTTTGGTTCACTTCTTTGAACGCCGCCGAGCTTCCATAAAGCGCGTTGCCCGCCTTTGCATCGGTTATGTTCGTCGGTGACATAGGCTTGATGCAAGCTGCCATCACCGTGGCGGGAACATCCACCAAGCGCTTCTCGATGCTGCGAATTGATTCACAATGTTGTTCGATGCGCTGGCGAGACGCAGCACTGACGTTGGATTTAAGCGCGTTGCAATCTGAAAGCACCGCATCGAGTGCACTTCGTCGCAACGCAATGGTGTTGTTTGCCACGGGCACAGGCGCCATGCCGCCAATCTTTTCACCTGGGCTGCCAGCTCCGAACAATCGGTTGTAGATCTTGCGCGCGTCGAGCTCCGGATAGTTTGGTGCGTCGGGGCCCTTGTGCGAAATCGCATGGTACACCGAACCGTTGGCCAAGAAGTTGTAGAGGCCAGAGTGAACACCACCAAAGGGCGTGTTTCCTCCGATGAGCCCCGCAAGCAAGACATCAATTGAAGGGCCTTGAGGCGTGCCGTTGTCGCCGACCGAGTGATTAAGGCCTGTACCCGTAAGCGCTGCGGAAGCTGGGCCGGCGTGAACGTAGCCATCTCCCTTGGCATCCATGCCAGAAATCACAGAGACATAGTCCTTAAGGCCAGGGGCTGCATTGACTACCGGAGCCAGCTCGTCGGTGACCGTCCAGTTTGCTCCAACGTTCGCTGGGGTCCAGCGTTCGGCGCGCACTCCATTGCCAAAATACCAAACGCCAAACTTGCGTGGAATCGCTGTGCCGTCAGCCATGGCATCGCCGTGAAAGTTCAACATTTCTTCAAGGGGAGGCAACGCTAGTTGTATCGCGCTTCCTTGCAGAAAGCCGCGCAGAATCGTTCGTCGTGAAAAGCCATTGTTTCGGTTCATGTGGGATCTCCGTTGGGTGGCTTATGGGTTGCTTGCGAAGCGAAAGGCATCGCTGCTGGCGACGGCGCTTGCCAGCACAGCCAATTGGCGGCCGTTGCTTTCGAAGGTCTTGGTGAGCTTTTCGATTGTCAGGGGATCTTGTTCAGCTGAAGCGTCTCCCGTGGCGTAACGCAGAAGATCTTTGACCACGCAGGCAGACACTTCCGGCGACTTGCGAAGCAGAGCCGCCAACCCGCGGAGGTCTTTGTAGGGCTGGCCATCAAGATCACCACTAGCATCAACCGTTCGACCGGCGTCTTGCGTGCGGAAGGCGCCAATGCCATCGAAGTTCTCAAGCGCCACGCCGATTGGATCCATCAGCTTGTGGCACGAAGCGCACACAGGGTTCTTGCGGTGCGCTTCCAAGAAATCACGCATCGACAAGTTTGGATCGTTTGGAATGAGGGTATCAACGCTCGCATCAGGAGCTGGGATCTCGCCGCACAAGAGGCGCTCAACCACAAACTTTCCGCGTAGCGTGGGCGACGTTTTAACAATGTGGGCCTTCGAGGCCAGGAAAGAGGCTTGGCCCAAGATGCCCAAGCGAACGGAATCCGCGGGCAAAGTGGTTTGCACCAACGTGTCTGAAGTGATGTTCGGAATCTTGTAGACGGCTGCCAAGGCCTTGTTCACAAACGTCGTTCGTGTGTCGATGAGATCCATGAAATCTCCGTTGTTCTCGAACAATACATAGTCAACCAAGCGCTGCGTCTCAGCTTTCATCGTCGCAGCCAAGGCGGGCGTATAAAGCGGGAACGTTTTGGCGTCTTTGCTGATGAGATCAATTGAAGCCAAGTCCAGTTTCTCAGCCATAAAAGCTCCAAGAGCAACACGTGCGCGGGGTGATGCCGAAAGCCGTTTGGCTTGCGCTTGCAGCCCCGAAGGTGTCAGCAAGTCGCCAGCTTCAGCGGCTGCCAACAAGGCTTCGTCGGGCGTTGTGTTCCACAGGAAGAACGACAAACGATCCGCCATCTCGAAGCTCTTGTAGCGTTTGCGCGATGGGTTCGCTGGATCAGGTTCACCTTCCTGTGCGCGGAACAGAAAGTTCGGCGATTGCAGCATGGCGGAAACAGCGATCTCAACCCCTCGCCAGGGATCCTTCTCAAGTGCAGAGACATCTTTCCAAACTTTCAAAAGGCTGGCTTCCTCGGTGGCAACCAAGGGACGTCGAAACACTTTGCGGCCGAAGGTTTTGAGAAAGCCTTTGGCACAGGTTTCATCGGGTCCGGAAGTGCCAGCGCAGGTGAGCAACGAACGCTTGCTCCCTTTGGTGCCGAATGCGAAAGCGGCCGCGGCGCTAGCACCAGTCTCAAATGATTCAGCCGCTGATTCTGCAACGCCCGCGGTTCCCGCGCCGACTGAAGCGAATCCTTTAACAACGATGTCGCGTTCGATGGTTTGCAACGGAGCAGAATCGCCCAAAAGATCTCGCAGACTGTTGCGGTATTGTTCGGATGTTAGCCGAAAAACTCCTGCGGCGGGCAGGACCGGGGACGCAGCACCCGAGGCCCCACCACCTGCGGCGATTACAGTAGTGTTTCCGGCAGCGCTTTTACCTCCTGTCGAGGAATCGCCCGTGGCTTCCTGGCTGATAACAACCCCTGAACACGCCGAACCCAAAAGCAACAGAACTACACATTGCTTGCATTGCATACATACATTGTATCGGCATGGCTCAATCTCCGCCTTTACAGAGCCGGCGCGCAAAATGGGTTTAGGGGTGGCGCTTGAACGCGCTGGTATCAGCGAATCGGGCCACCAAGGCGGGCGGAGAAGTCATTTTCACAAGACCAATGTCCCAATCTTCGCGCCAGGCATCAGCAACGCCATACTTCCAGCGACCATCAATGAACACCTCACCGTTGCGTCGTGTGAAGCGAAACTCAACTTCGCCAGCATCGTTGGTAGGTAAGCGCGATGGAACTTCGGACCACCACCCCACAAGCACGCCGTTTGTGAAGGTGCCCACAATCGTTCCGTCGTCGTGAGTGTAAGCGCCCCAGATCTCGCCGTTAACTTCCTTGAGCACCATATCGCCCCAATCTCCCGCGTAGTAACCCACGATCTCAGAAAGTGCGAGGCCTGCATCACCGTGGCCGGCATCCGCGCTACCAGAGGCTGCGGCGTCCAACTTCCGCAAGACTCTGCTGTCGTCGTCACTACATCCAATGACCAGCGTTTCCATGCCGCACAACGACAAAACACTTAATAACACCCTAAGCTTCATTTTCCGGCCATCCCTGTCCTGTGAAGTTTTAAGCATCCTACCTCCTGCGACTTGTAAGTTGCACTCGAAACTGCTCCTGGTAGACCAAAAGAACTACCAGCAGATACTCATACGGTCATTGGTACATTTTGTGATTGCGATGTTCTATTTTGCGACGTCTACTTGGTCATCCGACGTAGGCATGATGTTTTGCCTGGGCGGGCTTGTGGCACCGGAGGTAGTTCATGTCCGGAGATGATTCTTGTGGTCGCGTTGCGTCTCGTTTTGTTTGGGCGCTTGGCTTTTTTGGACTGACCGCCGCATGCAGCGGCACATCCGTTCCGCCGGATGTTGTGGGATCGAACAATGGCGGGGAAGCTGGCAGCGCCGCCGGCGGAACCGGGGAACCGCCTGAACGTAGCGACGACAACCTTCCCGCAGATCCCTTCGCAAACAAATGGCGGCCTGCCGCTCCGTGCACTCCCACTCTTGCAAAGAGGGTCAGACGGCTTTCCGATCGCCACCTGGCGAACGCCATGCGCGACCTTCTGTCGCTACCGGCTGCGCCCACATTTCAAACAACTTCAGGAAGCCGCGAATCGTTCATTCCGAACAAAGCCGCTGCCTTGGATGGTGCCGCTTTCGTAAAGCTTCAAGGGCTTGCCGAAGATCTAGCTACCAAGGCCACCGCAACCGGCTCTGCAGTGTTGGCTTGCGCAAGTGATTCAACAGCTTGTGCGCGAACTTTCATCAACAAGTTCGTCGCACGTGCGTTTCGGCACCCTTTAAGCACGGCGGAAACAGAGAAGATGATGTCGGTTTATCAAGCGGGCGTGCTTGATGGAGGACACGCTGGCGGCATTCGGTTGGTGATCGAAGCCGCTTTGCAGTCGCCGTCTTTCGTTTACCAAACTGAACTTGGACAGGGAGCAGAACAGGCAGGCAAGCTAAGTAGCTTTGAACTCGCGTCGAAGGTTTCTTTCTTCTTGCGCGATGGCTTGCCCGACGACGAACTGTGGGAAGCCGCAGCGAATGGCGGACTCGATACGCCAGCAGGATTGAACAAGCAGGTTGATCGATTGATGGCGACGCCTGCTGTCAAAGCGAACATTTCCAACATCCTGCAACGCATGTTTGCTTTGGACCGTCTCTTCGACGCCAACAAAGATCCCTCGTTCAAAGAGTTCACGCCTGAGTTGGTTAAATCCATGCACGATGAAGCGACGCGCTTTATCGGCGGGGTTCTCGAATCAGCCGACGGCACAATCGAAAAACTTCTTACCTCACGCAAGACATCAATCGATTCGCGTTTGGCAGCAATCTACGGCATTCCTGGCCCAACAGGCGCAGGACTAAAAGAGGTTGAGTTGCCCGCCGCTGAACGATCAGGATTCCTAACGCAGGCAGCGTTCACAACGTTGGAATCAACCCCCAACGATTCTTCGGTGGTGCACCGAGGCGTGTTCTTGGTGCGCGAGTTGCTTTGCTTCTTCCCACCACCACCGGCCGCCACCGATCTTGCGGCGGCAGAAGACTTGAAGAAGGTGACCTACACCGAGCGTGAGCGCGCCGACAAACGCGCGATGACCCCACGTTGTGCTGGTTGCCACGCGTACTTCGATCCGTTGGGCGTTAGCCTTGAACACTACGACACCATGGGTCGCTACCGCACGGCGATCAAAACGCCTAACGGTGATGTTCCCGTAGATTCCACCCGCGATGCCACCATTTTCGACGTGCGGGGAAAGATTCTCGACGGTGTTGATCTATCAGCGCGGCTCGGGAAAAGCGCCGCTGTTCGCGAGTGTTTGTCACGACAGTTTGCTTCTTACGCCTTGGGCAGCCGATTGGGTGACGAAGATGTTTGCACGGTGGCAAAGGTGGCCGAGACATTCAACCAGGCAAACGGCAACTTCAAGGAACTGGTTCGCGCCGTGGCCACCTGGCCTGCGCTTCGCGATCGACAAGGAGTAAAGCTATGAGCTCTCGCAAGATCTCGTCACCAGCCCGACGCAACTTTCTTAAGTTGGCAGGAGGATCGGCAGCTGTTGCACATTGGTTGACCTTGGCGGTGAACCGAGCGGAAGGAGCAGAAGCCCCCAAGCGGTTGATCCTCATTCAACGACCCAATGGTTCAATTGCAGAAGACTGGATCAAAGGTAGCGAGCCTGGCCCCATCCTTGCACCATTTAAAGACGTTTGGGCAAACGCAGTGGCGCTTAAAGGGGTAGATGTGCGACCTTCAAATGGCAGCACGGGAGGCAGCCACGAAGCGGGGTTGGTGACGATCATGACTGGTGCAAAGCTAGGCAACACGGATCGCACCAACGACGACTACAAGAGTTCGGCTGAATCCTTGGATCAAACCTTGGTAAAACGCTCGACCTTGCTTAAGGGCTCACGCGTAGCTTCGATTCAAGCCGGCTCTCACGGCGATCAGGACGGTGGCAACGAGACTCCGAACGTCACTATGTCTTACTCTGGAGCGGGACAGCCGCTGTATCCAACACTGAATCCCTACGATGTTTACAAACGTGTTTTTGGCGCCGAGATCATGCCAGGAGGCGGAACGGCTGCGAACCTTGATGAATTGAAACGCAAACGCGCCAAGAGGCAAAGCGTACTTGATTTCATTTCGTGGGATCTAACGCGTGCAAAAGCCGCTTTCCCTGGAGATGCCAAAGCGGATCTTGAATCACATACAAACGCTGTGCGTGAAATCGAGAAGAACCTGGATGCCGATCTAAAAGCAGCAGAAACAACAGGTGGCGCTGGCTGCATGAAGCCTCCTGTGGATATGAGCCTGAAAGCTGGCGGTGACTACTTGAACACCGCAAAAGTGGGCGGGCAGCATCTGAAGCTGATTGCGGCTGCGTTCCGCTGCGATCTGACCCGCGTGGCGACATTTCAATGGGCCACAGGCGCCAGCCGATTGTCGTTCGGTGCCTTGGGCTCAAACAACCACCACTCAACTTCACACGCCAACTCGCGCGGCCCCCTGAGCGCCATCGACAAATGGTTCTCTGAACAAACGGCGATCTTCATTCGTGAACTTGCGGCATCGCCGGATTTGGCAGGCGGCACCCTGCTGAACAACACCTTAGTTTGGTACCTCAACGAGGTGTCTGAAGGCCACAGCCATTCTTTTAACGACTATCCCTTCGTGCTGTTCGGAGGTGACGGGGTTGGTCTGAAAACGCGCGGGCGTGTTTTCAATGTGGCTGGCAAGGGATACACGTCGAACGACGTGTGGACATCGTTGGCACCCTCGTTCGGCACAACGTTGTCGGGCTTTGGAACGAAATCTACCGGGACCATTCCAGGTCTTTTTGAAGTTTAAGATCGAAGGGGTTTAGTTAATGAAAGCACCAGCCATGTTGATGTTGTTGCCAGTTGCCTTCGTGGCGATGGTGTCCTGCAGCTCCTCGAACGAGAGCACCGATCAAGATTCTGCAGGGGGAGGACAAGGCGGCAGCAATGAAGCTGCAGGTGGCACAGGTGGTGCGGCAAGCTCGGCAAGTGGCGGCAGCGCAGTTGCTGGCAGTGGTGGCTCGGCCTCCACTGGCGGAACGGGCGCAGGCGGATCCTCCGGCGGCGCAGGCGGATCCATCGGCGGCGCAGGTGGTGCGAAGCCAAACGTTGATGCAGGGGCAGACACGGGATCAAATCCGAACCCAACAACCGCGCAATACGAATGCAGTGCATTCATAGGGCCCAACGTCACAGGAGAATGGTTTGCCGCTGGGTTTGAAACCTTGGCGCCAAACGACAAGTGGCAAGTAAAAGCGCCACACCATTCTTTCGTAGAAGATTGGGCCAACCCGAACCACGCCGTTTGGAAAGAAGTGTGTGAAGGCACGTATTCCGATTGCCAGACCAGATCAAAATGCGCAGGAGGAAAGGCCCCTGATCGCATCGTGTTTGTGACCCAAACAGGAAACTATTTGGGCACCAGCCAAAAGGGGTGGGAAACGTTGATTGCGTCTGCAATCCCAACAATCAAGTTGAAGTTCCCCGGAGTGAAGAACATTGAACTGATGACCTTCGTGCGTGGCCCCGGCAACAAGGACTGCGGCAACGAAACCAGTGTTTCACCGAATCTTGATAAGGCCCAGAAGGCATTGGCGGACGCATCGAACGGATTGATCACGGTGTCTCCCCGTTTTGAGGTGACCACGTGCTCTCACTTTGGAAGCGCTCCCCACCTAACAGGAGACGGCAACAAGGCCGTCGCGCAAACGATGGGCAAGCACTACGCCAAATAGCGCCCTCCTCCGCAAATGCTGCATGTTACAGGACAAGATAGTGATGGGACAGCCGTAGAAAAAGAACAAAGATAGGTCGAATTTGGTGCGACAGGTACCTTCGAGTCCCCTCAGGGGCTAAAGATACGTGTGGCCGATTGTTTCGGTCCCGCGTTCGGATGCCTTAAAGGGGATAGTTGACCTATGTTCACGAAGCTCTCGTTCAAAGCGTTTCGCTCGGTATTCCTTGCACCCAGAGCGACGCTTCTTTTGGGAGCCTTGGTCATAGGATGTGCAGATCCAGAAGCATCCGGAAACGTACAGACCCAGTCCTTAGAAAAGGGCACAGCTCCTCTCGATGTGGACATTCTGTTCATGATCGACAATTCGGGCTCGATGAAAGAAGAGCAGCAAAAGCTGCGTCGGAACTTTCCCGCTTTTGTAAATTCTCTACGCGCGCTTCCTAATGGGTTGCCCAACCTGCACATCGGCATCGTTTCAAGCGACGTGGGGGCCGGGAACGTATTCATCTCGGGTAACCCTGCTTGCAACAGGCCTGGT
>Ga0105046_10010939_pt1 | contig 14110 bp, 9 predicted proteins | sample MAT03_FD_78385 | JGI IMG/M metagenome (GOLD analysis project Ga0105046, IMG submission 78385) | Freshwater microbial communities from Lake Fryxell liftoff mats and glacier meltwater in Antarctica - MAT-03 (megahit assembly) | ecosystem: Environmental > Aquatic > Freshwater > Ice > Liftoff... | reverse complement strand
GGAGAAGGCGGCGGAGTTTGCCAAGCTCGCCGACGCGGCGTTCCGCGTGCGTGCGCGGTTGGAGCGTGGCGACGAAGCGTGGGCGTCCAAGCTGGCCGAGCCGTACTACGCGGATATTGGGAAGATCGGCGGGCCGACGGGGGCGTTGCTGGCCGAGGCGATGATCCGGATCCGTCTGGGGCGCGGGGCGAGCGTGGCGGCGGTGTGGCCGTGGTTGGACTGGACGCGGCTCCAGCACGGGCGCGGGGTGAAAGGCGGCCCCGCGTGGGTGGGCGCGACGATCGACCGGCCGGCGGTGATCGACGTTGATCGGAGCTTGGCGCCGCGGATCGCGCCGATGTTCTCCCGGCTGACGACGCCGACGGCGCTGGCGGCGTTCGACAGTTCGGGTGATTGGGGTCGGTTTATGAAAGCGGATGCGCGGACGCGTGAACTGGCGGCGTTGTACCGGGCGGCGGCGGCGTTCGAGGCGGCGGAACCCGACGCGGCGGACGTGGTGCCGCCGACGGTGGGCGGTGAGGATGACAGCGTGACGCTGGTGTCGGATCTGGTTATCGCGCGGATCGCCGCGGGGCCGGAGCGATCGGCGGCGCGGGAACGGTTGGTGAAGCGGCTGAGCGGCGGGGTGTTCCTGGATCCGCTGGATCTGTCGGGCGAGGCGCCCACAGGGAGCGGGGGCCAGGCGTCGCCGGCGTGGCTGGAGGCGTGGCTGCGGGCGGGGATCGGGCGTTCTTTGCTGCGGGAGTCGGACGAGGCATCGAAGCGGTCGGGGGTGATCCAGATGCTGCACGTGCCGGCGCGATTCGCGCCGGTGACGCCCGAGCTGGCGCGGCTGTGTCTGGCGGAAGCGATCGCGGTGCTGCGGTCGCTGGGCGATCAGGCCGCCGCGGCGGTGCTGGAACAAGACTTGGCGCAAGCCACGGGCGAGTTTGGGAACTGGCCGACCGAGGATCCTGAACCCGCGACCGAATCCGCCGAGCCGGCGGACGGTACAACCAACGCCCCTGCGCCGACTGGCGCCCGTAATACCAGGCCGCAATGACACGGCTGATCAAGGAGCCATCGTGGATCTCCAACTGTCCTCGCTGATGAGTTATCTTGTGCTGGCGGCCGACGAACCCGCGGTGGCGGCCGCGCCGCCGTCGCAGTCGCTTTTGGGGTTCGTGCAGGCGGGCGGGTTTCTGAGCTTTGTGCTGATTGGTGTGTCGGTGATCGCCGTGGGGCTGGTGATCGCCAACTTGTTGATCTTGCGGCGCGCCAAGATGGCCCCGGATCACGTCATCAGCGGTCTTGAGCGGCTATTGAGGGATCGGCAGGTTGAGGCGGCGGTGAAGTTTGCCAAGGAGCCGGAGAACGAGAGTTTCTTGGCTTCTGTGATCGCCGCGGGTCTTTCTAAGTGCGCCCGCTCGGCGTTTGGGATGTTGGAGTTGCGGACGGCGCTCGAGGACGCCGGAGCTCGCGAGGTGGATCGGCTGGAGCGGGTCAACCATGGGATCGGTCTGTGCGCGGCCGTGGCACCGATGCTGGGGCTTTTGGGAACGGTGATCGGGATGATCGGCGCGTTCTCAACGATCGGCACGATGGAGGGCGCGTCGCGCTCGGTGGCGTTGTCGGGGTACATGTCGATCGCGCTGGTGACGACGGCGGAGGGGTTGTTCATTGCGGTGCCGTGCACGATCGCGTTCTCGCTGTTTCGTCGGCGGCAGGATCGACTGGTGAACGAACTGGGTGACTTGGCGGAGCGGCTGTGCCAGCCGGTGATGGGCCCGGGGGGGGCTGCTCCTGTTCAATCCCCGACGGCGGCGGCGCCGATGATGCAGCGGCCGACGGCGCAGGCCTTGGCGACGCCCATGCCCAGGCCGGCAGCCCCGATGTCGGCGGCTTCACGCGGAGGGACCGGCTCTTGAGGTTCCCCCGCGCTCAAGAGATGGAGGTCGAGAAGTTCGACCTGACGGCGATGATCGACATCGTCCTGCTGCTGATCATCTTTTTTACGCTGACGGCGCAGTTCGCGTCGGTGACTCGGTCTCCGATGCGGCTTCCGGCCGAGACGGGCATCGCCGACCCGCCGGCGAAGATGTCGGTGGTGGTGGACCTCGCGAAGGACGGGACGATGCTGGTCTTGGGCAGCGCCGTGAGCGAGACGGAGCTGATCCGGCTGGTGCGCGGAGATGTGGCGCGGTCCGGGGTTGGGGGATCGTTCGAGCTGATCGTGAGGGCGGATCGCGACGCGCCGTCGGCGCACCTGAATCGGCTGGCTGAGGCGATGTCCAAGGCGGGGGTGCGGAACTGGAAGCTGGCAACGAGTGGCGAGGGTGCCGAGGGCGCGGGGGGCAGGGGCGGATCGCCATGAACTTTCAGCGGCGCCGCAAAAAACGCGAGATGCACCTGATCCGCCTGCCACTGGTGGCGTTGATCGACGTGGTCCTGTTCATGCTGATGTATTTCATCATGGCGGGGACGCTCTCGGGGAGCGAGGCGAACTTGTCGTCGGCTTTGGGCGCGGACCGGCGCGGCGGGGGAACCGGGCAGAAGCTGGCGGCGCAGATCGTGGATGTGGTGCCCGAAGGGGCCAGGACGGTGTTCAAAATCGGCGCCCGCGTGCTGACGGATCGGGAGTCGCTGGCGGCGGTGGTGGGCAAGCTGCCGCTGGAGGCGGGGATTATCGTCCGGGTGTCGGATCGTGCGCCGGTATCGGCGGCGGCGACGGCGCTGCAGGTTGTTCGTGATGCGGGCTTCCGGCGAGTGAGCTATGTCCCCGGTCCATAAAGCGGCCATCGCGTGTATGGGGTTGGCGTGGGCGGCGGTGGCCGCGCCGCCCGAATCGGCCAAGACGGCTCCGGGCGATGCGGCGATCGCGGGATACCTGGACCGGCCTGGCCTGCAGCGGCTTCTGGCCGAGCACCTGGCGGAGCGGCTCAAGACGGCGAGCGGTGAGGAGCGGGCGGCGACGGCGCAGCGCCTGGCGCGGCTGTACGTCGAGTTCATCGGCAAGGCGACCAGCGACGACGACCGCAAGGTGTGGGAGCGGCGGGCGGAGGATCTGCTGCGGGCCGTGCCCGAGGCGCAGTCGCTGGAGTTGCGTGCGGAGGTCGCCAAGGCGGCGTATTCGTCGCTTGAGCAGCTCGCCGAGCGGTGGCGGTTGCGGCTGATCGAGCCCGCGGTGAAGTCGGAGGCCGAGCGCGGACTGAAGGCGTTGAAAGCGACTTTCGATCAACTAGCGCTCGACGCCAACCGCCGGGTGGAGACGCTGAGCCGCCAGGAGGAAAGCGGTCGACAGACCGACAAGCTCAGCGAGGATCTCGCGGACGCGCGGCGGCTGCGATCGGTGACGAACTACTACGCCGGTTGGTGCGGGGTTTATCTTGCGGAGCTATCCGGTAATGCGTTGCCGGCGCAGGAGGCGCTCAAAAACTTCGCGAACTTGTTGAGTTCCGGAACCGGGGCCCACACAGCCAACTTGAGCCGGCTGGATCGCGGGCTTTTGCGGTTCGATCACCTGGCCCGGTCGGCGATCGGCGTGGCTCTGGCCAACGCGGCGCTGGGACAGGACGCGGAGGCGATCAAGTGGCTGGTGGCGGTCGACGAGGAACAGACGGTGCCCAAGGAAGTCCGCGGGCAGTTGCTGGGTCGGCGGCTCGATGTGCTGGCGCGGGCCGGGCGGTTCGCGGATGTGGAGCGGGCGGTGCGAACGGCGCGGGCACCGGCGAATACGAACGATCCCAACGCGCTCCCGACGCCGCTGGAGCCGCTGGTGGCGCGGCTGTTGTGCGTGCGGGTGTTCGAGGCCCAGGCGGGAAAGTCCGGCTTGCTTGACGCGTTGCTCTCGGAGCTTGGGCAGATCGGGATGCAGGATCTGGTGGCCCGCGGCGAGGTGGCGCAGGTGCTGGATCTGGCGACGCGCTTCGGGACCGCGCCGCTGGGCGAGGCGGGCTTTATCGTGTACTACGTGCGCGGGATCCGCGGGCTGGACGAAGCCGAGAAGTTGCAGCGAGCGGCCGGGGCGGACCCGGAAAAGCCGACGTCGGTGGTGGAGGTGGTGAACCAGTATCGCCAGGCCGTCTCCGGGCTCGACGCGGCGGCAGCCCAGCCAGACGCCGGAAAGTATCCGCGCGAGCGGGCTCGCTGCTTGATGGCGGCGGGCCGGGCGCTGTGGCGCGTGAACGACTTGGTCCCAGCGGCCGAGCGTTTCTCAGAAGCCGCCGCGACCGCGGGCGACGCGGCCCTGAGCGAGGAAGCGCTGTGGCAGGCGATTGTTTCGCTGGACCAGGCCCTCGCGGGTGGTCAAAAAGACACCGCGACCCGCCTGGGCGAGTTGGTTGTGCTCTATATCCGTCAGCACCCGCAGACGGACCGGGCCGCGAGCCTGCTGGTGAAGCACGCGGGTCAGAGCGGGATCAGCGAGGCGGAGGCGGTGAACATCCTGCTGGGCGTGGGTCGTGAGTCGACGATCTATGAGTCGGCCCGTCGGCAAGCGGCGCGGTTGCTGTACCGGGCCTTCCGAGCGGCGGGGTCGAACGAGAAGGCTTTTGCCGCGCAGCGGTTCGTGAAAGTCGGGATGGAGGTGCTAGGGCTCGATCAGCGGGCCGCTGGCGACACGTCGGCGTCGCGGGAATCGCTCAACCAGGCGGTGGACCGGCTGGTGACCACGGCTCGGCAGATTCTGGACGCGATGCTGAGCGTGCCGGCGCCGGACGCGGTGCGGGCGGTGGGCGTGATCGACGCCATCGAGGCCGCGGCGCGAGGAGCGAACGTGGACGTGGCCCCGTTCGCGGCGGAACTGGCCTTCCGCCGATTTCAAACGGCGCTGGCACGCGACGACGAGGCGCAGGCGCAGATGATCGCCGCGACGCTGCGGGGCCTGGGGGAGCAGGGGCCGCGCTTTGCCGACGCGGCGTTGCGGTCGTTGTACCAGCGGGCGGTGACGCGTTGGCGGAAGCCGGAAGGGGCGACAGACGCGGCGGCCGCGCGCGCGGTGGTCCGCCAAGGCGAGCCGTTGCTGGCCGTGCTCGACATGGACCGTTCCCGGGCCGCAGGCGCGCCCGACCAGGCCAGCCTTTCGGTTCGTCGGCAGCTTGCTGAAGCGCACGCCCAGCTGTGGAGGATCGAACGCGATGTCCCCGCGCGGGACGCGGCCATCGCGATCGACAAGGCGATCCTCGCGGTCGTGCCGGGGCTGGCGGAGAGTCTCGTGCGGCTGGGCGAGTTGGCCGAGGCGGCGGGGGATCTCAAGACGGCGCAGGAATGCCAGACCACGCTGGTAGCTGGGCTTGAGCAAGGCTCGCCCGAGTGGTTTAAAGCCCGGGCGGAGTCGCTGCGGCTGCTGGCGGGGAACGACCCGCAGGCGGCCGCCGACGAGCTGGCCGTGTACTTGGTGCTGTACCCCGACTTCGGCCCGGAGCCATGGGCCAGTCAACTGCGCGGCCTGCACGCCAAGCTGCCGCCCGCCGCGACGCGTGACCAGACGCCCGCGAAGAAAGGTGGGGGATGATGGACCCCACGCATCGGACAATCGTCTCGGCGTTCTTTGGGCCGATGGTCGGACAAGACGACCGGCCCGAGGTGCTGCTCGGCCTGGCAGAGCCCCCCACACCGGCCACGGTGGCCACGGCGTTACGGCGTCGTCTGGCCGTGGTGAACTCACACCCGCGGGCGCTGGCCCCGGAGGCGGATCAGCTTCGGCTCATTCTGTATGGCGCGGCGTCGCAGTTGCTGGCGGGCCGCATGATGCCGCCGCCAGACCCGGTCGCGATCACGCCGCCCCCGGCCGCCCCTGCTCCACCTCGCGCGATACCGACCAGGCCGGCGGCGAATGCTGAACTGGTGCGCGAGACCATCAACCTGCTCGGCATGCACGGCGGAATGACGCAAGAAGCGCTGGCGAAGCTGGCCATCGCCGCGCGGGCGCGGGGGCTGGGCCAAGAGGCCGTGACGGCGGCTTTGTCGCAAGTCTTCTATCAACAAGACACGCGGCCTGATCGTCCGCGGCAGCCGACGACGCTGGCGCGCGCCGCAACTCGTGGCCCGGTGGAGGATGAGGCCCAGTCGTTCGAGCCGGGACCGATCGACCCCGGCCAGCGACTGGTTCGGCAAGCGGTGTACTTCGTGCTGGGGCTCGTTGGTCTGGCGGCGGCGGTGCTGGTGATCGGTGGCATGATGTTCCTGTTGGGCCGCTCGGCACCCGCCACACCCGCCGCTGCCGCGGCGACGCCCGTGGCGACGACATTGAGCAACAGCCCCCGCGCGACCCCGCCCGCGGCGGTGCCAGACGCGAAGATCGCAGTAGAAGATGAAGGCGTTCCGCCCGATCCCGCTGGCGTCGTTCATGATTTACGCAAGGCGCTGGACCTGGCCACCACCGAGCCCGAGCAAGGGGCGACGAAGTTCGTGGCGGCGCATCAAGTGGCGGCGCGGTGGTGGCGGCGGCTCGATGCCGGTCAGCGGACGGGGGCCATCGAAACGACGATCGACATGCTCTTCCGCCTCGCGGGCACGCCCGCGGGCGAGCAGGTCGTCACGGCGGTCGTTGAAGCGGCCTCGCCTTTGGCCGTTGCGGGGGTGCGGCTGACGCGGGCGGGCATCAGCGAGTCGGCGTGGTCGGCGGGGTTGCTCGTGCGGCTCTCGCGCGATGCGGAGTTGCCCGCGTCGCTGCGCGGGCCGGTTGATCGGACCCTCAACGCGATGCTCGGGGGCGACCGTCCGGCGGCCAACGCGTCGTTCTCGGCCGGGGCCATGCAGGCGCTGCGGACGATGTCTCTGCGGCTGGTGTCCGATACCGCCTCTCCCGAGGCCGCGGCGGCCGCGTTCGAACGCTGGGAGCAGAACGTCCGCGCGGCGGCCGAGGGCCTGGTGACGACCACAGCCTCAGGGATGACCCTGGAGCAGGCGGTCGATCAGTCTGCCGAGGCCGCGATTCTTGAGGGTCTGCAAACGCTGCTGACGGTCGGGCCTGAACCCGACGCCGACCGGTCGATCAGCGAGGTTCTCTCCGGCGCGGCGGGCCGCCTGCGCTGGCGCCCCGGTGATCTCTCGCGGCGGCGCCTGCTGGCGTGGTTCATCCGTCCAGACATTTCCATCGCTGACCTGCACACACTCACCACGGCGATCGTCACCAAGTCGTCGGCCGACGGGGTTGACCTGGGCATGGTGGTCAGCGCCGGCGCGACCGATTCAGAGCGCGAGGCGATCTCCCGCGCTTATGCAAACGCATGGTCGCTCAGGCCGGCCAAGACCGGGGTCGACCTTGCCCAGGCGTGGGTCAACACGGCCCGCGCGACCCTCGCAACCCCCGTCGGCGCGGCGTCGTCGCTGGATGATCTGCGCTGGGCGGCGGTGTTGGCCCGCATCAACGAGGCGGCGGCGCGGCGTGATCGCGGCGACATCCAGGGGGCGGTCGAGGTTCTGACCGATCGGGTGCCGCAGGCGGCGGGCATCACGCTGGCGCAGAGCACTTCGCGGTTCTCGCTGCTGTCCGCCGCGGGAGCGGTGGGGGATGGGCAGTGGGCCACGGGGTTCATCTCCTCCGCGCCGCTGGCCGATCGGCAGTCGCGGTTGGCGGAGCTCGAGCAGTCGGGCGGGCCAGCGGGCCCGGCGGACGCCGACGTGCTGGCGGAAGCGGCCATCACGACGATCTATGGCGACCATCGCGTGTTGGCCCAGCGGGTGCTGCTGAAGTTCGCGGAGAACCCGCTGGTGATCAACGGGCTGCTCAAGGCCCTGCCGCGCGCGGCCCGGAGCGCCACGGTGCAGAGCACGCTGATCCAGGCGACGCAGCGGACCCTGCCCGGTTGGCAGACGGAGCGCTGGGCGACCGACGCGCGACGGGCGGTGGTGGAGCGGCTCATCGAGATGCTGGCGGCCGCGCCGGATCACGGGGGGAGCGCCCTTGGCGACGTGGCGATTGATCGGCTGGCGGCCGAGTTGGCGGCGGCGTATTCGGCCCGAGCGGGACGAGCCGTGTCTTCGGCGGGGATCGCGCCGTTGGACGCGGCCAAGGAGCTCTCGATCGCCGCCGCCGAACACCTCAAGCAACTGCGGCTCCGGGCCGATCGCTACGCCCCCAATCCCAACGCCCCGTGGTCTCTGGAACGGCTCGAACGGCGGCACGCGGGCCGCTTGCTCCTGGCGCGAGGGCCGGTGCAGACCTTCGCCGCCGATCAGCTGTCGGCGGCGGAGATGCTGGCGTTCATCGTTTCGGGCGAGCAACCGCTGCGGGCGGCGCGCATTAAAGCGATTGTGGGGCGCATGAACGATGAACGCCGCTCGGCCCGCAACATCCTGACGCAAATCCGCATTGTGGAACAAGCCGTGACACGTCTTTGGCTGGTCCGCGCGGGCGAGGAGGAATCATGATCCGCAAGCCACTCATAGGCGTGTGCGTCGCCCTGCTGCTGGCCCACGGCGTGGTCGGCGCTTGGGCTTCGCGGCCGGCGGCCCCGCCGGCAGCCACCCCGGCGGAAAATCTGGCCGCCGCTCGGATGCGGGTAAAGGATCTTGACCAGCGCTTAGGGGCCCTCGATCCGGCCCAGCCCGAGGGCTACTTCCTGTTGGCTGAGGACTTGGCCGCCGAACGCCAGGATCCGGCGTGCCGCGCGTTGGCTCGTCAGCTCTATGCCCTGGCGGGGTTGGCCGACCACCGTGCCGCGCGGCCTTCGGGCTTGCTCCGCCCTGTGTGCCTCGGTCTGGCCGAGCTGGCGTCGTCGCAATCGGAAAAGCGCTGGCTCCGCGCCATGGCGCTGCAGGCCGGGACGGACGACGAGCGTCCGGACCCCAAAGCTGGCAACAGACCCCGGGCGTCCCCTGCCGAGGTCACTGATCGGCTGGCCCTGGAGCTGGCGACGGTGCTGGGGTACGTCCGCTCTGGCGAGGGCCGCCGCGCCCAGCGGTTGATGGAACGGCCCGGCGTGACTGAGTTGCTCCAGACATACCAGGATCTTCTGGATGAATCGGGGCTCTCGGGCGGGGCCGACCGGGTCATCGCGTTGGCGGCGCAGTATCCATTCTGTACAGAGTGCCGCAACCGCCGGGTCGTGAGCGTGCCCGGCGATAAAAACAGGCGCTTCAAGATTTGCCCGCGCTGCGCCGGCGTGCCGGGGCCGCGGCTGGAGACAGCGGAGGTTCTCTCCCAGCTCCGGCTGGAGTCGGCGCTGCTCAAGGGCATCCACCGGCTGTGGTCGGCGCAGTTGGCCGCCGATGGCGACCGGCCTTTGCTCGACCCGGATCCCGAGGAACTCGCGGCCCGTCTGCGGCTCGACCCCGCCGCCATGTTCTTCCGCGACGGGGTGTGGACCAGCGTCAATCGGCCCTTGCCAACGCCGGCCTCGCAAGCGCCAGCCGTTCAGACGCCGCCACCCGCGTCACCCGCCGATCGGCCTTGATGCCAAGTTGGCACCACCGCGCGCGGGTGTACCCTCACAGAAGCGAGCCAGGGCCGCTTTTTTCCCGGCACCGGCTTTGCCCTTGGATATTCATGCCTAAAGCCATAGTCGGACAACACGGTCGGATCCGCGTCGGCGACCAGTCGTGGTCGATGGTCTTGCAGCTGGCCCGCGCCGGCGGGTGGAAGGCGGCGGGCACTCAGCCGCCGGAGACCTGGGTACCTTTCCGCAAAGACGGCTCGGAGCGGCCCTGGGACGCCATGGACTACACGTCGAGCCGTCGCCCGATGGTGACGGCGGACGACGCCCGCAATCTGGCCGACGCCGCCGAGCGGATGTTCGACGACATCCCTAATCACGACGCGATTGCACACAAAGTGCTGTCGACGCTCGATCTCCCTTTCGCCAAGCCGATGCGGGTGCTCGACCCGCTGGCCGATATCTCGCCGCTGGAGTTTTTCTGCGCCGAGGGTAAGGCCCGGCTGCGCCGGTTCATCGATTTCTGCCATGCGGGCGGCTTCCAGATCACTTGACTCGCCCTGACCCGACGGGCCGTGATGAACTACCGTTCCGCATGGCCGCAACACCGTCAACGATGCTGGCGCTCTCCACCCCCGCGCCCAACTTCTCACTCCCGGATGTGACCACGGGCAGGGCCGTCTGTCGCGACGACTTCGCGGGCAAGCCGGCGTTGCTGGTGATGTTTGTCTGCAACCACTGCCCATTCGTCAAGCACGTCCGTGCGGAGCTGGCGCGTTTGGGCCACGATTATGGCCCGCGCGGTGTGGGCATCGTCGCCATCAGCAGCAACGACGCGGCGGGGTATCCCGATGACGCGCCCGACAAGATGGCGATCGAGGCGCGTGAGGCGGGTTACACATTCCCGTATCTTTACGACGAGGCCCAGGCGGTCGCCAAACTGTTCAAAGCGGCCTGCACGCCGGAGTTCTTTCTGTTCGACGGGGCGCGGCGGCTGGCGTATCGCGGGCAACTCGATGACAGCCGCCCGAGCACGCGGTCGTTCGAGGGGAACCCCACGCCGGTGACGGGCCGCGACCTGCGGGCCGCCCTCGACGCGGTGCTGGCCGCCGCGCCCGTGAACCCCGAGCAGCGCGCGAGCATCGGCTGCAACATCAAGTGGAAGCCCGGGAACGAACCCGACTACGCCAAGTCCCACTGACCGCGCGCCTCGCCGGGTTCTCGGAGCCGCTGGCCTTTACATGACCGAGCCCGGACCAAGCCGACGCCAGTATCACCTGCACCGCACGCTGGCGATCTACATCTTCGTCTCGCTGCTGGTGGCCGTGGGCGCGTTCAACAGCAACAACAACCTCCTGTTCTGGCTCTTCGGCCTGTCGCTGGGGCTGCTGCTCGTCTCCGGCGTGATCTCCGGGGCGATGCTCATGGGCGTCCGCGTGCGGCGTCTGCCGATGGAGCCCACGACCGTGGGCGGCTATCTGGTCGTGCGCTACCGGGTCAGCAACGTCAACCGCTTCATGCCCGCCTTCGCGCTGCGGCTCGTCGAGCGAACGTCGCGCCCGCGCGGCAACCAAGAGCATCTCCCGGCACAGGCCGAGCTTGGCCCCACCGGCACCGGCCGCGGCGCAGGCCTGCCCGTGGAAGCCTTCGTGGGGCATGTCGCGCCGCGCTCGTCGGTGGTGATCGAGGCCCGCATACCCGCGGCCCAGCGAGGGCTCATGAGCCTCGACCACTTCGATGTCGTCACCGAGTTCCCCTTTGGGATCGTGCGTAAGTCGCTGCGCTTTGAGCAGGCCGGATCAACCCACGTCTGGCCCGTGCCGGCGGAGTTGCCGCCAGGCCTGCTGGCCGACGTGCCCTCGGCGCGGGGTCGGCCTTTGGCTGACCCGCTGCGGTCGACACGACCGGGAGCGGGGGACGAGTTTCTATCGCTGCGCGAGTATCGCTTGGGCGACGGGCTGCGATCGGTCGCGTGGAAGGCCTCGGCCCGGACGCCCTCGCTCGGGCGGGATCCGAATCACTCGGGGCTGATGGTCACCGAAACCGCCAGCGAGAAACCTCGCGTGCGTCGGCTGGAACTGTGGCTCGCTTTGACCGACGCGGACGGCCAAGTCGACTACGAACGGGCCATCGGTCTGGCCGCCGCCGCTGTTCACGAGGGTCTGACCCGCCACATGGTGGTCTCCCTGCGGACGCTGGGGGATTGGCCCAGCCCGCTGGCGATACCGGGCCGGGGCGGCGAACGCCAGCGGGCCGCGCTGCTGACGGAGCTGGCGCTACTACCGGCCTTTATAGAGCGCTCAATACGCCGCGAGGCGATCGCCCCCGCAAACCTTTCCAGCGATGAACACGCGCAGGGGACGCTCAAGCTCGTCGTGTGCGCCGGCCCGGCCCCGGCGGGCCTTGGAGACGCCAAGATTGTGACCACGCGGGCGGTGCACCCGTGAAACACCCCGAGCGGCCCACGCGCTATGGGCGGTTTCAGATCCTCTCCCTCACCACGGCATTGGTCGCGGTGCTGGCATACTGCGCCGCAGACTCGCGGCCCGGGCTCGGGTTGTTGGCCGTGGTCGCCGCGCTGGCATCGGCCTGGCTCATCAGCCCCAACCGCTCCGCAGCCTCCCGCCAGACCATGCCCGTCAGCCTGCCGGGCTGGCTGATCAACACGCTGGTCGTGGCGGCGTCCGTGCACGTCTTCGTGCAGTTCGGAACCTCCAGGCAAGCGCCGGTGACATTCCTAGCCGACTTCCTGGTCCACATCTTGCTGGTCAAAATGCTCAACCGCGGACGGATCCGCGACGAGGCCCAGATGCTGGGCCTGAGCGTATTTGTCATCATCGGCGCGGTGCTCTCGAGCAACGGCTTGCCCCTGGGGTTCGCGCTCCTGGTCTACACGCCCATGGCCGTGACGTGCGCCGTGCTTCTGCAGTTGCACGGCGGATTCCAACGGCAACGCGACCTCGTCGGCGCAGTCCAACCCACCGGCTGGACACTCCAACCCACGCTCACGGGCCGGAGCCGCCACCAGCTGCTGATCATCACCGCGACGGGCATCATCGCGGCGGCGGTGCTGGGAGTGGGCACATTCCTCCTCACGCCCCGAACGCTCACGCAGCAGCTCTTCGGGGGCTTCGGCAACGTGCGCCTCGGCGCAATGACCGACTTCCACGACCAGATCAAGCTCGGCGAAGCCGGCCTCATCCAGACCAGCGAAGAAACCGTCATGGACGTCGCGATCTTCGACGCCCGCGGCGAACCGATGACGCCCGAATCCGGATTCGTCGGGCCCATCTACCTCCGCGGCGCGGTGTTGGAGGTCTACGACCGCGCCACCGGATTGTGGCGGCCCCGCTCGGCCGACCCGCTCTCCCGGCTTGATCGCCGCGCAGAATGGTCCAAGGAGTCCTTACAGGCCGAGACGCTCACGAGCATGGGCGAAGCCTTGTCGACCACCGCGGCGGCGGCGGCCATCGAGCAGCGGATCACGCTCCGCTCCATCCGCCCCGAGCAAGCCGCGCTCTTTGGGCTGTGGAGGCCGTTCGCCATCCGCTTCGACCAATCCGGCAACCTCACCCGCAACCTGCGCGAGCAAACGCTCCAGTTCCAACCTACGACGCGCGGGAACCGGCTCAGCTACACGCTCATCTCCTCGCCGGACCTCGGAGAGCCGGCTCCATCCGCGGCCCGCCGGAGCCAGCCCAATGCCGAGACTCGGCCCGACATCGACACGACCTTCGCCTCGGGGCCCACGCACGACCTGGCGCGAGAGACGCTGCAAAGGGCCAGCGTGGCGTTCGACCCGGGCGAACGCGACGCCGGGGCCAACCGCCGCGCGGTGCAGGCGATCATCGCCGAGCTCCGAGCCCGCTGCGGCTACACGCTGGAGATGGTCGCGCCGCGGGAGGGGCAAGACGCGATCGACATGTTCCTGTTCGATACCAAACGCGGGCACTGCGAGTACTTCGCTGCGGCCGCCGTGGCTATGTGCCGGGCGGCGGGCCTGCCCGCACGCATCGTCACCGGCTACGCGGGCGGGGAGTTCAACACCATCTCGGCGCAATACGTCATCCGCCGCGCCGACGCCCACGCGTGGATCGAGGTCCAGCTCCGCCCCGGACGCTGGGAGACCTTCGACCCGACGCCCCCGACCGAGCTGGGCCCGGCACGCCGCGCCGATTCGGGTCGCGGCCTGCTCGCGCGGCTGCGACAGCTCTACGAGGCCATCGAGTTCACATGGGTCGGTTCCGTCGTAGCCTTTGATCGCAGCGCCACAGACCGCGTGGACCTCGCCTCGATGGCGCAGCGCAACCGCCAGCGGATGACAGCCTTTAAAGACGCGATCGACCACGCCATCACCCGGGTGCGCTCGCTGGTGCCCGGCCTGGGCGGATTTGGCGCTGCCGCCGCGACGGCGGCGGTCGTGCTGGCGGCGCTGGCCTTTGCCTCGTTCTTAGGACGGGCTTTGTGGCACTGGCTCGTGAATCGTTTCCACTCACGCCGCGCCGCGACGCCCGTACTGCTCGGGCCAGATGGCCGGCCCGTGCGGTTCTACGAGCGCACGTTGAAGGCCCTCGCTCTGGCCGGCCTGGCCAAGCCCGAGGGCACGCCGCCGCTGCAACACGCCCGCGAACTGGCCCGGCGCGACGACGCGCCGCTGCCCCCGCGCGCTATCGCGCTCTTCGAGTCGTTGACTCGGGTCTACTACGGCCTCCGCTTCGGGCGGTCGCAGATCGACCCCGCGCAGCTCGCGCAGG
>Ga0105046_10010936_pt1 | contig 14112 bp, 15 predicted proteins | sample MAT03_FD_78385 | JGI IMG/M metagenome (GOLD analysis project Ga0105046, IMG submission 78385) | Freshwater microbial communities from Lake Fryxell liftoff mats and glacier meltwater in Antarctica - MAT-03 (megahit assembly) | ecosystem: Environmental > Aquatic > Freshwater > Ice > Liftoff... | reverse complement strand
TGGAGTCGAAGGAATGGCGGAGTTGTACAAGACCGCAAACGCCATCTCCGTGGCATTTCATCAATTCGAGCGGTCCCGCGCTGATCTTTTCGTCGCGTGACTTGGGGAACACGCCCGTGAGGAACTGTTCTCCCAAACTCAAGATGGTGACTAAATTGGGGTTTCCGCAAATGCGGCAGCTAGAAATTTGTTTTAACATGGTTCCTAAAACAGGGAAGAAAAACGCATGGCGGTTAGACGCTAAAATCATACCACCCTGCAAGGAGGTTTTTTCAATTCAGCAAATGATACCAGTTGTTGCGCTAGTGGGGTTCGTAGCCGCTTTCGCTGATGAGTGTCTCGATTTCTTCTTTTGCCAGGCGAAAACTGGTTCCCGCGCTGGAGACGACGTTTTCCTCCACCATGACGCTGCCGAAATCGTTCGCGCCGAACTTCAGCGCCACCTGCCCAATCTTCGGCCCTTGCGTGACCCACGAACTTTGCACGTTCGGAAAGTTGTCGAGGTAGATCCGGGTTAGTCGCTTTGATCGTTGGGGTTGGTTACGCCAAGCCAACGGAGTAACCCGTCCTCAACAATCTGAAGCTGCACTGGACTGAGAACTCCAAGGCGGCGAATAAAATATCTCGGCGGAATCGCTTGAATGCCCTGAACCAAAAATGCGCCCTCGCTAAGAAATCATGCGGCTATGACAACTTCGAACTGTGAACCGCGCGTAGCCGTCGTATGAGGAATGACCCCAATCAACGCCCGGTCTGCATCAGCCTACGGAAGGCTGATAACAAGCGCCGGACGAACTTTGGTCGTGACGCCGAAATCCACCTGCCAAACCTCACCACGTTCAGGCACGCCGAGCTTCCTCCCCTTCCAAGGCGCGGAAAGACGCTGCCGCCAGGGCGGCAAAATCATCGTCGGTCAGGTCGTCGGACATGGGAGTGTGCTCGACAATATGGCGACGCAACTCAACGCGCTCGGAGGCCGTGAGTTGCTCGACCTCGTCAATGATACGGGCAACTGCGGTTGTTATGGGGCAAATGTATCGAAAAGAAGGCGTGCAACAAGCACGCTCTCCAGTGCCAACGGGAGCTGACAAATGAAATCCTCGCCGAACTTCTCAGCGGTAGGAATCGTAAATGGCGTCTTCCTGCGGGGCGTCACGGAGGAACTGCGCGTATGATCCCGCACGCCAGTCCGCGTCGTTGGAGTGTTCGTCGGTGAGGACGATGATGCGCGCCATGCCCGACTTGGGTAATTGGGCGGCAACCTCAATGGGAATGGGCAGAACGGCAGAGCCGCTCAACTCAGTAGTAAATTCAACGGCATTCATGGTAGGAAAAGTATTGCGTTACGGGAGACGGTTCAATTGGTTCGTTTTCACGGGGATTCAATTCAACAAATGATACCAGTTGTTGCGCTGGTGGGGTTCGTAGCCGCTTTCGCGGATGAGTGTCTCAATTTCTTCTTTTGCCAGGCGAAAACTGGTTCCCGCGCTGGAGACGACGTTTTCCTCCATCATGACGCTGCCGAAATCGTTCGCGCCGAACTTCAGCGCCACCTGCCCAATCTTCGGCCCTTGCGTGACCCACGAACTTTGCACGTTCGGAAAGTTGTCGAGGTAGATCCGGGAGATCGCCTGCATCCGCAGGTATTCCGCGCTGCCCACCGGTTCCGCGCGCAACTTCGTGTGCTCTGGCTGAAACGTCCAGCAGATGAATGCGGTAAAACCTCCCGTCGCATCCTGCTGCACGCGCAGCCGTTCCAAATGTTCGATGCGATCATCCGGCGTTTCCACATGGCCAAACATCATCGTCGCGCTGGAATTCAGCCCGAGTTCGTGGGCGATTCCCATCACATTCAGCCAGTCGTCGGAGTTGCATTTCAACGGCGCAATCCGGTTGCGCACGCTATCCACAAGAATCTCCCCGCCCCCGCCCGGGATGCTGCCGAGTCCGGCTTCCTTAAACTTCTGCAACACCTCGCGCAGCGGCATCTGAAACACCCCGGCGAAATGGTTGAACTCGGGCGGACTGAATCCGTGCACGTTAATATGCGGAAATTTCTCCCGGATGTGCGAGAGCATGGTGAGGTAATGATCAATGCCCAGCTTCGGATGATGACCGCCCTGCAACAGCACCTGAACGCCCCCGATGTCCGTGAGTTCCTGGAGCTTCTGATCGATCTCTTCGAGCGAGAGCACGTAGTGATCGGCGTCGCGTTCGGTCCGGTAAAACGCGCAAAACTTGCAGTACACATTGCAGACGTTGGTGTAGTTGACGTTGCGGTCCACGATGTACGTGACGATCTCGTTGCCGCGTCCGCCAAAGGTGTCTTTGCGTTTCAATCGCCGCCGGTAATCCGCCAGCGCACCCAGTTCGTCGAGGGGTGCAAGATACAATGCGCGGGCTTCGTCCTGCGTGATGCGTTCTCCGATGATGATTTTCTCCGCTAACCGCGGAGGCGTGGGCGACGTGGGTCTCAAACTCATGGCACTCATTTCACAAGGCGATACGAACGCGGTAAAGCCCGCAGACTTCTAATTTTTCAATTGAATCGCATCCAGCGTGATCAAGGCGTCCATGGCCCGCTGGAGCGTGATGTCCCGGATTTCTTTTGGCTTCTCTTTGCCTTTGTTTTTCTGTGCTTCCTGGATGGTCTCAATTTCCGGATTCGTCCCGGCCACCAATGCGGCTTCGTTCATGCGCACACGCTCTTTTTCTTCCACCACGGAAATCACGCCGGCTTCCGCGGCTTTCTCCAGCGCTTCGTTTTCCGCTGAATCTGCAACGTCCACTTTGATATCGGGCTTCAATCCGTCGGGATGGATCGGCGCAGCATCCGGGATCACCACTTCGCCCGTCGCGACCCGAACGCGTGCCCCGTTGCGAAGCGGGAATTCCTGCATCCGCGCTCCCCGACCGGCGGTTTGACGTCCGACAATCAATGCGTTGGCATGTTGCCGCAGCAGCGCGGCGATGACCTCGGCGGCACCCGATGTTGACGGTGAAACGACCACCGCGAGATGCCCCGTGAACGAAGGATCGCGGTTTGAAGTCACCACACGCTCATCCACTCCTGCACGACGCAGGGAAAAAAGCGGGCGACCCTTCGGACAAAAGCGCCGCGCAATCTCCGCAGCCACCTCGAATTCCCCGGAATCGGGCGTGTCGCGGAGATCAAGAATCAGTCCCTTCGATGGATGGGCAACGAGAGCCGCATCCAAAGACTCAACTTTTGTAGCGACCAACGATCCCAACCGAATGTAATAAACTTCTCCCGGCAAAGCCTCCTGACGAAACGGTCGCTCCGGTTCCGGCGCATTTGTGCCCGTGAGTATCTCAAACCCCGTTTCCAAGCGCTCAAGCAAACCTTGCGCCGTGGCGCGGGTCAGCGCATCGGCACTCACGCTGTCGGGTGTGGCATGGTTTTTCTGCAACACTTCAATGGCCTCGCGCAATGTCGCAGGATCCAAGGAATCGGCAGCCGGGGCCGCGTGAACTGTTGCCGACCATGGGAGCATAGAAAGGAGGCATGAGGCGAATATTTTCATAATCCGGAAAGAGCTTTTGCCGCGATATCAGTTCGAAATTGTGCGCCCTCAAAACTCACGCGCCGCACTGCGTCATAGGCGGCGGCCCGCGCAGCTTCGATCGTTGCGCCACTTGCCGTGACGCCCAAAACCCGTCCGCCATTCGTTCGCCAGGTGCCGGCGTCGTTCCGCGAGGTTCCCGCGTGAAACACCGTCGCACCATCGATCTGGCCCGCATCATTCAGTCCCATGATGGGCGTTCCCTTTTCGTAATCCCCGGGATAACCGCCCGAAGCCATGACGACGCACACCGCCGTATCCGTGCTCCAACGCGGCGTCACACGATCCAGCGTGCCATTGATGGTTGCGTCGAGCAGTTCGACGAGGTCGGATTCCAGGCGCGTCATCAGCACCTGCGTCTCGGGATCACCAAAACGGCAGTTGAATTCGAGCACTTGCGGACCGTCCTGCGTGATCATGAGCCCGGGAAAAAGCAGGCCTTTGAACTCCAAGCCGTCGGCTTTGAGTCCGGCCAGAAACCGGTCCATCACTTCGACGCGCACACGTTCCAGCATAGCCTGATCCAGCAGCGGCGTCGGGCTGATCGTTCCCATGCCGCCGGTGTTCGGCCCCTGATCGCCATCGAAGATCTGCTTGTGATCCTGCGCCCCGGGCAGCAGGACGTAATGCGCACCGTCCACGAGCGCGTGAAGCGAACATTCCTGACCGGTGAGAAATTCTTCGATCACCACGCGCCGCCCGGCCTCGCCGAATTGCCCGCGTTCCATAATCCGATAGATCGTCTTCGCGGCCTCGTCCCGGCTCTGCGCAATGATCACACCTTTTCCGAACGCCAAACCATCGGCCTTAATGACCACCGGGAGCGGCAGCGATTGCGCGAAGGCCTGCGCTTCGATGCTGTTGTGAAAGGAACCCGAGCGCGCCGTGGGAATCCCGTGGCGTTTCATGAAGTCCTTGGCGAAAACCTTGGACGATTCGAGTTGTGCGGCGCGTTGCGTCGGCCCGAACACCCGGATGCCCTCCGCGTGAAAGTGATCCGCCAACCCTGCGGCCAGCGCGTCGTCCGGCCCGATCACTACCAGTCCGATGCCGCGCTCGCGCACTGCGGCGACCAGCGCGTCGTGTTCCGAAATCGTAATCTGAAGGCAGGTTGCGTGGGTGGCGATCCCGGCGTTGCCAGGTGCACAAAAAACGGTCCCGACCTGCGACGACTTGGAAAGCTTGTAGCATAGCGCGTGTTCACGACCGCCTGAGCCGATGACGAGGACATTGAGCATGCTGCGAGGGATACGCGTTGCCCCGGGCTTTTGCAAAAACAATGGTGAGAAAAGACCGCCCGACTCGGGGTATTGTTCTTTGGTGAGGACATGCGGCCCCGCGAGCCCGCTGCGCGCCAACAATCAGCAAAACACGCGTTGGTTCTATTGCCGATCGAGTGAATGCTGATTTTTGATGTTTGATGAGGGGAACGAGCGTCCTGACCGCGCCGGGTGCCATGCAATCAACAATCAACAATCGCCAATCCTACCCCGGACTATTTTCCGCCCGTGCGAATCACCACCGCGCTGATCCCTTCAAGAACAACTACGGCATCGAAAAATTCCTGACCAGTCATTGCTGCGATGTGCACGGTTTTTTCTCCGACTGCTTCGACTTTGCCCGCGATCTTTTCACCGGAATTCAGCCGCAGTTCAACACGCTGCCCGATCTGGCGTTTCAAAACGGAAGCCACGGTGTCGCCCTGCTCAAAGCCCACCGGGGTTTCGGCAAGGACATAAGCTGGAGTGAGTGTAACGAATAATGCAATGGCGAGGATGTGTAGTGTTTTCATGGGAATCAATTTACTGGAACGGGAACGGGAACGGGAATGACAAACTTGCCGTCTTTTTCCGAAATAGGACTTTTACTGGTGGATGTGCCCGTGCCCCCGCCGTCTTTTTGCTCGCTCACCACGACCAGAAGTTTGGTTGGATCAAACGCCATTTTCGCGGATTAGCCGCCATAGGAGCTCTCCACCCTTTGCGCAACGTCCTTGTATCCGTAATCGACTTCGTAAATTTGTTTCATGCAATCGATATAATCCTCGGTCTTCTCAAGCTGTTCGTAGACCAATCCGAGATCGTAAAGAATATCCTTCTTGGTGTTGTCCATTACCGACAGTTCCTTCACCGCTTCGGCGAACGTGCGCACGGCGAAATCGAGCATGCTTTTGCCCTGATAACACAGGCCGAGCAAATACATCGCCTTGATGCGCGTGTTCGGATTTTGGCGCGCACGCTGAAGCTCTGGAATCGCTTCGGTATAATGGTGCGCATGGAGAAGTTGTTCGCCAAGTTCGAACCGGAATTGCAAATCGGTGGGATTTTTCTCCACCCGCTTTTTCGCCTCCGCAATCAGCAGTTCAGCACGCTCGACCTTCATCTGTGCAAGCTCCGCAGTCACCCGCGGCGCCTCCTCGTGGTCCGGATTTTCCGCAAGGAACACCTCGTGCGCCGCGATGCTGTTGTCGATCACCTTAAAGCGCAGATCAGAAACTTTACGTGCCAGCGACGGATCCGTGTCGTTGGTGAGACTCGATGCGTAAGTGAACCACTGCGAAGCGTTTTCCAAGTCGCCCTTTTGTTCGTAAAGCTGCGCGATTTTCCGCGCCACATCGATGCTCTGCGGTTCCTGCTCGTAACGTTGACCAAGCTCCGCAAGCTGTTGCTCGATCATTTCGTCGCTCTTCACCACGCGGTTTTGTTGCTCAAGCGAGACGGCTTCATCCTTGTTCTTCATCAGATCGCGGTAATCTTTTTTACCGTCTGATTTGGAAACCTCATCCCAGCCGCCGTGGCTCATCGTGTGACGCGCGGCGGCATCCTTTTCCTTTTTCACCGCAACAAGGTCCGCAGGATTCAGCTCGACGATGCGGCGGAACGTCTCCACGGCGCGCTGCGTATCTTGAATGTCGAGATAGCGCTGACCGAGATCGTGCAAAATTTTGGTGTCCTTGGGACTCCCATCCGCAAGCGTTTCGAGCGCGAAGGTTGCCGTCTCAGGAAGACCCAGGGCAATCGCAGCGTCTTTGAGAAGCATGTTGGCTTGAACGCTAAGCGGGTCGCCTTCCAATTCTTTCTCTGCAAGTTCCATTGCCGCCTTGGGATCCTTTTTTAAAACCGAACCGCCTTTGAGCGAGATCGCGCTCAGTCCGCCAAAGAAACTTCTCTTGCCCTTGGTCTCCGCAATTTCCGCTTTGCGAAGCAGTTTGCGTCCGTCGAGAAACTCCGGCTCGTCCTTGAGCAGCGCCTGCAGCAACGAAATGGCGTAACCGTGGTTGCGAAGCTCCACGGCGCTGGCCGCTTTCAACCAGAGTGCTCGGAGGTTCGGGGGAAGTTCTTTTTCAGATTTGGTAGCCATGAGAAAAATTGGGGGATGTCGAAAAAGAAAAGGCTAGAACGGACTGCTGTGCCGCACAATCATGGATTGCATCAGCCTTGACTAAATGCGGCGCCGGAACGGTCAGCGATCGTATTTGCCGTCCTTGGCTTTCTCCAGCTTGGCCGTGCGCAGGGATTTAAACCACTCGATCTCCGTCTTGATGTTCGTTCCGAAATCCTTGTAGCCGTGCTCGAACAAAGTCTGCCAGCAAAGTGTGAACACGATGAACAACGCGACCCAAAAAATCTTACGAATGATGCCAATCATGGGTTCCTTTTAGAACGCGCGCTGTGCCATTGGCAAAGTCAAAATGCGGCGGGCATCAAACGATGCGGTTGGCAGACTCCAGGCCAGGGATGGTTTCGAAATGCCGGTCCAGCGTGAGCACCACTGCCCCAAGTCGCATGGCGCAACAAGCAATGATGATGTCCGTGAGCGGAATCACCTGCCCGCGCCGGTCCAACATCCACGCCATGCGTTCGACTTCCTCCCACAAACGATTATCGGTGGACGTGTAAAGCATGACATCCCATCGCTTCTGAAATTTCTCCAAAAGCGCCCTGTCTCGAATGCCGCGTGCCACTTCGCACCGAACCACTCCGCACGTCGCCACATCGCGCGTCAGGGAAATCCGGAGCAACTCGCGCATGGGATTGTTTCCAGATCGCATCATCCCGATATACCAACTGCTATCGACCATCACGGGGCTTGCTGTCATTTTCTGGAACGACTTGATTTTGCCGCCACCTCAACGCCTGGCGACCCGGGTCCTTCGTTCAAGGACTGGGCGGAATTTCCTTCATTCCACGCCCTGCGCCAATCTTCGGCACTCATCCCAAAGTCCTCAGCCAATAAGGTCCGTAACGCATGCCGCCGATCAATCTCGGACAATGCGTGATGAATGGCTTCGGTCTTGGATTTAACTCCCAAAGCCACGCGCACCCTCTCCAACAAGTCTTCTTCCACGTTCAAAGTAAGTTTCATATACGTACGATACCCATATCTAGTACGTATGCCAGCATTTTTTGGAATTTTGTTCGAAAATTTCAATTCACTACTTGACTAATAGACATTAGCGCCGTAGACACCCACTGCGATGGAACTTACCAAGCGTGGCGAATACGCCCTTCGAACCCTGATCCGACTCGGCGTCGCCCACGAACTGGGCCGCGAGATCGTGAGCGTTTCGGAGTTGGCGCAGGCCGAACGCCTCCCCTTGAAGTTCGTGGAACAAATTCTGATGCAGTTGCGTGGCGCCGGCTATATCGAAACCAAACGCGGCAAGTTGGGCGGGTATTTTATAGCCAAACCCTTGGACCAAATCCGCTTCAGCGACGTGATCCGCCTTATTGACGGTCGACTCGCTCCTATCGCGTGCGCAAGCGAGACGTGCTACGAACGTTGCTCCTGCCCAGATGAAGAACATTGCGGTTTGCGCATGCTCATGATCGATGTCCGCAACGCCATCGTCAGCATCCTCGAACGCTACACCCTGAACGACGTGGTTGAAGTGACATTGCGCAAAATCAAGCGCGACAACCTCCCCGCACCTTTTGGAGTTCGGGGGTTGCCATCCATGAATGAAAAGGCGACCCCAGTTGGCCGTCACGCCGATCCCAAGGACGGCTTCCTGGCTTTTCTCGAACTGGACCACCACCCAAAAACGTAACCCCTTTTTTAAACCTAATCTATAGCGCTGGAATCACCTTTAAAGCAATACACACCAAACTAATGAAAATACTAATCCTCGTCGCTCTCGTCATTATCACGCCTTTTGCCCCGGCCATTGCGGGAACCAAAAAAAAACTGCTCAACGTCTCGTATGACCCCACCCGTGAACTCTACGCGGAGATCAATCCGCTTTTTGCCAAATACTGGGAGGCGAAAACCGGCGATCCAGTGGAATTCAACACGACTCACGCCGCAAGTGGCAAACAGGCTCGCACCGTGATCGACGGACTCGATGCCGACGTGGTCACCCTAGCCCTCGCCTACGACATCGACATCATCGCGGAAAAAACAGGGCGCATCCCGAAAGACTGGGCGTCGAAGTTGCCTCACCAGAGCGCGCCCTACACCAGCACCATCGTGTTTCTGGTTCGTAAGGGGAATCCCAAGGGCATCAAGGATTGGGGCGACCTCGTCAAACCCGGAGTCGAGGTGATCACACCGAATCCAAAAACCAGCGGAGGAGCCCGCTGGAACTATCTCGCGGCCTGGACCTGGGCGTTGAAAAACAAGGGCGGCACCGACGGGGCCAAGGCCTACATGAAACAATTGTTCAGTCAGGTCCCCGTGCTTGACTCAGGGGCGCGGGCTGCCACCACCACCTTTGTTCAGCGCGAGATCGGGGACGTGCTTCTCACTTGGGAAAACGAGGCGTTCCTCGCGAAAAGGGAACTCGGTCTCGACAGTCTCGAAATCATCGTCCCCTCCGTGAGCATTCTCGCCCAACCACCCGTGGCCGTGGTGGAGGGCAATGCGGAAAAAAAAGGAAACGTCGAAGTCGCCAGGGCGTACCTGGAATTTCTCTACACGGATGAGGCGCAAAAAATTATCGCGAAACACTACTACCGCCCGGTCAAGCCCGAAGCCGCCGCAACGGAAGACATTGCACGCTTTCCGAAAACTGACCTTGTCACCATCGACGAAGCTTTCGGCGGTTGGGCCAAGGCACAGGCGGAGCACTTTGACGACGACGGGACTTTCGACCAAATCTACGACAACCAATGAGCCCGCTTGGCAGAACACCGCCACAAACACACAGCCAACATCCGCACCCTGCGAAGGGACGAATTCTTATGAAACACCAACTCACCGTGCAGCACGGACTGCTGCGCTCTTCACTGGCCATCGCATTGGGCCTTTTAACTCCGACCAACTCATCTTTCGCTGGAGATACCTTGCCCCCAGCCAAAATTGACAAAGCGCCCGCATCACTGCTCAGCTTTTATGACGGCGCTCTGGTGTTCGATGTCGAGGCGCGGGCCCGTTTTGAAATCCGCAATAACAATCGCGACTTCGACGGCACCATCAACGACGACAACGACGACAGTTGGTTTGCCGGCCGCATCCGTTTAGGCATCGCCATCAAGCCGGTCGGGTTTCTAAAATTCTACGTTCAGGGCCAGGACGTGCGTGAGTGGGGTTCAGATCGTCCGAACATTCCCGGAGTTCGAGGCTCCGATGGTCCGGATGAATTCGATCTGCGCCAGGCCTACGTGGAGATTGCCAACTACAAGGCCTTCCCCCTCGGCATCACGATCGGACGCCAACGCCTCGCTTATGGCGACAACCGGCTCGTGGCTGACGGACGCTGGTCGAATTTCGGCCGCACGTTCGATGCGGTAAAGCTCCGCTACCAAAGCGATATACTGAATGCGGACGCGTTCTTCGGGAGGGTCGTGCAGATCAAGGAAGAGGTGTTTAACGACTCCGACTCCTCGGACAACCTGCTCGGGCTTTACATCTCCTCCCCGATCATCCCGTTTCAAACCACGGATCTCTACTATTTTTTCCGCGATAAAGAAGACGCGCAACCGGATCTTGATCCTACGAATCGCATCGATCCACGCGGCGCATGGACGGGCCCGGCCCAGCGCATTCACACCATCGGCACGCGTTGGAAATCCAATCCGAAGGTGCTTGGAAACTGGGATTACACCGTCGAACTCGCGGGCCAGTTCGGTGACCTTTGGGCGCTTGAGCGGAATGCCCCAGGGCTTTCGTACCGGGCTTTTGCAGGGCACGCCTCAGGCGGATACACCTTCTCCGAAACCCCGTGGAAACCGCGCTTCGGATTGGAGTACAACTATGGCAGCGGCGACAGTAATTCCACCGATGCCCAGAGCGAATCCTTTCAGAATCTGTACCCCTCAAACCACGAACGCTTGGGGTTTATGGACTTGTTCAGTTGGCGCAACATCCACAACTTTCGTGCGCAACTCACGGCCAAACCGACCAAGGACATTGATCTCGAGTTGAGCTACCACGCGTTCTGGCTCGCCGACACCAACGACTACTGGTTCCGCAGCAATAGCAACGGCGCGGTGCGAACGACCATGCCCAACGGGCGGGACGTCCGAACCATCGGAGCCAGCAACTTTGTGGGTCATGAGATCGATGTCACCGCAAAATGGCAGCTCACCAATTGGATTTCGCTGGACGTCGGTTACAGCCATTTTTTTGCCGCCGATTACCTCCAGGATACCGGCCCGGCGGACGACGCAGACTTTGGCTATGCCCAGGTTTCGCTCACTTTTTAACATGAAGAACAACCCTCACACCCCCACCTCATGACGAACTCAAGACGCGTGCTGCCGGGCTTCGGCCTTTCGCTGGGAATCACGCTGTTCGCCCTCAGCCTCATCGTGCTGCTGCCGCTCGCGGCTGCGGTGGTGAAGTCTTCGGGGCTGGGCTGGGAGGGCTTTTACGAGGCCGTCACGACGAAACGCTCCATCGCCGCGTTCAAGCTCTCCATTTACACCTCGTTCTGGGCCGCGTTGTTCGATGCATTTGCCGGATTGCTCATCGCCTGGGTGCTGGTCCGCTACTCCTTTCCGGGCAAACGTTTCTTCGACGCCATCGTCGATTTGCCGTTTGCACTTCCGACGGCGGTGGCCGGCATCGCGCTCACAACCTTGTACGCGAGGAAGGGCTGGATCGGACAATACACCTACGCGTGGGGCATCGAGACCGCCTACAGCCCGCTCGGCATCGGCATAGCGCTGGCGTTCATCGGCATTCCTTTCGTCGTTCGCACCGTGCAACCCGTGATGGTGGATCTTGAACCCGAGGTCGAGGAAGCGGCCGCCACGCTCGGATCCACCCGGCTTACGGTGTTTCTTCGCGTCATTCTGCCCGCAATATTCCCCGCGCTGCTCACCGGGTTCACCATGGCCTTTGCGCGCGCACTCGGCGAGTACGGGTCCGTGGTTTTCATCTCGGGGAACAAACCCATGAAAACACAAATTCTGCCCACACTTATTATGGAGCAACTCGACCAGTTTCGTTACATGCAGGCCACGGCCCTGGCCACGGCGATGCTGGGCTTGAGTTTCGTTTTCCTGCTCGTCATCAACCTGCTGCAACGCTGGCAACTAGCACGGAGGGGAGGAATTTAATCTTGGCCATGGCTCCGAAACTCCACACCCCGCCCAGCCGCGTACTCACCGAACCCTGGTGGGTTCGCAGCCTCCTGATCTTCGCCGCCCTCGCCATCATGACGCTCATGCTGCTGCTGCCGCTTTTCATCGTTTTTGCGGAGGGCCTGCGCAAAGGCTGGGAGGTGTACCTCTCGGCTCTGACGCATCCCGATGCCATGTCAGCGCTCAAACTTACGCTACTCGTGGCCGGCGTTGCCGTGCCGATAAACGCCATCATCGGCGTCGCCGTATCGTGGTGCGTCACACGTTTCGATTTCCCAGGCAAAGGAATTCTCATGACGCTCATCGACCTTCCGTTTGCCGTTTCGCCCGTCGTCGCGGGGCTGATCTATGTGCTGGTTTTCGGGCAGAACGGCTGGGTCGGACCATGGCTCATCGACCACGGATTCAAAATTATCTTCACCCCTTGGGGCGTGATTCTGGCGACGATCTTCATCACGTTCCCCTTCGTGGCGCGCGAACTCATCCCTATTATGCAATCGCAGGGAGCGGACGCGGAACTCGCCGCACTGACCCTCGGAGCGAGCGGTTGGAAAATGTTCTGGCGCGTAACGCTGCCGAACATCAAGTGGGGCCTCTTCTACGGCATCATTCTCTGCAACGCCCGTGCCATGGGCGAATTCGGTGCGGTCTCCGTCGTAAGCGGACATCTGCGCGGCTTCACCAACACCCTGCCGTTGCATATCGAAATTCTCTACAACGAATACCAGTTCGCCGCGTCCTTTGCCGTGGCCAGCGTCCTCGCTTTGCTTGCTATTGTAACACTTGTTTTAAAAAGTATCCTCGAAGCCCGCATCGGCGATTAGCCCTGCACCAACCCGTTTTCACCACCATGAGCATTCAAGCCGAACATCTCAGCAAAACCTACGCCACCTTCCACGCGCTCGACGATGTGAGCCTTTCCATGAAGACCGGCCAGCTCATCGCGCTCCTCGGGCCAAGCGGCTCGGGCAAAACCACCCTGCTGCGCATTCTCGCGGGACTCGAAGTGCCCGACGCCCATCCGCGTTTGAAAATCCTGTTCGGTGATCGCGACGTCTCCCGCACCAAACCGGGCGGGCGCGGCGTCGGCATGGTCTTTCAGCATTACGCACTTTTCCGCCACATGACCGTTGAGCAGAACATTGCGTTCGGCCTGGAAGTGCGTCCCCGCAGCAAACGCCCGGCAAAAAGTGAGATCGCCAAACGCGTCGCGCAACTGCTGGAAATGGTTCAACTCGAAAGCTACGGCAAACGCTACCCGCACCAGCTTTCCGGTGGCCAACGGCAGCGCATCGCCCTGGCACGCGCCCTGGCCATCGAGCCGCAGGTTCTCTTGCTCGACGAACCGTTCGGCGCGCTCGACGCCAAGGTCCGCAAGGATCTGCGCCGCTGGCTGCGCCAGTTCCATGAGGATATGGGCATCACCACGGTTTTTGTGACGCACGATCAGGAGGAAGCCCTGGAACTCGCCGATGAGATCGTTGTTTTAAACCGCGGACGCATCGAGCAGATCGGCTCGCCGCAGCAGGTCTATGACACTCCCGCAAGCGCGTTTGTTTGCGAATTCCTCGGAAACGTCAACCGCATGGACGGATGGAAGGAACAATCCGCTCCGATCTATGTGCGCCCGCACGAGATCGACGTCGTGTTCGCCCGCGAGGAAGGGGTGGATATCACCGCCTCAGTCACCCACCTTTTCGCCGCGGGCCCCATCGCCAAACTCCACCTCAAACTTCCCGGCGGCCGGATTTTGGACGCCGAAATCTCCCGCGCCCAACTCGAAGCCATGGCTCTCGACCAGGGCGATGAAGTCGGTCTGAAGTTCCGCACCAGCCGGAGTTTCAAATCCATGACCGCCGGTTGACGCTGCGGGGCTTTGCCCTTATCGTCCGGCGCAATGTCCGAAACGCTGCAGCTTTATGTTAAGACCTGGTGCCCGTGGTGCGTTCGCGCGCAGCAGTTCCTCGACGCACGCGGCTACAACTATCAACTCATCGACG
>Ga0105046_10010934_pt1 | contig 14115 bp, 14 predicted proteins | sample MAT03_FD_78385 | JGI IMG/M metagenome (GOLD analysis project Ga0105046, IMG submission 78385) | Freshwater microbial communities from Lake Fryxell liftoff mats and glacier meltwater in Antarctica - MAT-03 (megahit assembly) | ecosystem: Environmental > Aquatic > Freshwater > Ice > Liftoff... | reverse complement strand
GACCGACGCCAACGGCAAGGCGCGCACGCTCGCTGACTTTCGCGGCAAGGCGGTCGTGGTGTTCTTCGGCTTCACGCAGTGCCCCGACGTCTGCCCGACCACGCTGGCCACGCTGGCCGAGGCGATGAAGCAATTGGGTGCCGACGCGGATCGCGTGCAGGTGCTGTTCATCACCATCGATCCGGCGCGCGACACCGCGGAGTTGCTGGGCAACTATGTGCCAGCGTTCGACAAACGCTTCCTCGGACTCTACGGCGACGCCGACGCCACGCAGCGGGTGGCGCGCGAATTCAAGATCATCTACCAGAAGCAGCCGGGGTCCACACCCGACACCTACACGATGGATCACTCGGCCGGCACCTACATCTTCGATCCGCAGGGCCGGTTGCGGCTCTTCGTCAATCACGGACGGACGCCCGACGTGTTTGCGCATGACCTGCGCGAGATTCTGCGCACTTCTTCACCGAAATCCTGAGGCGCCCGGAGTGGGGCGCGCGCGCCTTCCGTGATCGCGGCGCCTAGAACTCCACCATCTCGAAGTCTTCCTTGCGCGCGCCGCACTCGGGGCACGTCCAATTCGGTGGCACGTCCTCCCAGCGTGTGCCCGCCGCGATGCCTTCCTCCGGGGCTCCGGTGGCCTCGTCGTAGATCCAGCCGCAAATGAGGCACATGTATTTTTTCATCGAAATATCGTCGTTTCAGGGTGGAGTAAACTCGTAAATTGTAACGTGCCCCGATGCGTCGCCGCGACGCACGCAATCCGACGATCCCCATGCCCGACGCCGAATCAGGTTTTCCCCCGCTGGTCCTGACCTTTGCCGCATCCGATCCTTCCGGGGGGGCTGGCATGCAGGCCGACATCTTGACGCTTGCCAGCATGGGGTGCCACCCGCTGTCGGTGATCACCGCGATCACCGTGCAAGACTCACTCGGAGTCGAAGCCGTGTTGGCCATCGACGCCGACTGGGTAGCCGACCAGGCGCGCTGCCTGCTGGAGGACATGCCAGTCGATGCGTTCAAGATCGGCGTTCTGGGCAGCGTGGAGAACATCGCCGCCATCGCCGAAATCGTATCCGACTATCCGGATGTGCCGCTGATCCTCGACCCGGTGCTGGCCTCCGGGCGCGGCGACGAGCTGGCGACGGAGGACATGACGCGCGCGCTGCGCGAGCTGCTGCTGCCGCAAACGACCATCCTGACACCCAACAGCCTCGAACTCCGGCGGCTTGCGGAAGCCGAGGAAGACGACGAGCGCACACTCGACCAATACGCAGCGAAGCTGATCGAATCCGGCTGCGAATATGTGCTCGTCACCGGCACGCATGAGAACACGCCGCAGGTGATCAACACGCTCTATGGCAAGAATGGTGTCGTGCGCACCGACAGCTGGCCGCGGCTCCCCGGCAGTTTTCATGGATCGGGTTGCACGCTGGCCTCGGCCATCGCGGCCATGCTCGCCAACGGCCTCGACCTGCCCGAAGCCGTCCGCGAAGCCCAGGACTACACGTGGCAGTCGCTCAAGAAAGCGTATCGGCCCGGCATGGGGCAGTTCCTGCCCGATCGCCTGTTTTGGGCGCGAGATGAAGCCGATGCCGTGGACGACGAACCCGAAGTCCCGCGCGTGATCGACGTGCGCGGCAGTCACTAGCGTCCTGCTCGCCTGCCGGCGACGACCCCTTTTCCTCACGCCTGCCCGGACCCTCGTCGTGCGCATAGCCGGCCTTTATGCAGTCACGCCCGATGTCGATGACACGGCATTGCTCGTCGCGAAAGTGGTGGCGGCGATCAGTGGCGGCGCGACGTTGGTCCAGTACCGGCACAAGTCCGCCGATGCGTCGCGCCGACTGGAACAGGCGCGCGCTCTTGCGTCTGCATGCAGCGGACGCGCTCTCTTCATCGTCAACGATGATGCATCGCTGGCACACGCTGTGGGTGCCGATGGTGTGCATGTCGGCGAGCATGACGGCGCCGTTGCGGCAGCCCGCGCAATCGTTGGCACCAACCGCATCGTCGGTGTGTCCTGCTACAACGAACTTGCGCGTGCCACGCGCCTGGCCGCAGACGGTGCGGACTATCTGGCTTTCGGCAGCTTCTACGCATCGAGCGTGAAGCCGTCGGCGCGCCGCGCGGCGCCGTCGCTGCTGCAGGATGCGCGATCCTTCCGCCTGCCGCTGGTCGCCATCGGCGGAATCACGGCCGCCAACGCGGGCGCCCTGGTGGATGCAGGCGCCGACGCGGTTGCCGTGATCTCCGATCTGTTCGACCATGACGAACCGGCTGCGGTCACCCGTGCCGCCGCGGCCATTGCCGCCGTGTTTCATTCACCGCGCCTATCGCCAGGATCGCCATGAGCCGCAACGAAGAACTCTTTGCACGCGCGCAGCGCACCATTCCCGCGGGCGTCAATTCACCGGTACGGGCCTTTCGGTCGGTGGGCGGCACGCCGCGCTTTTTCACTCGAGGACAAGGCCCCTATGTCTGGGACGCCGACGACAAGCGCTACATCGACTACGTCGGCTCATGGGGCCCGGCCATCCTTGGCCATGCGCATCCGGATGTTGTACGTGCCGTGCAGGAAACAGCCGTGCATGGATTATCGTTCGGCGCGCCGACGGAAACCGAAATCGTGATGGCCGAAACATTGGTGCGGCGGTTGCCGTCCATCGAGATGGTGCGCCTCGTCTCCTCCGGCACCGAGGCCACGATGTCGGCACTGCGTCTGGCACGCGGCTATACCAATCGCTCGAAGATCCTCAAATTCGAGGGCTGCTATCACGGTCACGGCGACAGCCTGCTCGTCAAGGCGGGTTCCGGCGCACTCACCTTCGGACAGCCGTCGTCGGCCGGCGTGCCGGCGGCGATCGCGGGTGAAACGATCGTCACCGCGTACAACGATCTCGAGGCGGTGGCGGATGCATTCAAGGCGGACCCCGACAACATCGCGGCGATCATCGTCGAACCCATCGCCGGCAACATGAACTTGATCCTGCCAAAGCCTGGATTCCTCGAAGGCCTGCGCGACCTGTGCACTCGCTACGGCGCCGTGCTGATCTTCGATGAGGTGATGACGGGATTCCGCGTGCATGCGCGCGGCGTGCAGGGCCTGACCGGCGTCACGCCCGACCTGACGACGTTGGGCAAGGTGATCGGCGGTGGCATGCCGGTGGGGGCTTTCGGCGGCAAGCGCGCGATCATGGAAAAAATTGCGCCGCTGGGACCGGTGTACCAGGCGGGCACGCTGTCAGGCAATCCGGTCGCTGTCGCGGCCGGGCTTGCCACGTTGGCGGCCACCGAGGCCCCCGGCTTCTACGAAGCGCTCGCGGCATCGACCAAGCAGTTCACCGACGGCATGGTGGCCGAGGCCAAGCGCGCCGGCGTACCGTTTTCAGCGCAGGCCGTCGGCGGCATGTTCGGTCTTTACTTTGCCGCGCAAATTCCCGACAGCTATGACACCGTGATGGCCACGGACAAGACGCGTTTCAACCGCTTCTTCCACGCGATGCTCGATGCCGGCATCTATCTCGCGCCATCCGCCTACGAAGCAGGGTTCGTGTCGGCGGCCCACACTCCCGAGGATATCGCGGCCACGCATCGTGCGGCGGCGGCGGCGTTTGCCACCGGCTGACCGGCGCGGTACCTGAGGCGGCGCGTCATTGCGCTGGACGACGGTTGAGCGCCTGCGGACCTCGTCGTTGCGGAACCTTGGCGTGCCCGGACGGGTCTTCTGGTTGATCTGCAACGGCGGTGCGCTTCGAGGAATGGTATGAATGGAGCCGCCAGCGGCACCCGCCGGCGCGGCTCGCGCAAGCCTGCCAACGCGGTCTCCAGGGCATGCCCCATGCTATGATCCGGGGCAGTTTTTCTTTTAATTTCATCATCTTCCGCACGTGGACACTCCGGTTCGCAAACGTCTTGGCGAAATACTCATCGAGCGCGGCAAGCTCGATGCGCCCACGCTCGACCGCGCGTTGCGGCTGCAGCAGGAATCCGGCGAAAAACTCGGCGTGTTGCTGGTCACGCTGGGTGTGGTGGCCCAGCGCGAGATCGCGGAGGCACTGGCGCTGCAACTCGACCTGCCGATGATGGACGTGGCCGCCTATCCGGAGTTTCCCATTCTCGAGGAACGCGTCAGCGCGCGGTTTTTGCGCGAAATGCGCGCGTTGCCCGTGCGCGAGGATGACAACGAAGTCGCGTTGGCGATGGCCGACCCCACCGACAGCTACACGATCGGCGCGCTTGAAATGGTCACCGGCCGCACGGTGCGCGCGCTGGTGGCCATACCGACGGAACTCGAGTCGGCACTGGAACGCCTTTACGGCTTCGGCAAGTCGGCGCAGAGCCAGGTGATCGGCGACGTCGAGACGCGCGTGGATGAACTCGACTTCAACGCCGACGTGCAGCAACTGAAGGATCTCGCATCCGAAGCACCAGTGATCCGTTTGGTTAGCCTCATCATTACCAACGCACTCGATATGCGGGCCTCCGACATCCACGTCGAGCCCTTCGAGAACCGGCTCTCGGTGCGCTACCGGGTCGACGGCGTGCTGCACGACGTTGAATCGCCCCCCAAGCGCCTTGCGGCCCCCGTGATCTCGCGCATCAAGATCATGGCCAACCTCGACATCGCTGAACGGCGGCTGCCGCAAGACGGCCGCATCCGGCTGCGGGTGCAGGGCAAGGAAATCGATCTTCGCGTGTCGACCGTGCCCACGATGCACGGCGAATCCGTCGTAATGCGCATTCTCGACAAGGGCGGCGTCGCGCTCGACTTCCACAAACTGGGTTTCGCCGAGGACACGCTCGCGGCCTTCATCGAAGTGCTGCAGCAGCCGCACGGCATTCTGCTCGTCACCGGCCCCACCGGTTCCGGCAAGACCACCACGCTCTACACGGCGCTCGATCGATTGAATCAACCCGACGTGAAGATCCTGACCGTCGAGGATCCGGTCGAATACCAGATGGTGGGCATCAACCAGATTCAGGTAAAGCCGCAGATCGACCTCACGTTCGCCAATGCGCTGCGCTCGATCGTGCGGCAGGACCCGGACGTGATCATGATCGGCGAGATCCGCGATCTCGAGACCGCGCAGATCGCGGTGCAGTCCGCACTGACGGGCCACATGGTGCTGTCCACGCTGCACACCAACGATGCTGCGTCTACCGTCAACCGTCTGCTCGACATGGGTGTGGACGACTATCTGCTCACGTCGACGGTCGTGGGCATCCTCGCGCAGCGCCTTGTGCGCAAGTTGTGCCCGCATTGCAAGGAGCCTTACCACGCGCTGCCGGAGATCGTCACGCAGCTCGGTCTCGCCAAGTTTGCACCACCCGGCGACATCACGCTCTATCACGCCAAGGGCTGTGGCCAGTGCAGCCAGACGGGCTACATGGGCCGCTTCTGCATTCTCGAGATGCTGCCGATGTCCGATCCGCTGCGTAGCCTGATCATGAAACACGTCAATTCCAATGAGCTGAAGGCGCAGGCGCAGAAGGACGGCATGGTGTCGATGTACGAAGATGGCATGCGCAAGGCGCTGGCAGGCGACACTACATTTGAAGAGGTGCTTCGCGTCACGCGCGAAGCATAAAGCGCCGCATGCCGGTCTATCGCTACCGCGCTGTCAATCCGGCCGGCGAGATCGCTACCGGTGAACTCGAAGCTGCCAACGAAGCCGAGATCGTCGGCCGGCTGCGCGACCAGGGGCTGATGCCCACGCAGATCGCGCATGGCGGCGGGGCCGTTGCGGTTGCTGCGGGAATTCCACGCGCCGAGGGCGCGCCACGCCGCAGCTGGTTCGCGGCGAAGACCGTCACGCGCGACCAGCTTCTCGGCATCACGCGCGAACTCTCGACATTGCTGCGTGCCGGACTGCCCCTCGATCGCGCGCTCGAAGTCCTGATCGGACTGGCACCCACACCGGTGGCCGGCGCATTGATGCAAGGCATCCGCGATGACGTGCGCGGCGGCAGGTCGCTGTCCCAGGCGTTGGACGAGCGGCGCGAGGTGTTCTCACGGTTTTACGTCAACATTGTCCGCGCTGGCGAGGCAGGTGGTGCGCTTGGCGTGGTATTGCAGCGTCTCTCCGACACGATGGAACGCAACAAGGAACTGCGCGAGTCGGTCAAGTCGGCACTGATCTATCCCGTCATCCTCGTGTGCGTCGCGGTGGCCTCGGTGGCGCTGCTGCTCATCTGGGTGGTGCCGCAATTCGAGGCGACGTTCGCGCAGGCCGGCAAGGCGCTGCCACTGCCCACGCTGGTCGTGGTCACGCTGGGCAAGTTCATGCGCACGTGGTGGTGGGCCCTGGCCGCCGCGATCGTGCTCGGCATCACGTGGTACCGCCGCCGCGGGCGCAACCCCGTCATTCGCCAATGGCGCGACGCGCGCCTGCTGCGCCTTCCGCTCTTGGGCGACTTGATCGGCAAGGTGGAAACGGCTCGCTTCGCGCGGACGCTCTCGACACTGCTTACCAACGGCGTCACGCTGCTGGCCGGGTTGTCGATCGTCAAGGAAACGATGACCAATGTGGTCATGGCCAACGCGCTCGACGGCGTGATCGGCAAGTTGCGCGAGGGCAAGGGCTTCGGCCGTCCGCTGGCTGATACGGGCCTCTACCCGCGCCTCGCGTCGCAGATGATCCTGGTCGGCGAGGAATCCGGGCGCCTCGAGGAAATGCTGGCACGTGTGGCCGAGGTCTACGACCGCGAAGTGCAGACGGCCATCAAGCGCTTCCTGTCGGTGTTGGAACCCGTCCTGATCTTGAGTCTTGCCGTGCTGATCGGCGGGATCGTGTTCTCGATTCTGATGGGCGTGATGGGAATGAGCGAACTCGTGGTCTGATCAGGCGTCCAATGCCTCTCGGCCCGGGACTTTCAGGCCATCAGTGTCGTCGAACGGCAACACTTGCAAGTGCAGGTCACCATGGAACCTACAATGAACCAACAACAACAACTTCGTCGCGCCCAGCGCGGCATGACACTCATCGAAATCCTGGTTGTGCTGGTGCTGATCGCCATCGTGATGGGCATCGTCGGCGGCAATTTCATCGGACAGGGTGAAGAGGCCAAGCGCAAGGCGGCCGCCATCGAGATCGGCCAGATCGGGCAGTCCCTCGACCTATACAAGCTCGAGATCGGCCGCTATCCCTCCACCCAGGAAGGTCTGCAGGCACTCATCACCGCGCCCTCGGGCACGGCCAACTGGAACGGGCCCTACTGGAAAAAGGGCACGCTGCCCAAGGATCCGTGGACCAACGAGTACAAGTACACGTCGCCTGGCGCCAAGGGCGCCTACGACATCCTGTCGCTTGGCGCCGACGCCAAGGAAGGCGGCGATGGTCCGGCCAAGGACATCACCAGCAATTGATTGCTGGCGAGCCGCGCCAGGTTGCCGATGAATCCTCAACGCAATGCCGGTGTGTCGCTGCTCGAATTGATGATTGTGCTGATGATCATGGCGATCGTCGCGGCGATGGTCGTGCCGATGTTCGGCAGCGGCGTATCCAATACGCAGTTGCGCAGCGCCGCGCGCCAGCTCGCATCAGGTTTGCGCCTTGCTCGCAGCGAAGCCGTCGCGCAGCGCCGCGAAACGTTCCTGGTGCTCGATGTCGCCGGCCGCCGCTTCAAGGTGGACCGTGATCCGCAGGAGCACGTACTGCCGCGCGACGTCGACTTGAAGCTCTACACCGCGCAGAAGGATCTCGTCGACGAAAAGGTCGGCTCGATCCGTTTCTATCCTGACGGTGGCAGCAACGGGGGGCGCATCACCGTCGGCTCCGGCGAGCGCAAGTACGAGATCGACGTCGACTGGCTGACCGGCCGCGTCGCCATCCTCGATTGATGTGGCCATGACGCGCCTGCCCATGTCTAACAGTCATGGCACCTCGCGTGGCTTCTCGCTGCTCGAAGTGCTGGCTGCATTCGTGATCCTGTCCCTGGTGGCGACGGCGCTGTTCAAGTTATTCTCCGCGTCGCTCAACAACGTGTCGGCCGCGGAGGAGTGGAGCCGCGCGCTGCTGGTGGCCGAGTCGCAACTCGAGTCCGCCGCATCCACCCAACCGCTCAAGGTGCAAGACGAACGCGGCGTCGACGAGACCGGCAAGGTTCGCTGGATCTCGAAGGTGGCGGAATTCAAGTTGCCGGAAGTCGACCCGGAGCTCGAGCGCGCATCCGAAACGCTGTCGATGCGCCTCTATCGCGTGAGCGTGGATGTCACCTTCGATGGTGCGGACGGCCGCGAGCGCACGTTCTCGCTGGCCACGTTGCGCCTCGGTCCGAGGAACCCCGCGTGACCTCGCCGCGCATTCCTCGTCTGCCCGCGCTTCGCGCACCGGCCCGCGGCTTCACCCTGATCGAGCTGATGATCGCGTTGTCGCTGTTCGCGCTGATGTCCGCGATATTGTTCGGCTCGCTGCAGCTTGCCGGACGCACGTGGGACGCCGGCGAAGCCAAGGCCGAATCCAATGCCGGCATGCGCCTGACCGGCGACTATCTTCGCGGCCAGCTCTCGGCGCAACATCCGCAGCGGATGCGCAAGATCGCTGAATTTCCGCTGCTCTTCGGCGGCACGCGCGAGGACGTGCGTTTCTCGGCGCCGCTGCCCGGCCGCGTGGGCGTTGGTGGCATGTGGTACTACCGGCTGGCGGTAGTCGAGGGGGCGGGCAAAGGCAAAAGTGCGCTGGTGCTGGAACGCATGGTGCCCGACATCAACGCCACGGCCATGCCCGATTTCAACGCCGCCGAACGCTCGGTGCTGGCCGACGATGTCACGTCGCTCAAAGTCGGTTATCTCGGCCGTGACCGTGGCGCCAGCGTCGACATCGCGCCCACGTGGCGCGATCGCTGGGACGATCCACAGGTGATGCCGTTGTTGATCAGGATCGAGGTCGCGCCGCGCGTTGGACCGGCATGGCCGCCCCTGGTGGTCGCCCCGCGGGAGGCGCCTGAGGCCGGCTGTCGCGCATGGGACACCATCCGCCTGCAATGCGTGGGGGTTTGACGGATGCGTGCCGCGCCTCACGCCTCGCGTCCGTGCAATGGGCAACAGCACCAGCGCGGCATCGCGCTGGTGCTGGTACTTTGGCTCACGATCCTGCTGATGGTCATCGCCAGTGGCTTCGCGTTTTCGATGCGCAGTGAAGCCCTGTCCGCACGCAACGCCTTGTCCTTGGCGCAGGTCCGCGCGGTTGCCGACGGTGCGGTCGAGCGCATGGCCTTCGAACTGTCGCGGCCGCGTTTCCCGACTGCATGGTCGAGCGACGGGCAACCGCGGCGCTGGCGTGACGGCGATATTGACGTGGTGGCCAGCGGGGTCGACGAGTCCTCCCGGATCGACATCAACGCGGCGCCGGATGCATTGCTGAAAGGACTTCTGGAACAGGTGGGCGGCGCCGATCCGGAGACCGCCGCGCGCATCGTCGACGGGATCCTCGACTGGCGCGATGCCGACGAAGCCAAGCGTCCCAATGGGGCGGAGGAGCCCGACTACCGGCAGGCCGGTTTGCCGCAGCGTCCAACCAATGCCCCGTTCGAAACGGTCAGCGAAGTGGCACGCATCCTCGGGATGACCCCGGCCATCTTCGCCCGGATCGCCGGCAGCTTGACCGTCAATTCGCGGCAGCCCGGCATCAATCCGTTGACCGCTTCACGCGATGTGCTGCTGGCGCTTCCCAATGCCACGCCGGATATCGTCGATCAATACCTGCAACAACGCGCCGAGGCCCTGGCATCGAAACTGCCGGCACCGCCGTTTCCACCCGCCACGCCGTTTGCCTCCGGCGCGGTGCCGGTCTGGAGGATTCGCGCACAGGCCACCGCGGCCGATGGTGTAACCTTCGCCCGCGATGCGGTGGTCCGCCCGTCGGGGGAACCGCGCCGGCCCCTGATCACGCTGACCTGGGCGGACGGCGTGACGCAGGCGCCCCCCGTAGCGGTCACGCCCTAGCGCGACGCCCGAACTCGCAGAGGAAAACAACCGGATGGCCAATCGCGAGCAGAACCTGCCCTCACTGGCGCCACGCATGCACGAGCTTGCGCGGCGGCTGGGGCTCGCCGGCTTCTGGACCTGGTGGACCGCGCAACTCAATCTGCTGGTGCCGGCGACACCGCGCGCCGTGCTGGCCCGACGCCGGATGCGGACCGTGATCGCCTTCGACGGCGATCACGCGACGTTGTGGCGACCGGTACTCGATCAGGGACGCGCCATGATGAGGGCGGGGGCGACGATCCCACTTAACGTCGATGCTGCTGTGGTCAACGCCGCCGGCCGCGCGGCCGTCGCATCGCTGGCGCCGATGGTCTACGGCGGCAGTGCGTCGGTGCAGCGCGTCGTGGTCGCGGTGCCGGCGCGCGAAGTATTGCGCAAGACCATCGAGTTGCCCGCCGCGGTCGAGGAAAATCTTCTGCAGGCGCTCACGTACGACCTCGATCGCCACACGCCGTTCAAGGCCGAGGAACTGTATTTCGATGCGGTCGTGGCACGGCGCGACGCGGCGCGCGGTGTCGTGCATGTCGATCTCGCCGCCGTGCGGCGCGCCGCGGTCGACCCGGCATTGAAGCTGGTGGCGGCCTGGGGCGCCGAAGTCGCCGCCGTCGTGCCTTCGTCCCTCGACATGGCCACACCTTCGCGCGTCAATCTGCTGCCGCAGGCCATGCGGCCCTCGCGGTCGCTATGGCGGCGCTGGCAATTCTGGCTGCCGCTGGCAGTCGTTGCACTGCTGGTGCCGGTGGCGATCGGGATTCCGCTCTGGCAAAAGCGCGACTATGCGATCCAGATGAACAGCCTTGCCGATCAGGCGCGGGCCCAGGCCGCGGTCTCCGAGACGTTGCGGGCGGAACTGGACGGCAAGGTCGTCGACTTCAACACCGCGCTTCTGCGCAAGTTTGCATTCCCCAGCGCGCTGCAGACGCTCGACTATGTCAGCAAATTGCTGCCGGACGACACCTGGCTCTCGCAGTTCGAATTGAAGAATGTGACCAAGGGCAAGGAAGTGCAGCGGGAGATCCTCGTTCGCGGCGAGACCGGCAACGCGGGGCGCCTGGTCCAGCTCTTCGAGGATTCGCAGCATTTCGCGCAGGCCGCGCCTCGGTCACCCACGACCAAGATCCAGCCGGGCCCGGGTGAGGTCTTCGACCTTGGCGCGCAATTGAAGCCCCGCGCAGCACCCGAGCGCGTGGCGCTTCTGGTGCGTGAACCCGCAGCGGAAGCCGCGGTACCTGGCGCCGCAACAGCGGTCCTGCCGGCTGCCGCGGTACCGGCAACGGCGCCTCGCGCGCCGCAGGTGCCGGCGGCCACTACACCGGCTGCCGCTCCACCCGGTGCGCCCCCTTCGGCGTCCGTGCCCGCGGTGGCCCCGGCGCCCGGTGCGCCGCCCAGCGTGGGGAGCGGCGCTCCGGTGGCGCGACCCGCCGTTGCCGCGCCGGCGCAGCCGACCGTGGCGCCTGCACCGCCGCCTGCCGGCATGGCCAAGGATGCCGCCAAGAGTCCGGACGCAGCACCGGTGCGCAAGCCATGACGCCCGCCTTTGCCGCGAAGTGGTCCCCGCCGCAACAACGCACCGCGGCCGTCGCGTTGCTGGTGCTGGCCATGGTACTGGTCCTGCTGATCGTGGTGGCACCGCTGGTGCTGCTGCATCGGCACTACGACGGCGTGATCGCAGATTTGTCCGACCGGCTTGAGCGCTACCGCCGGGTGTCGGCTCAAGCGCCGGAGTTGCGGCGCGCCCTCGAAGTAATGAAGGAAAAGGACGGTCGCCGCTTCTTCCTCAAGAACACCGCGGCGAACCTTGCGGGAGCCGAGTTGTCCGACCTCGTGCGCGGCGCCATCGAGAACAACGGCGGACGCATCACCACCAGCCAGACCCCTGGCCCACGCGACGAGGGCCGCTTCAAGCAACTGGTGGTCTCGGTGCAGTTTTTTGCAACAACCCCGAACCTCGCCAAGATTCTGCAGGCGCTGGATACGCAATTGCCCTACCTGACAGTCGATAATATGACGATTCGGCCGCTGTCCGCATTCCGGGGCTTCAGGCCCGGCCCGGGCCAGGAGCCGGAGAATAACGTGCAGCTTGAGGTGTCGGCGTTGGCCTACCCCGAGGTAGCGAAACCCGCCCCCGCGAAATGACAGGAAACCGATGAATTTGATGCAGTCCACATTGCGGAGTTGGGCCTTCTGGCTGCTGCCGTTCGTGGCGCTGGTCCTGTTGATCGGCTGGCAGACCGATTGGGGGAGCGGCTGGACACGGGTACCGCCCGCAGCGGCGTTGACCCTCCCCCCGCCGGTTGTTGTGGCCGTCTTGCCCGCCTATGTGCCCGACGCAACGGCAGCCACCAGTCGCGACACCATTGATCGCACGCTGTTCAATCCCACGCGCCGCCCCGCACCGGTGGCGCTGGCAGAAGTGGCGAAGCCCCGAATACAGCGTGGCCAGTTCGCGCTCACCGGCACGCTGCTCGTGGAAGGGAAGTCCACGGCTTTCCTGCGCGAAGTCAGCGGGGGCAAGGCACGGCGCGTCCTGCAGGGCGAGACCGTCAACGGCATGCTGGTCGCCGAGGTGACGGCCGACCGCGTCCGTCTGACGCTGGGCGAGGAATCCGAAGAACTTGGCCTCAAATTGGCGGTCGGACCCAAGACGACCATCCAGCCGGTGGCAGTCAGCTTGCCCGCCGCCGCCGCGGCGGCCGGATTGTCGCCCGCTGATGCCGCCCGAGTCGCACCCCAGGTGCGCGATGTGGCCGATGTGCTCGCCGAACGCCGCCGGTTGGCCCGCGAAGCCGAAGCCGCGGCGGCGGGCCGGGCACCTGGCGCGCCGGCGGCCGCTGTAGCAGCGCCGCCACCTGCGGCGGCGGACCCGAGGTGGCAGGAGATGTACCAGCGCTATCAACAGCCGCGGCGATGAGACTGCGACAGGAAATACCTGGCCAGCCGATGGCCGGCATTGGCGTTTCGTTCCGACCATCAGGGCAACTACAAAAACCATAATGTCGATTCAACCGCTAATCCATCGAACGTTCTGCTGCGCCGCCGGGCTGCTCCTTGCGGCCTGCGCGGTACCGGGAACGGTACCCGAGACACCGTCGCTTGCCCGCTCGGCACTCAATCGGAGTGGCACCGGCATGTCGCCCGCACTGGCGGACGCCGCGGTGCGCGCGCAGGCTCCCCTGGAGCAGCAGACCCCCGCATCGGACAAGGTCAGCCTCTTCCGTGGCACCGGCGTCGTAGTCAAGGGACTGCAGCCGGGCGGGGCGCTGCCGCCCGGGCCGGTCATGCAGCCGCCCGGAGGCGGAGTGGTGCTCAACTTCGAAGGCGCCGACTTGCGCGAGGTCGTCCGCAATATCCTGGGCGACATCCTCAACGAGAACTACACGATCGACCCGTCGGTCGGCGGGACCGTCACCATCCGTACCTCCACCGGCATTCCGCGCGACGCGCTGCCGGCCACGCTTGAAACGCTGCTGCGGCAGAACGGCGCGACGATGGTCAAAAGCGGCGGCCTCTACGTGATCGTGCCGCAGGCGGCCGCCGTGCGCGGCAACATCACGCCGCAGCTCGGCAACTCGACGCGTGCGCTGCGTCCGGGGTTCTCCGTGCAGATCGTCCCGCTGCGCTATGTCGGCGTGCGGGAGATGCTGCGGCTGCTCGAGCCCTTCGCGAAGGATGCGCAGGCGGTGCGGCCCGACGAGCTGCGCAACCTGCTGGTGCTGGCAGGCACGGAGCGTGAGTTGCGGCACCTGATGGACACCATCGACATGTTCGACATCGACTGGATGTCCGGCATGTCGGCAGGTGTGTTCACGTTGAAGAATTCCGACGTGAAGGCGGTGATGACGGAGCTGGAGAAGGTGCTGGGCGACCGCAACCTGAGTCCGCTCACCGGCATCCTGCGCATCGTGCCGATCGAGCGCATGAACGCGCTGCTGGTGATCACGCCGCAACCCGCGTACCTCGAGGAAGTGAAGAAGTGGATCGAGCGCCTCGACCGCAGCAGCGAAACGGGCGGGGGCCTGCGGTTCTACGTGTTCCACCTGCAGAACACGCGCGCCGAACGGCTGGCACCGCTGCTGCAGCAGGCGTTCACCGGCCGCGCGACGCAACCCGCCCCGGCGGCAGCGCCCACG
>Ga0105046_10010931_pt1 | contig 14118 bp, 11 predicted proteins | sample MAT03_FD_78385 | JGI IMG/M metagenome (GOLD analysis project Ga0105046, IMG submission 78385) | Freshwater microbial communities from Lake Fryxell liftoff mats and glacier meltwater in Antarctica - MAT-03 (megahit assembly) | ecosystem: Environmental > Aquatic > Freshwater > Ice > Liftoff... | reverse complement strand
GATGAAGTGCCGCACTGGGCGGGAATGGGCGTGTTTGAGGCCAACCCGCTGATCGTAAAGTTCTTGGCCGAAAGCGGACACTTGGTTAACCGCGCAGGCGAAACCCTGCGGCACTCGTACCCTCATTGCTGGCGCACCAAAAGCCCACTCATTTTCCGCGCTACAAGCCAATGGTTTGCCCGATTGGGCGATCTTGGCGATAAGAACAGCCTTCGCGACAAGGCCTTGGCTCAGATCGAAAACACGAAATGGATCCCAGCGTGGGGTCGCGATCGCATCCATGGCATGATCGAAGTTCGCCCAGATTGGTGTTTGTCACGCCAGCGCGTGTGGGGGGTTCCCATTCCAGCGTTACGCGATCCGTTGACGGGCGAAGCATTTACGTCGCCTGAGTTGATGGACCACGTTGCAGCGATCTTTGAACGCGAAGGATCGAACGCCTGGTTCAGCAAGCCCTTGTCTGAACTGGTTCCTCCAGGGTTTGACACTGGCGGAAGGCCGTTGTCGGACTTTGAAAAAGGTAACGACATCGTCGACGTGTGGTTCGAATCCGGCGTGTCGTGGGCCGCTGTGGCCGATGGAAAGCTTGTGCCAACGGGCGAAAAGGTTGACCTGTACCTCGAAGGCGCCGATCAGCACCGAGGCTGGTTCCATTCTTCCCTCTTGGCTTCCGTGGCCACGCGCGGAATTGCTCCTTACAAAGCCGTGTTGACACATGGTTGGGTGTTGGACGAACGCGGCAAAGTGTTCTCGAAATCTGAAATCGCCAAAGCTCGCGCTGCGGGCGCGAAGATCGATTACATCGATCCAGGCGAATGGATGGAAAAGAACGGCGCCGAGGTCCTGCGCTTGTGGGTAGGCAACTCGGACTACCAAGCCGACATTGTGTTCTCGCCAACGATCATTAAACAGCTTTCGGAATCATACCGACGCATCCGAAACACTTGCCGTTTCTTCCTCTCCACGCTGGGGGATTTCAATCCCGAAACCGACAGTGTTCCCGAAGCGAAGCTGCGTCCGCAGGATCAAATGGCTTTGGCCTTGTTGCGGGAACGAAACGCACAGATCGTTGATGCTTACAGCCGTTACAGCTTCAATGAAGTCGTGCGTGAACTGGTCGAATTCTGCATCGTGACCTCGGCAGAGTACCTAGATCCCATCAAAGATCCGCTTTACTGCGCCGCGCCCAAGGGTCAGACACGACGTAGCGTGCAAACCGTGTTGAATGAAATGATTCGCACGATGACCACGTGGATGGCCCCAATCCTGTGCTTCACAGCCCAAGACGTGGCCGACGAGATCGAACGAATCACAGGTAAGACATTCGACGTGCACGGGCAAGTGCGCCCAGAACCCGTGGCACCAAACGCACAGCATTTGGCCACATGGAAACATGTTCGGGCTCACCGCGAAGCCGTGTTGGCGAAACTTGAAGCGTTCCGCGCCCAAGGCAAGAAAAGCTTGGACGCTGTAGCCTTGGTTAAGCCTTCTACAGCCGATAGGCCTGCTTGGGAACAAACCATCAGTTTGATGGCTGAAATCTGCGTTGTTTCGGAAGTCACGCTATCGAACGACAACGCTGTGGGCGAAACAGAAGTCACCATCGAAGCGGCCACATTGCCGCAATGCACCCGTTGTTGGCGCCACCTTTTGATGGTTACAAACGGACCGCATCTCGATCTTTGTGTCCGTTGCGCCGAGGTCGTGGCCTCGCTGCCAGTGGCCAGCTAGGCTAGGAGAAATCAAGTGAGCAAACGAAAATACATTCTGTTTTCCGTCCTGGGCGTTCTAACGATCCTGCTCGACCAATGGTCGAAGATATGGGCCCGTGCGAACCTGCAGCCCCTACGCTTTGGCGAGAAGAAGACCGTGATCGAAGGCTACTTCGACATGCGCTATTCAGAAAACCCAGGCGTCGCGTTTGGCATGTTTCAAAACCTGCAGGGCGGGCGCGTGATCCTTACCTTGGTGGCTTTGTTCGCTTTGGTTATGGTGTTCATGTACTTGCGTAAGACCGACGACAAGCACACCCGATTGCATGCAGCTTTGGGCCTCATTGGCGGTGGAGCCATCGGCAACCTGATTGATCGCATTGCGTTTGGAAAAGTAACGGACTTCATTGTGTGGCGTTACAAGCAATACGAATGGCCAGCGTTTAACATTGCTGACGCGGCACTCGTGGTTGGCGTGTGTTTGATGGTGTTAGATATGTTGCTGGCACCGAAGCAAAAGCCTGCGGCCAACAACGCCTCTTCAGACGCGTCAGCTTAATTCGCGCAGAAGGATCGAATACGAATGCGTCCCATTCTGTTCGATTTCGGCATCAATATCCCCTTTTTGGGGCCGCTTGATTTCCCTGCATATTTCACGATGCTCACGCTTAGCTTCTTGCTGAGCATTTGGATGATCGCTCGTGAAGCGCCAAAGCTAGGATTGAACAAAGACCTAATCACCGACATGAATCTGTGGATCGTCGTGTGGGCAATTGTTGGCGCTCGTGTCTTGCACGTGTTTGCCGACGGCCACTTGATGGACTACGTGAACATGTGCGTGAACCCCACGCTGATCAAGGCAGTGGATGCCAAGGTTGCGGTGTGCCACGCAAGCGCAGAATGTGGCTTCGACTACGTTTGCGATATGGCAACAAACACCTGCCACCCGCCCCAAGATTGCTTGGCCGCGATCAAGGTGTGGCGCGGTGGTTTGGCCTTTTATGGCGGCTTCATTTTCGCGTCGGCGTTTGGACTGTGGTTTGCGCGCAAACACAAACTTGGCATGTGGAAAGCGGCCGACCTCACGGCGCCTTGGATTGCCTTCGGATTGGCACTCACCCGCATAGGTTGCTTCCTTAACGGTTGTTGTTTCGGCAAGGTCACCCATGGCGCGCTGGGCGTGCGTTTTCCTTTCAACTCGGCGGTGTTCGAGCACCAACGAGAGCTGCACCTCATAGGTCCTTACGAAAACCCGCTGCCCGTTCATCCAGCCCAACTTTACTTATCAGCACTGAACCTGCTGACGTTTGCTGTGCTGTATTACGTGATTCGCCCTCGCAAACGGTTTGACGGCCAACTCTTCGGATGGCTGCTGATCATGAAGGGCGTTTTTCGATCAACTGTCGAGATATGGCGTGACGATGATCGCGGGGTCTTCCTAGGCGGGTACATATCAACGTCGCAATTGATTTCGATTCCGCTTATCGCGTTGGGCATTTACCTGTTGTTGCAGCTGCCCAAGAAGCAAACGGATTTACAACTTTAAATGGCCGCGTTGTTTGGACGAGGCATCCTGTACCTCACAGCAGAACACGTTGGTTCAATGTTTGAGTCGTCACTGCGCTTTGCCTCCCGCGTTCATTCCGGTCATGCACCATTGCTGGAAAATCGACTTGGCAGCAGCGGCCGAATCACAAGGTATAGGGGTCTCGAACATGAAATTTGTGGCAGCACGCCGTGGGACAATCGGTTGAAAAACGCAAGTACAGCGCCGCGTTGCAGCCATCAGTCGATTCTCGCGCCGTTGATGCCGGGCAACGTGACGTCGCGTGTTCCGGATGCGGCCATTTGAATCGCGTACGGAACACGCACGCGTTCAAGCAGATACTTAAGACCACCATCTAAGGGACGATCGCTCAACTTTGCCTCCACAACAAGCCAAGGCTTTTTCGCTCTGTGCAGCACGAAGTCAACTTCGTGTCCCACAACGTCGCGGAAACAGCGTAGCTCAAGCGATTCGTCCAACACGTCTGCAGCCCAATGGCACAGCCGAAGCAAATTGCAGTCCACTGCAAAAAACTACGAAGTGAAAGGTTTCAGATCAAGTCGTAGCTTTTGCACATCAGCCGCGTTGCTTCATTCACAGCGTCGAGATGTACGTCTGAATCAGACGGATCTCGGCGTCGCTTAGCTGCGCCGCTGTCCACTTCGGCATATAGCCCCCTCGGTTGCCGAATTCGCCCGCATGGTGCCCGTTGCGCGAGTTCTGAATGTGCAAGTCTGCAGGCTTTCCTCTTATCGATTGATTAACTGTCGTGCCACGTGCATCCGGATCGTGACAGTTCATGCAGAAGTCTTTGTAGAGGTCACTGCCGGTCGTTGCTTTGGCCGGCATGCCCAGCCAATCGAAGATCTGGTTGAGCTGCGCGGTCGACACCTGCGCCTCTGTGAACTTCGGCATGGCCTCCGCAAAGCGTGGATGCTTGCGGCCATTGCGGACCAACCACGTTCCGTAATCACGCACAGGGTGAACGAGGTCTGGTCCCATCGCCGTCCCGCGTCCTTCGGCCCCGTGGCAACGCTGACAGTTCATTTGGAACGTCAACTTGAAGGCCGCTTGTCCCTCTGCGCCAGCTGAGCCCGCCATACCACCCGCGCCTGCCATGCCGCCGGCTCCCGCGCCTGCCATGCCGCCGGCTCCCGAGGCTGCCATGCCGCCGGCCCCAGCGATGCCGCCTGTGGCGCCCGCGGCGCCACCGCCGCCGGAGTTGCCGCCTTCATTGGCCCGCTTACCGCCGCCAGAGCCCCCCTCAGCGTCTTGTCCCTTGCCACCAACACCTCCTTCACCGCCCTCTCCAGCTTCGTCCTCCTCACGGTCATCGTCGGACGTCCCCGACGAGCACGCCACGCCTGCGATGGCAACGGACAACGAAGCCACCAACATGCAATTCGCCCACACGGAACCGCGCAAATTACTAGTCACCATCTCAGAACTCCTCGTACGGTGAGCGGTTGGCCTCGCTTGCGCTGGCCAGCGTCGCAAAAGGAAGAAGCCTAGACTGCACTTTCGGCAGTTGCCAGTCGATTCAGCGGGACAGCTTCGAGTTGAAAGGCTTGAGCATGTCTAGCGATTCTGGACACCTTTCACACTGCAAGCCACGCTGCGATTCTTCATTGCGATGCTCGCGTCAGTGAAAAAACGGCGAGTGACGTTCGTACTGAACGGGGACCCCAAAAATCGGATCAGTGAGCTAGGGTGAAGTCCGCTCCACAGACACCGGAGCGACACCATGAACAAAGCCCGCAAGAAACACAGCCCAGCATTCAAAGCCTAGGTGGCCCTGGTGGCCGCGAAGGAGTTGGCCACGGTGTTCCAAACGGCACGCCCCGCAGGCGCGGATGCCATGGAAGACCGGGAGGCCGAGCTGCTTAGAAAGATAGTCCACGGTATCCGATTGGTCTGACAAACGGGGTCCACTTTACCTAAACCGGCAACTACGTCGACAGCCACAATCGCGAAAACGCCTGCGCCTTTGTGTTCGTCTCTGCGAGTTCGGCCGCAGGATCTGAATCAACCACGATCCCGCCACCAACCCACAGAGTCATCTGTGTTCCCGTGATCGCAGCCGTGCGAATGGCAACCGCAAGCTCCATGTCGCCCGCAGCTCCCAACCAACCCGTAGCCCCTGTATAGGGACCACGCTCACAGGTTTCAAGCTCCGATATGATCTCCATGGCGCGACGTTTTGGAGCTCCCGTGATAGAGCCACCAGGAAACGTGGCGCTGAAGATTTCTGCAAGTATTGGCCTTTTTGCTCGCAATTGCCCCCGCACCGTCGAAACCAAATGGTGAACGGTGGGCAACGTCAGAACGCGTGCGTGCTCAACCACCTTAACGCTCCCTATCTCGCAAAGACGGCCTAGATCGTTTCGTTCAAGATCGACGATCATATTGTGCTCGGCGCGATCCTTTTCTGAGTTCGCAAGTTCTTGAGTAACGATGAATGGATCGACGCCGTCAGACAAATTTCGAGGCCGCGTGCCCTTGATTGGAGAGGTTTCGATCAAGCCATCGAATGTCGTGCGTAAGAAGAGTTCGGGCGAATTTCCGACCAACGCGCGTTTCACATGACCGTCAGGCCCGTACCAAAAGCCGAATGGGGCCGGAGTGTCACGCTCAAGCTGTTGAGCCAAGGTCAAGCCAGAGCAGACGCCCGCGTCAGCCACAGGGGCAATGAGCTGGCGCGCAAGATTCACTTGGTAGGCATCGCCCGCCGCAAGGTATTCCTGAACACGTTGCACACCACGAAGGAAGGCGGCGTCTGGCTCTGCAGGCGAAAATGGTGAGAGCAACTCATCGGTCAACTGCGGTTGCGGTTGCGACTCCAACGTGCGAGCCAAACGTTCACCCGCCGCGGCATCCACCGCGAGGATGCGTGTGGCTCCGTCTGCGCCAACTTCAAACACGGCATCGAAAAAACGCAGTTCTAGTTCGGGCCAACAACTGGGTTCCTGGCAACTGTAGCGACCGCCCACAAGACGCATTCCTAATTCATAGGAAAAGTAGCCTGCTGCTATAGGACAGCGCGGATTCGTGGTTGCCCATCGCACACGGTGGAAAAGCCAGCGTTCGTCAACCAGTGTCAGATCATTCGTTCGCAGCGTTTCAACAGGCCCGCAAGCGACAAATGAAAGAGCCTCTTCATCGTTGCCCGGACTCTTGAGCCAAACCGCGCCCCCGGTTGCGGCCGCGCACCCAGCCGCTCGGGCAGCAGTGATCTGAGGTGCAGAACAAACGATCACGGCGCAGGTGGTGCCGCACGGGCACGGTCGTGAACAGCAACGGCTTTAAAGAAGAATCGAAAGTATTCCACAGCAGAAAGCAGCGACATCGCGAGCGACATATAAAGAATCACCACACCAGCCGCATGAAAATCGATTGGCGGAATATCCAAGCCAAGCAATGGGTATCGAAAGTGAACCATCAGCATGATGGTGCCTGCGAACTGCAGTGCTGTTTTCACTTTGCCTCCTTCGCTTGCCGCGATCACCAAACCTTCAGCGGCCGCAATGCTGCGCAGACCCGTGATCGCCACATCGCGCGCGATCAACAACACCACCACCCACGCAGGCACCCGCCCCATTGCCACCAGATACACCAGTGTGGCGGTGACCATGAGCTTGTCGGCCAAGGGATCCAAGAACTGGCCCAATACGCTGACCTGGCCTCGGCTTCGCGCCAAGTACCCATCCAATCCATCACCAGCGGCAGCCAACAGGTAAAGCATGGCTGCGATGAAACTGCGTAACGGGCTGAAATTATCGATGAACAGCAGAACCGGGGGTATCAATAACACCCGGCCCATGGTCACCAGGTTGGGTGCGTTCGTCAGTTGGCTGGTCAAGGAGCCCATGGGTAGACACCAATAGCACCCCTTCCCCCTCACAGGCGACCAAACAACCGCGTCGACGTGGCAAATTCCCGTCAGGCTTGACGGACTGCGCCACAACTCTCCCCACCCAACCCAACAAACGATCCCGTTCAACCCAAATGGGGCGGTTTTCTGGAACCCGAAAGGCCCGAAACCGTTCCTCACCGATATCGAGAACGGCGCGGCCCGTTCCTCGTAGCTGAATCAACGGCAAAACATCACCGGGCAACCTTCCAGCCTCCCAGGCAACGTCTTGATCGAAAGCCACCACACGCGATTGGCGGATGAACAAGATGTCTTCTTCCAAAGACAGCGCCAACAAGCGCGTCTGTGGGCCGCTGGGCGCTAGCCACAATTCGCCTCGACCGTCGTACTTTAGAAAATCGCCACCGCTGTCACCCAGCGCCGCGTCCTCAAGACGACCTCGCGATCGACGTCGAGCGGTAACAACGCTTAACGTTCCTGTAGCCGCCAACAAGGAGGTAGCTCTGACATGCGCTTCGCCAGAAACCGAAAAACGAATTACTTCACCCACCAAGGAAGCAAACGGCGAGGTGAACTCATCGGTGACGGGTACATCAAGCAGCCGCGCCAACACGAAATTGGTTAGCGATGTGCCCGCACGTTCTCCCGTTTCACTGACCAGATCATCAGTGGCGGGCGCGAACCCATCAACTTCGAGTTCCGCAGTGACTGGTTGGCTGGGAACACTGTTGAGTTCCTTCGCGTCAGGCGAAAAGAAGCCACTCTTGCCGCGCGACCAATCCGCCGAAGGCTCAGCGACAACCGGAGCCTGCACAACGGGGGAAGCGACAGCATCTCCTGCCGCAGGCACACCTTTGTTTGCAAGTTCACCGGATTCGGCCTCAACCGCCAGATCCTCTTGTCCAACGCGACGGAATGCTTCCGCAGCGGCTGCAGGCTTCCCTAACCGCGCATACGCGTATCCCAAATACGTCCACACTTTGGGAGGCGCCAAGGCCGATCGCGAAGCCATCTCAAGTTCAGCCACAGCTTCGTCAGCCCAGTCCATTTTAAGCGCGATAAGGCCCAGCGACATGCGTACGCCAACGTCATCTGGAGTGCTGCGCGCAAGGGCTTCATAAACTTCGCGCGCTTCTGCGTATCGACCTCGCTTAAAGCGAACCAACCCCAACAACTTTAGGCCACGCATGTCCGTGGGCCGCAGCTGCAAAGCGCGCAACGCTTCAAGTTCCGCTTCAGGAAGGTGTCCACCTTTGACAAGCGAGCCTACACGGCCTAGGTGTTCAAGAAATTTCGGTTCATCCATCTGCCCGGCTTCAGGCCTTTGAACGTTAACCGTAGGTTCGCGTGATGATGAATCTGAACTCATGGCGTTGCCTCCCAAGGAGCGTCAAACGCAGAGCCCGTTCGCGCGCGCTCGCCAGTGACGTACCGATCAAAACGCGCAAGCACTGTGGCTACGTACTCGCGTGTGGTTTGGTAAGGAGGCATGCCGCCGTATTTATCTACCGCGCCCGGCCCCGCGTGGTACCCGGAAATCACTTTAATGTTTTCCTCCGCCGAGCAATGAAACAAAACGCCAGGCCGGCCCGATGAGGGAGTACGGCAAAACTTGCGAGCCAGGATCTGAAGATAGCGACAGCCGCCCATGATGTTCTGACGGGGATCAAAGGGATCGGTCACCCCCATATCGCGCGCTGTCCCTGGCATCAGTTGCATCAGGCCCATCGCCCCCGCACTTGAAACCACCCGGGGATCGAAATCACTCTCGCTGCGAATGACGGCGCGGGCCAAAGAAGGGGGGATGCCATAGAGCATCTGTTGATCACGGATATGTTCGTCAAAGCGGGAAAAGCGTTCGGCCGATCTATCACTGGCGGCGATGCGATCTGTCGCCCCCCGCACCGCCGAAGCTTTGCCTGGGCCCGTACGAAACAGGACCTTCCACTTCGATCCCACGGGGTGCAAGTTCGTAAACTCCATGATCCCGTCTGGGCGCTCCCGAAACCAAAACGCTCCTGAACCGCGCGAGGACGAAGCAGAAACAGGCATTGGGGGGGTATATGCCGCTAAATTGCTTGGCGACTTCATAGGCGAACCGCCTCGCGGCATGTTCGTGAATTCGACTGTCCCGTTGGCTGTCTGGCGCTGCCATACGCCCGCCTGACCCGAGGCAGAAGCCACACAGGTTAAAAGCAAACACAGCAGAGCGACGCGAAACTTGGCCATGAACCCCAAAGCGCCCCATCGGCACCTTGGTCCTGATGGTAGCAGCACTGGCGCAACTAACGCAATTGCGTGGCCCCCTGCGGGAGCGGGCAATTCCGAGTAAAGTACCAGGTAAGTGGAAACCGACTACTTGGTGCTGGGATCTGGCCTTGCCGGGCTTTACTTCGCTTTGCAGGCCTCTCGCCACGGGAGGGTCATTGTGGTTACCAAACGAAGCCCCTCGGAAGCCAACACGAACTATGCCCAAGGGGGAGTGGCGGGTGTATTAGGAGCCGATGATTCGGCAGACATGCATGTGGCCGATACGCTTACCGTCGGCGAAGGGCTGTGCAACGTCGACGTGGTGAGAGCTTGCGTGGCCGAAGGTCCCTCGCACATTTTGAATCTGGCCGAAGAAGTGGGCGTGCCCTTCGATCGTGGCAACGACGGCAATTTCGATCTGGGACGGGAAGGCGGCCACAGCGCCCGCCGCATCGTTCACGCCCGCGACATGACAGGGGCTGCAATTCAAAACGCGCTTATGGATCGCATTCGCGAACGTGCGGATCGAATCACGTTGCTGCCAGATCACATGGCCGCAGATCTTCTGACCACCGCGAAATACGGTGGACCAAACGCGGTGTTCGGTGCTTACGTTTACGATCAGCACAAAAAAGAGATGAAGACCATCACCGCAAAGGCCGTGGTGTTGGCAACAGGCGGCGCAGGAAAAGCGTATCTGTATACAACCAACCCTGACGTGGCTACGGGCGACGGCGTGGCCATGGCATATCGCGTAGGTGCACGCGTTGCGAACATGGAATTCTTTCAATTCCACCCCACGTGCCTTTACCACCCGCAAGCAAAGTCATTTCTAATAAGCGAAGCCCTTCGCGGCGAAGGCGGCATCTTGCGCACGCTTGATGGCAACGCATTCATGCCGCGCTACCACGAGATGAAAGATCTTGCCCCACGTGACGTTGTGGCGCGCGCCATCGATAGCGAATTGAAGCGACGTGGAGATGATTCAGTCTTGCTTGACATGACGCATTTACAGGGCGAATTCATTGAAAATCGCTTCCCAAACATTTTCAAGAAATGCATGTCGTTGGGAATTGATATGCGCACAATGCCGATTCCTGTGGTGCCTGCGGCGCACTACAGCTGCGGCGGTGTTGTGGTTGATGCCCATGGCCGTTCAAGCGTAAAGAACCTGTACGCGATCGGCGAAGTGGCCATGACTGGCCTTCATGGTGCGTGTCGATTGGCATCGAACAGTTTGCTTGAAGCCTTGGTGTTCGCGGCCCGCGCGGCTGACGACGTGGCCAACATTAAGGGCCAGCACACGGCGCAACCGGCTCCGTGGTACGCAGGCGAAGCGCGATCCCCCGACGAGGCTGTTGTGGTGAGCCACAGTTGGGACGAGCTTCGCCGTTTGATGTGGAACTACGTGGGCATCGTGCGTTCTGATTCCCGCTTGGAGCGCGCGGCCCGCCGCATCGACATCATTCGCAGTGAACTTCGCCAGTACTATTGGAACTTCACCGTAACCACAGACTTTTTGGAACTGCGCAACTTGGCGTTGGTCGCTGATCTGATTGTCGAATGCGCGCGCAGGCGTCCTGAAAGCCGAGGTCTGCACTACAACATTGATCATCCCGAAAAAGATCCCCGCTATCAAAAGGATACCGTGCTTGCCCGCGGCGACGGCCCTATGGCCTAACCAATGGTGCTTTCTACGAGATCTCTTTGATCTCGCGCGCCGTTAGACCCAAGAGATAAAGAACTGAATCGAGACCGCCAGCAGAAATAGCGGTATCGGCTCGTTCGCGCAGGTTGGGCTTGGCGTGGAAAGCAATGCCAAGGCCCGCGCGCTCAAGCATCAAGGCATCGTTTGCGCCATCGCCCACCGCGATGGTTTGATCCAACAACACGCCTTCTAGCTGCGCGATGATTTCAAGCAGTTCAGCTTTACGTTGGGCGTTCACGATCGGCCCCGTAACGCGACCGGTAAGCTTGCCATCAATGATTTCAAGCTGGTTTGAAAAGGCATAGTCCAAACCAAGACGGCGCTTCAACGCTTCCGCCGCTTGTGAGAAGCCGCCGCTGATAACCGCAATGCGGTAACCAAGTCGCTTAAGCACGCGAACCAGAATTTCGGCGCCTTCTGTCAATGGAAGTTCAGCACAAATGGTATCAAGAACCTTTGCATCCAAGCCCTTGAGCAAGGCCACGCGTTGGCGCAATGAATCGTCATAATCCATCGCGCCGCGCATGGCTTGCTCGGTAAGTCGGGCCACGCGATCACCAACGTTGTGACGGCGGGCCAATTCGTCGATCACCTCGATTTGGATCAGGGTGGAATCCATGTCCATAACCACCAATCGTTTCGACCGGCGGTACAAGCTTTCGCGTTGCAACGATACATCGAAAGCAGATCGCGTGGCCACGGCCAACAACAAGCGCTTTAGATTTTCGTGATCGCGATCGGCAGGAATCTTCGCGTGAATTTCAAGTGAAGCCAGCGGGCCTTCTGAAAGGCGCGAGATCTTATCGATGTTCGCACCTTGCGAAGCCAGCGTGGAAGCCAGTGCATGCAAAGCAGGCGGGCCCAACGAGCGGCCAATGGCAGTGATCACGTAACGACGGTCGGTATCAGCAGCGGCGGCAAGCGCTTGTGTACCAATATCAACGGGCTTGAAATCAAGCTCCATGCCAAGCTGCTTTGAAGCGAACAGCATCTCTTTAAGCACGTCGCTGGAAGGTGGCACGCTGATAAGCAGGCACAGGGTCAGCTGGCCTTGTACCACCACCTGTTCAATGTCGTCCAGGCCTGCATCTTTGTCGGCCAAGATGCCCATCAAAGTTGACGTCACACCGGGCTTGTCAGGGCCGGTCACTGTCACCAAGATTCGCGCTGTGTCTCCCACGGCCGCAGTGTAGCGGAAAAGGCGGTTAGTACTAGGATTGGGGGATCAGTGCATCTATTTCAACCATCGCGACATTCGCTGCTTGGCTACTTCGTGAGAAACCGTTCGCCCCTCCTCAATCGCCCGCTCAGCGCGCGCGATACCCTCAAGTAGACTCATTTTCGCTTGCAAGAACTCGCAAGTTTCAACGTCAGGGGTTGGTTCTCGATCCTTAGCTAGATCAGCCAACAGCTCTGTCGCCTGACGTTTCAAAGTGTCACCAGCTCACAGTGCATGAAGGAATACTATAATATCCCTTCCGGTCAGGCGAGGCGGACTTGCCGACGCTAAACCGAAAACCGGGCCACCACTTCCACGTGATGCGTTTGCGGCATCAGGTCGAAAGCCTCAACGTGGGTTAAGCGAAGGCCAAATTCTGCGAGTTTGCGAACGTCACGGCCCAAAGTTTGAGCGTCACAGGAAACGTAAACCAGGGTTTTCGCTGCCATACGCACGAGATCCAAGGCCAATTCATCAAGACCTGCGCGAGGCGGATCTACAACGATTGTATCGAAAGTATCCGTGATTGAAATAGCATCCGGGGCAAGCCACGTGGCAGCGGGTACGTTGGACTTTCCGTACTTGATTGAAGCAAGATCGGCATCACTTGCGACAACATGAGACGAAACGCCCACAAGAAACCGCGTGAAGTTTCCTGAACCGGCAAAAAGCTCAAGCACGCGACCGGGGGTAGGACCAACGTGTCGCAACACGGCGGTGGTAAGGGCTTGGTTTGCAACGGTGCCTACCTGCGCAAAGCCACCAATGGCGATTTCAAGTGGGGGCTCGCCATGGGCGGCGATGTCAATGGAAGTTGCGATCCGCTTGTCGCCATTGAGCGATATTTGCGCGCGACCACCGTGCTCAATACCAACCGATCCACCAATGCCAACTTGAAGAGCCACTTCACCGGGCGCAAGTGCTTCTTTGCGAAGCTCTGCCAACGCGTTTTGCAAGGGAGTTGCTAGCAACGGGCAACTTGGCACATCGACAACTTCATGTGACTGCCGACGTTTAAAGCCAAGCAAACGATGCTGTGGGCCACGTTGAACGCTAACAAGCTTGGCGCGTTCGCGGTAACCGAAGGGGGCGCTTGGGGTGAACAGCGTGACGTCTTCAAAGCGCAAGGCGCGTTTAACAATGGTGAGCTTTGCGGCTTGTTGAGCTTCGATGCTGACGTGCTGCCATTGGCAACCGCCGCACACGCCAAACAAAGGGCAAGGCGCCTGCGTACGTGATGTGCTTGGGCGCAACACCTCAACAAGTTCGGCGAAGGCAAGATCCTTCTTTTGCCGGGTGATGCGCGCGGAGCTCAGCTCTCCGGGCGCGGCCAAGGGAACAAAAGTCGCGCGACCATTTCCCGCCCCACCCACCTGGCGCCCGAAAGCATCGCCTCCGGGAGCCAACGATTCAATTTCAACTTGGATGAGGTTTGACAATGTTACGTTAGCTTAGGGGACGACGGGCGTAACGGGGGGCGTCGCGGAAGTTGAACTACATACGGCTGCGCCAGTTGCAGTCGGAACAGGTTCCGCACACAAGAATCCGGCGCAAGTCATCGGCGTCCCTGGCAAGCACATTCCGGTTCCGTCACATGTATGGGGCACCGTATTCAACAGATCTGCGGAGCATCGACTTCCGCAACTGGTCCCAACTCGCTTCTGGCAAGCACCTGCCCCGTCGCATTTCCCATTGGTCCCACACAACGAAACATTGTCGTTCATGCACATTCCTGCAGGATCGGGCCCGTCTGCACTCACGTTCGTGCATGTACCAGGAGTGCCACCGTTACAGGTCTTACAGCTGCCTGTG
>Ga0105046_10010929_pt1 | contig 14120 bp, 14 predicted proteins | sample MAT03_FD_78385 | JGI IMG/M metagenome (GOLD analysis project Ga0105046, IMG submission 78385) | Freshwater microbial communities from Lake Fryxell liftoff mats and glacier meltwater in Antarctica - MAT-03 (megahit assembly) | ecosystem: Environmental > Aquatic > Freshwater > Ice > Liftoff... | reverse complement strand
TGTTCGCCGCTGCGGATGGCGTTGGCAAAGTGGAAGCTTGTCCAGAAGTCACCACCGCCGTGGCCGGCCTTGCGCGCTAGCTCACCATGTTCGGGCCAATCGGGCACATAGGTGCGTTCAACAGGCGTATCCGCCGGACAATCCCATTCATCGTGCCAGACGCGCACTTGGCCGGGGCCATAGTAGCCGGGGCCGCGCGTAATTTCCATCGCGCCATGCGTCCCGTGGACGCGATACCAGTTGCTGTGGCCAGGCAATCCTACACCCAAAATACGAAAGACGGCGCCATTATCCATGCGACACAAAATCACCGAACCGGGATCACTGTGGCGTGCCAGCTTGGCCGTTAATTCCGGGGCCGCAATCGACAAGGCATTGATCGACACGGGCATCGTATCCGTAATACACATCAGTGGGGCCAGGGCATGCGTGCAATAATAAGTGGAGGGTAACCAGTTACGCCAGTGGTTGCGCCCCGGCGAGATCCGCAAAACGGCATCCGGCGCCATCGGATGGTTGTATTCGCCCTCGGCGTAGGTGACACGGCCAATTTCGCCCGTGCGGTAGAGACGCGCCATCTCCTGGTTGAATGCCGTGAAGGGATAGTTTTCGGCAAACATGTAGATTTTGCCCGTCTCGTCTACGGCGCGACACAGGGCGACGCCTTCGGCTAGCGTTTTGTTGGCCGCGGTTTCGCTCATCACATGTTTGCCGGCGCGCAGCGCCTTGATCGCAAACGGGGCGTGCTGATGAAAATAGTTGGCCAGGATCACGGCGTCCATGTCATGTTCTAGAAATTTGTCATAATCGGTATAGGTGGTCACGCCATATTGCTGGCCCATTTCGGCTAGGCGCTCCTGCCAAACGTCGCAAACGGCCACCAGTTCCATGCCAACGGTGTCTGTTGCACCGCGCGCAAAACTCTGCCCGCGGCCTACCCCAATAATACCCACGCGAATCTTTTTGTTCATAGGATCTGTCTCTGTCGCTTGAAGTTATCAATGCTGGCTGTAAACACGGATTGGAAAAACACGGATAAAAATCAATGTAAATCCGTGTTTTTCCAATCCGTGTTTACAATTCAATGAATCTCAATGCCTGCTGCGGCTGCCATGCGATGCACATTACGGGCGGCCAACGCATACCCTTTGTGTGGCGCATTTTCGAATCGTTTCTGATCCTCCAAACTTAAGTCATGCGGCAGTTTGTCATCCGGTGCATGCTCCAGCAGCATGTAGCCATCCGGGTGCAACGCATGCCAGCGCTGCAAGGCGACGGTAATGTCCAACTCACCTTCACCGGGCAAGGTTTCATCCAGGTGGAGCGCAAGGCCGTTGCCAACTTTGATATCCTTACAGTGCGCCACAGGGCAGACCGACCCCATCACATCAAAAATGTGATTGATGCGATCTGCGCTATGATATACTTGCTGCAAACTTTGGAAATGGTTAACATAATCCATAACGATGCGAATGCGATCCGAACCGACAGCCTGCACAATCTGTGCATTCGTCTCCGGTGAGTCCATAATTGTCAGCGCATAGGTCTCAATCACAATGGTCTGTCCAACCGCTTCAGCTTTATCGGCAACCCGGCGCAGCGTTTCCACCAAACGCTCCATACAAATCGGTTCGTGATTTTTGCGCGAGGGTGCGTAGGATCCAGCAGGGTTAAGACTACCAGGGCGGATGAGGGCAACAGCGGCGCCTGCTTCGTTCGCCACTTCTAGGCCGCGATCGATAATTTGTACAATCCGGTCGCGCACGGCAGGGTCTGGGTCAAAGAGACATTCTTTGTAGTTGATCCCCATCTGTACCAAACTCATACCGGCATCGGCATAAACCTTTTTTACTTTCTGACAGGTAGCGGTTGTCACATCAAATAGAATATCAGCACCGGCATGAAAACAGGCACCGGTGAGTTTGAGCGCCTGAATCGCGTGTAGATTTTCTACTGTAATCGTCCGAAAGTCTGCTGGCAACATGCCAACAACACCGAGTCTCATGAGTCGCTCCTTTGCGTTGCTGATATTAGAAAAAGGGAACAAAATTCGCTTGCACCTCATTGTATGATAGAAGCCGATTTCGGTAAACTGGCAAAATTTATTGTTTGCAGATATAAGGGGAGAGATTTTGTGCAACTCTTTTTAGACCAAAGCAATGGTTCTGCGCCTTCACCCAAGCGCGCGCCACTTTTGCGCTATGGGTTTACCTTGATTACGATATCACTTGCGCTACTGCTAACTTTGGGGGTGCCTGCCATCCGTAGTGGAACCCCATTTGTTTTTTTCTTTTTGGCCGTAGCGCTAAGTGCTTGGTATGGAGGGCTGCGCGCCGGTCTTTTTAGCATCGTATTGGGTATCTTCAGCGTCAATTTTTGGGTCTTTCCCCCGTCTGCTGCTTTGTCAACTACCCTTGCGCAAGCTATCCAAACGGTCGTATTTCTTGCCGTCGCTGGGGTAATTGTCTGGCTTGTTTTCGTATTTCAACAAACGCAAAACAGGCTCTATGTGGAGCGACTGGCGTTACACCTTACGCTTGCCAGTATTGGTGATGCCGTAATCGTCACTGATCTGAGCGAGAAAGTCAGTTGGATGAACGATGTGGCGGCCTCGGTCACGGGGTGGTCTGCTGCGGAAGCCGTCGGTCATCCTCTGACCGAGGTTTTCCCGATTGTTAATGAACAGACGCAGGCACCGGTCGAAAATCCAGTCCGGCGCGTGCTAGAAGAAGGCAAGATCGTTGGCTTAGCCAATCACACCGTGTTGCTGGCGCGCGATGGCGTGGCGCGCCCAATTGAGGACAGCGCCGCGCCGATTCGCGACAAAGGTGGCAACCTGAGCGGCGTTGTCCTCATCTTTCGCGACGTTACTGAACGCCGGCAGGCCGAATTGGCAACGGCGCGCTTGGCGCAGCAGGTGCAACAGGAACAAGAACGGCTGGCCGGGCTGATCGCCGATGTGCCTGGCGTTGTATGGGAAGCCTGGGGCCAACCAGATGCTCAGACGCAGCGGATCGATTTTGTCAGCGATTATGTGGAAAGTCTGCTTGGCTACAGCAAGGCCGAATGGTTGGCCGTACCCAACTTTTGGCTCTCGATTGTGCATCCCGACGATAAAGCGGCCGCGGCACGTAAAGCGGCGGCCGATTTTAACAGTGGCGAAGGCGGCGTGAACCAGTTTCGCTGGCTCACCAAGGATGGGCAGGCATTGTATTGTGAAGCCGTTGCCTCTGTGATCAAAGATGCTGCTGGCCAACCACTGGGTATGCGTGGCATTACCTTCGATCGAACTGCGCACAAGCAAGCAGAAGAAGTCTTAGTCCGCTATCAACTACTCTCCGAGCGGGCACGCGATATTATTCTCTATATTGGTCAAGATGCGCGGATTATTGAAGCCAACGGGGCTGCGGTTGCTGCCTATGGCTACGACCGGGCAACACTCCTGACTATGCACGTCTACGACCTGCGCGACCCGGCAACGGTCGTGGCGGTGGCCACGCAGATGGCGCAAGCGGATACGGGCGGCATCCTTTTTGAGACCAGACATCGCCGCAAAGATGGCACTACTTTTCCGGTTGAAGTCAGCTCAATTGGCGCCGATATCAGCGGTGAGCGCGTGCTGCTGAGCATTATCCGTGATATTACCGAACGTAAACAGGCCGAGGTCGACTTGCGGGAGAGTGAAGAGCGTTTCCGCGCTACCTTTGACCAAGCCGCGGTGGGTATGGCTCAAATCAGCCCGGACGGCCATTATGTACGGGTCAACGAACGGCTGTGTGAAATTATCGGCTATTCACGCGCCGAACTGTTGCAGAAGACCTATCAGGCTATTACCCATCCAGACGACTTGGCGGCCGATGTGGCGCAAACAGAACGTCTGCTCGCCGGCGAGATCACGAGCTATAGGCTCGAGAAACGTTACTTGCACAAAAATGAGGACAGCATCTGGACCACCATGACACGTTCGGCGGTGCGCAATGCCGCGGGTGTCGTCCAATATGGCGTCGCCGTGATTGAGGACATATCGGCGCGCAAGGCGGCTGAAGCACGCCTGCATTTTCTCGCCGAGGCCAGCGCTGTCTTGACTGCCTCCTTGGATTATGCGATTACGCTGCAACGAGTGGCAGATCTGATGGTATTACATCTGGCCGACTGGTGTGCAGTCGATATTGTGGGCGCGGATGGCGCGCTGGAATTGGCCGCCGTTGCCCATGTAGACCCGACCAAGGTGCAATGGGCCCGTGCGCTGCGTGAGCAAAGCCCACCCGATATGAATGCAGCTTATGGATTACCCAACGTGGTGCGAACTGGTGTGGCTGAATTCTATCCAGAAATTTCAGAAGAGCTAATTCTGCGCAGCGAACCGGATGACGAGGAACTTGCCATTATTCGCCAGGTGGGGTTCAAATCGGTGATCATCGTGCCGTTGCAGGCCAGGGGCCAGGTATTGGGTGGTCTGACGCTGGTTTGGTCCAACTCTGACCGCCATTACACACAAGCCGATCTACACTTTGCGGAGGAAGTCGCGCACCGCGCCGCCTTGGCGGTCGATAATGTACGCCTCTATCAAGAAGCACGGCAGGCCGAGGCCCAACTGCGGCAGCTCAATGAAACGTTGGAATTGCGTGTCGCCGAGCGTACAGCCGAGCTGCGCCAGAGTAATGAAGATCTGGATCGATTTGCTTATGTTGCATCGCATGACCTGAAGTCCCCATTGCGCGCTATCGACCATCTTTCAAACTGGATCGTGCAAGACGCGGCCGAGCAGCTACCTGCCGCTTCGCAGGAACATCTGGGGAAATTACGTGGGCGTGTCAAGCGCATGGAAAGATTGCTCGATGATCTACTGGCTTATTCGCGTGCTGATCGCTTCAAATATGCCAAACAAAACGTCGATACCGCCGCCCTGGTAGACGATGTGGCCCAACTGGTTACGCCTATCGAGGGTTTCAGCGTCATCACGCAGGCGCCAATGCCCATCTTGCTCACCGAACGTGTGCCGCTGGAATTGGTGCTGCGCAATTTGATCGACAACGCCATCAAACATCATCACCGCGCCGAGGGCCAGGTGTGGGTGACAGCACGCGATCTGGGCCGCATGGTGGAGTTTAGTGTGCGTGATGATGGACCAGGCATGGACGAGAAATTCTCCGATCGGATCTTCCAAATGTTCCAAACCCTCCGTCCGCGCGATCAGGTGGAAGGTAGCGGCATGGGGCTGGCGATTGTCAAAAAGGTGGTGGAAAGCCGAGGCGGCACGCTGCACGTCGAGTCTACGCCTGGGCGCGGTGCCACTTTCCGCTTTACCTGGCCGAAAACTTAGCTTGGTGGAAAAACAGGGTAGATCTGACAGGTTTCAAAACTTGTCAGGTCTGCGCGCGCCGCAATAGGAAAATTGCTTGACAGACTGGCTACTGCATGGTATTATCATTTTTAGCTCCGGTATAGACCTCCATACTGCAAGCCGGAAATTTGCACCCTATTTTAATTCCCATGGATGCCGATGGCGCTTAACAAGCAGAGCCCGATCCCGCTTTACTACCAACTGGCCGAACGGATCAAAGAGCAAATTCAATCCGGTGAGCTAGGTGCAAGCGATCAACTTCCTTCTGAACGCGAACTAGGTGAACAGATGGGGGTCAGCCGGATGACGGCGCGCCAGGCGGTGGCCTATCTGGTGCAGCAAGGGTTGCTCGAAGTCAAGCCGGGGGTGGGTACTTTTGTAGCCGCGCCCAAGCTCACCTACGACGTGCTTCATCTGCTTGGCTTTACAGAAGAGACCATGCGTCAAGGGGGCACTGTTGCCTCCACTGTGCTAGAGCAGAGCATTGTCGCACCTCCGTTGCGTGTAGCAACCGCACTCCAAATGGCTTCTGGTGCGCAGACGATTAAAATTGTGCGTCTACGCCAGGTCGATGGCGTGCCGATGCTGTTGGAAACCAGTTTTATTCCAGTTGCCAGTTGCCCCGGTCTGGAACGGGCCGACCTTGCCGTGCAGTCATTGTACACATTGCTGGAAGTGGAATATGGTTTGCGTTTGCAACGGGCCCGGCAAACTTTTGAGGCCACGGTTGCCAATGAATATGAACAGCAACTCTTCAATTTGCGGCCTGGCGCGGCCATGATCTTGCTGGAGGGTGTCACCTACAGTGAACAGGAACAGCCGGTTGAATATTTTAAGGCAATTTATCGCGGCGACCGGCTGAAGTTTGCACTGGAGAGCCAGCGCAATGGCCGCGCTGTGCCATTAGATTTTCCGCAACGCATCAGTGTTGTACTCGCATGAAAGTAATTTTACCCATTTGTGCTCACCCTATCTATCAGAAAAATTGAGGAGAACAAGTATGGTGAATCCCATTCGCATCGGTGTTATCGGCTGTGGCAGTGTGATGCGCGGCCCCTATACCAACCAGATCAACCAACTAAAAGCGCGCGGTCTGGTAGAAACCGTGATCGCCTGCGATGTACGCGAAGAACGGCGCGAACAGGTATTAGGCGCAGGCTTTGGCTATCAACGCTTCACCACAGACTTCGAGCAGGTGGTGGATGCAGACGATGTTGATCTGGTATTGGTCACCACTTCGATGCAGGAACATGGTTTTATCACACGGGCGGCGTTAGAGGCGGGCAAACATGTATTGGTCGAGAAACCGATGTCGCCCAGCCTGGAAGAAGCCGCCGAACTGGTCGAGCTGGCGAAAAAGAGCAAAGGCTTTCTGGTGCCGGCGCCCCACGTCATTCTCAGCCCCACCTATCAACGCATTTGGCAGCACATCCAGCGTGGTGATATTGGCAAGCCGCACATGGCGCGTGCCTTCTATGGCTGGGCCGGTCCCTCTTGGGGCCAATGGTTTTACAAACAGGGCGGCGGCTCGATGTTTGACTTGGGTGTCTACAACGTCGTCAGCCTGACCGGTCTGCTTGGCCCGGCCAAACGCGTGACGGGCCTGGTCGGTACGGCGGTGCCAGAGCGTATGGTAGAAGGCAAACCGATGAAGGTGGAGGTCGACGACAACGCCCACATCTGCATTGAGTTTGCCGATAGCTGCTATGCGGTGGTCAGCACCGGTTTTACCATTCAGCGCTATCGCACAGCGGCGCTGGAAATCTACGGCAGCGAGGGTACGATCCAGATGCTGGGTGATGACTGGGATCCGGAAGGCTATGAACTCTGGCAGAATGATGCCGGTGCCTGGAAATTTTACGAAGAGAGCAATCCCAACTGGCCGTGGACCGACGGCATCCGCCATCTGGTCGAGTGCATTCATAAAGGTGAGCGGCCAATTATCACACCCGAACACGCCTACCATGTGATCGAGATTATGGAAGCCGCGCGCGCCGCTGGTCGCGACGGCCAACGGCGTGACATTCAGAGCACCTTCACACCACCCAACTTCTTTACCGATGAGGAAGCGGCCGAAGCGGCGCACTTGCGGCACGACCGGACGAGCTGAGGAATGAGACAGTAGGACAGTGAGACGGTAGGACAGTGGTTCAGTAGGACAGTGGTTCAGTAGGACAGTGAGACAGTAGGACAGTAGGACAGTGTTACTCGTACTAACCCACTGTCCTACTGAACCACTACCTAATTACTTTCTTGAAAAGACACGCGTGGAGAATTAATAGATGGCGCAGTTGTTGAGGGTAAGTTCGTTTCGTGATCTGTTGGTGTATCAGAAAGCAAGAAAGTTAGCACAGGAGATTTTTCAGTCAACGAAGGCGTTTCCGAAAGAGGAGATGTTTGCGCTTACCGATCAGATCCGGCGTTCATCACGTTCCATCGGCGCACAGATTGCGGAAGCGTGGGCCAAACGTCGTTATGAGAAACACTTTATCAGCAAGCTAACCGACGCCGATGGTGAACAACAAGAGACTCAACATTGGATTGATACAGCCCAAGATTGTGGCTACTGGAACACGACCACTGCAACCAATCTGCATCAGAAATGCGAAGAAATTGGACGCCTACTGGGTGGTATGCTTGAAAAGGCAGACATCTTCTGGTCCGAACCGGCGAATGTGCTGCGTGAGGAATTTGTTGAATATTTTGTAGACAGTGAAGCAGTAGGGCAGTAGAGCAGTGGAACAGTGAACAGTCCACCGTCTTACTGTCCCCACTGTTTTACTGTCCTACTGTCCTACTGTCCTACTGTCTTACTAAATTACCTAGTGGAATTAAACAACTATGGCCTATAAACCTTCCCCCCGTCCCACTTTTTCTGAACCCACCCATCTGCCCTATGCATCTGTCACCCGCCATCTGTGGGGCGATCCAGAAGCAGGTGAGGTGGCGGACTGGATTTATGTGTCGAGTGACAAGATTCACCATTTAGTCTTTAGCCTGGCCCCAGGCGGCGAATTTCGTCATTCGAATGAATTCCGCACGATTTTTGCCGCCGACCAGGTTTACTATGTGTTGCGCGGTGTAATGGTGATTACCAACCCGGAAACCGGTGAGGTGCGCCATGTGAAAGCCGGCGAAGCCGTCTTCTTTCGGCGCGACACCTGGCATCACGCGTTTAACTATGGCAGTGAACCGCTGCGTGTGTTAGAATATTTCTCACCGCCGCCTTCGCAGGGCACATCGGGGGCGTATGCGCGCACGAAACCGCTCTTGACACAGACGAAATATACGCAAGATCAGGCGTTGGGACGCTGGCCGATGGAACGAGCGACGATCGAGCGCGATGCGATGCTGCACATGGTGCGCGAAACAGATTTACTTTGGCAATTGGTGGATGGTAAACCAGAAGTGCTGGTGGGGTTGCTCTGTGCCACCGAGCACCTGACCGTGGGCAAAATGATCTTGCTACCCGGCCAACGGACGGCGATCCAAACGCACAATGGCGATGAAAGCCTCTACCTGATCGAAGGCACGCTCAATATGCTCTGCCCAGAAAAGGATGGGCAGCGTTGGTTCGAGCTAAACCCGCAAGATGGGTTTTATATTCCTGCCGGATCGCCGCATCAGTATTATAATTACACCGACAAGCCTGTAACTTTGATTTTTGGGGTCGCGCCCAGTTATACATAGCATCAAGCAAGTTCTACGCATCGAATGATTGTTATGCAAAAAAAGCGCAAACAGAATGAGAAGGAATTCGGTGCCTGGGAAGAATTGCACCATGGTGGGCGACGTTACTGGTATGATGTAAAAGGGCGGCACGGCTGGATAGCTAGATATGTGAAAGAGACCAATCGGGACGAAGAAACATTGAGATTCTATCAAGAAATTTACAACGCGCAGGGGGAATTGGTGGAAATTCATCAAAAATACCCAACGGATACAGGCCATCAGAAGCTAGGTGAAGGAGAAAAATCATGATCACACGCCATGATCTCGCACGTAAGTTAACCGCGTATCTTCGTCATCAACTTAGCTTGGAAGAAATGGTAGCGTGGGCTGAGCAAGCGATGATGGAAGGAGAATTTGATGAAGATGATTTTGAGACAGTACGCGATGTTGTTAGTCGCCTCGGGCTTGCTGACGTGAATCAATTTAGTCTAACGTGGGAAGACTGGAAAAATTTTCTGGATCGCCTTGGTTATCAAGTGCAAGTGCAAGTGCTTGAAATTGCTTGACAAACCAGTCAAATTATGGGCACATCTTCTTGGCCTTCAAGTCGCCCGCACTGCTGACTACTTGCTATTTACCACTTACAAAAAGGACCTAACATGTTTATCCCGATCGGCATCTTTCTCGGCTTTCTCGCCTGGTTTGCGCTGCGCTATATCTTGACTAGCTTCTACACTGTCAACCAAGATCAGCGCGCGGTCAAGACCAGCTTTGGACGGGCTGTGCGCGTGGGCAAAGCCACTACGCTTGATCTACCCATGGCCGAGACCTTGCGGCCAGATGAACGCGAACGTTACTCATGGCCACAACTGCGCGTAATCCAGCCGGGTGGTCCCTATTTTAAATGGCCCTGGGAGCGCGTTTACAAAGTGACTGTGGCCACCGAAACCCTCAACATGGCGCGCGACATGGAAGATCCAACCGCGAATCGCAACGGGGCGATCTTGGAAGCTGTGACCAAAGATCAGCTTAACACTGGGCTAGAAGGACAGATTCGTTACCGTGTTTCCGAGCGCAATTTGTACGCGTATATGTTCGGCGTCAAAAGCCCAATTGTGCATGTGATGGGCTACTTTGTTTCGATCTTGCGCGAACGGATTGCCGACTTTGAAGCACCCGCCACACCGGCGACGGGTGAGGCAGATGCCAATGTGATGGCCGGCATCTCAATCAACGACATCCGCAAGAACTTGAGTTTGCTCAACGACCAGATGGAAGCCGATTGCCGCTCGTCCGAAGCGCGCTATGGCATCGTGCTAGACGCGTCGTTGATCACCGCCATCGATCCACCGGCCGAAGTCGAATCGGCGCTGGCTGCCATCAATACCGCGCACAACCAGGTCTCGTCGGATATCAGCCTGGCCCAAGCCAGCGCCGATCAGAAGATTGTCCAATCGCGCCGGGCTGTGGAAATTGAAACTTTGAATGCCTATGCGGAGGTCGAACCACTCAATGCACTGGCCGCCCAACTTCAAGATCTGAAAGCCAGTGGCCCCGAAGCGTTGCGGACCTATCTACGCAATGTGCGCCTACGGCTGTATGCTCAGGCGCAACAGGTAATTTTGCAGGAAAAGTAGACAGGGAAATCGAGAATAGATAGCTAAGAAAATACGTGTATACCTATTTACCTATTTACCTATTTACCTGTCTACCATTAGGAGAGAACCCATGTTCGAAGGCTTTCAAGAACTTTCCACAACCGCAATTGTCACGTTTTTCGTTTTGTTGATTGGCGAACCAATTCTGAAATGGTTCATGCGTCTGATCGGCTTCTATGCCGTCGTCGAGGAAGGTACGTGTCATGTCTATGTGCTCTTCGGCCGCGTGATCAGCGTCCTCAAAGAGCCTGGCCTCTACTTTTTGTGGTTGCGCATGGGGCCAGCCGCAGCAATTGTCAATTGGTTTGGCAAGCGCTCTATTCTGGATATGCGCCTGGACCAGAAATATTTGCGCAGCTTGCCGGTTAATTCGGAAGAAGGCGCACCGATGGGCATTGGCGTTTGGTACGAAATGTTTATCAGCGATCCGGTCGGCTATTTGTTCAAAAATACCGATCCGCAAGGTTCGCTGTCGGCCAACGTGAGCAATGCCACGGTGCGCACCCTGAGCAATATGCCATTAGCCGACATGTTGGAAACCCGCCACGCCATGAGCCAGGCCGTGCGCAACGAAGTTTCGCCCAAATCGAGCGAATGGGGTTATCGGCTTGGCTCTGTCTACATCCGCAAGGTGCATCTACGCGACGCCAACATGATCAAACAGATCGAAGAGAAGGTCGTCAACCGCCTGCGCCAAGTCACATCCGCCATTCGTCAGGACGGCGCAAATCAGGTGAGCATCATCGCCAGCACGGCGGATCGACAGGCGGCGATTGAGTTTGGCAAGGCCAAGTCCATGCGCCCCAAGATCGTGGGCGACGCGCTCAAGTCGATTGGCTCCGAGGCGGATGTGGCGGATGCGCTCTTTGAGATTTTAGAGACCGAGCGGATCTTGGAAGGCAAAGGCAAGATCACCTTGATTCCGGCGCAAAGTGATCTGCTGGCGCAATTGTTGGCCGCGCGAACGAGTTAGAAGATGAAAGTCAGTCAATGAAAGTAGCTATACCTTCTCTATATCAATGGCGGATGACGATATTGCTCCGCTAAAGGGTAAAACTGATGGAAGCAATTCGGATCCAGCAAATTGTTCAAGAAGATGGCGAACTTCACATCCCTAATGTGCCGGTGGTGAAAGGTCAACAAGTGGAGGTTCTCCTTTTGTTTCGCTCTGTATCGCCCAAGCTTAAACGTCGGCATATGACCGCGCTCGACTTGCTCAATTCAGAGTTGATCGGATTGTGGAAAGATCGTACAGATATCACAGACAGTTCTGTCTATGCTCGTCAATTACGCGAACAGGCGCAGCAGCGACCAGGGATCGGCGATGCTTATTCTTGATAGTGATATTATGATCGACCTGTTACGTCAACACCCAGCCGCTATGACCTGGCTTTCCTCGCTCGCTGATGAAGAAATACTCTTGCCAGGATTTGTGGTTATGGAATTACTTGAGTGACAATTTAGGCTTATTGGATGCATTAATTGGTCAGACGGCTGTCGCTTTAAACCTGCCACTTTGTACATTTAATCGCAAACACTATTCTGTGATTCCAAACTTGACTACATTCCTGCCATATAACAGGTTAAAGTGAGCAACAAAAGAGGATGAATTTTCTACTCCGTCCACACTCTGCTTCATCACTTTGCGCCATTGGTCTCGACATTGGCGGTACCAAAATTGCCGGCGGCGTGGTTGAGTCTGCTACCGGCGTTGTGCTTACACGCCAGACTATACCGACTTTGCCTGCGCGTGGTGGCGAAGCCGTGTTGGTCGACGCATTGGCGCTGGCCCAGTCTTTGTTGGCAGAAGCCAGGGGAATGCCGCGTGAAGTAGCCGGAATTGGCCTGGGCGTTTGTGAACTGGTGGATCCGCAAGGCAATGTGACGAGCAACAATAGCTTTGACTGGCGTGGCGTGGCGGTACAGGAAACTTTTGTGCAACTGGCCCCAGCGGTGGTCGAATCTGACGTGCGTGCGCCGGCGCTGGCCGAGGCGATGTTTGGTGCGGGTCGCCCCTTCAAGCTCTTTGCCTATGTTACGGTAGGGACGGGCATCAGCTATTGTCTAGTGCAGGATGGCAAGCCATTTCCGGGCGCGCGCGGCAACGCACTCACGCTGGCCAGTATGCCCCTGACAACCACGTGTACCGTTTGTGGCACGGTTTTGAACCCTGTTCTGGAAGAATTTGCCGGCGGTCCCGGTTTGGTGCGGCGCTATAACGAACAGACCGGCAAGACCTTGCGGCGGGCGGAAGAAGTAATCCATGCCCAGCAACAAGGCGACAGGGTTGCAACCGAGATTGTTGAGTCTGCGGGCGACGCGCTAGGCAACAGTGTTGGCTTTATGTGCAATATTCTGGACCCGGAAGCGATCATTGTTGGCGGCGGGTTGGGATTGGCGGGTGGCTTGTATTGGGAACGTTTCGTCACCGCCACGCGGGCTCATATCTATGCCGACGATGCCCGTGATTTACCCATTTTGCCTGCTGCACTCGGCGTAGATGCCGGGATTATCGGTGCGGCAGCGCGTGCTTTTCAAGATTTTAACGTCAAGTCGACCAGCAGCAAAGACACAGAGGATTAAGGCTTGTCCAAAAACGACAGCTTGCTCGATCGCCATCAAGCGATCAAATATCAACGTAACTGGCGCAGTTGGCCGCTGATCCGCCACTGGCGGGCGCTGCGCTTTCGCCGCTTGCAACCGTTGGACGGCGGCAAGTCGGCCGGTCTTTCGGTTATCCGCTACTACTGGGCCGATTTTTTGGAGAAACACCGCGCCGATATTCGCGGCCACGCGCTGGAGATCGGTGAGACGACCACCATCCGCCAATATGGTGGTGACGCAATCGTTCAAGCCGATGCTATCGATCTGGCCGCCCACAGCCCAGAAGTGCGCGTCGTGGCCGATCTCAGCCGCGCCGACCCTGTGCCGGGCGATGTTTACGACTGTTTTGTCAACCAGTTTACCACCTGCGTCATCTATGATATCGAGGCTGCCCTCTATCATGCCGTCCGTCTCTTAAAGCCGGGCGGCGTGCTCTTGATCAACTTCTGGTGTGTAGATTTCTATCTGCACCGCGGGCTAGACATGGGCACAGGCGCGCCACTCTATATGTACCACTGGTTTACCCCCATCCAAGTGCATAATTTCTGCCGGCGGCTGGGCCTGGGCGACGACGATTACCAGGTGGAAACCTATGGCAATTTGTTGACCCGGATGGCTTTTCTGCTCAACTTGCCCGCCCGCGAACTCACTGCCCACGAGTTGAATCAAGTCGATCCCGGCCACCCCTTATTGATCTGTGTACGTATCGTCAAGCCTGCGCCGTGGCAGGCGGAGAAGCCAGTTTATCGCGATCCGCTGTGGACGCCAGACATTCGTCCGGCCGAGATCCGGCCAGACACCGGGCATTACGGAGATGAGTATCAAGCGTGAAGCAAGTAACA
>Ga0105046_10010928_pt1 | contig 14120 bp, 14 predicted proteins | sample MAT03_FD_78385 | JGI IMG/M metagenome (GOLD analysis project Ga0105046, IMG submission 78385) | Freshwater microbial communities from Lake Fryxell liftoff mats and glacier meltwater in Antarctica - MAT-03 (megahit assembly) | ecosystem: Environmental > Aquatic > Freshwater > Ice > Liftoff... | reverse complement strand
GGACGATGCCCTGCTCGTGCGCGGCTTCAAGCGCCTCGGCGATCTGCCGTGCGATGGGCAACACGTCGTCGAGCGGAATGGCGCCACGCGCGATCCGCTGCGCCAGGTCTTCGCCCTCGACCAGTTCCATCACGAGCCGCCGCTCTGTTCGAGCCCGTGGATCGCGGCGATGTTCGGATGGTTCAGCGCCGAGGCGGGAGCCGGGAAGGACAGGCATCGGTCGAGGGCGGTATATCGTCTCACGCTCGAGGCGACAGGACGTCGCGGCACTCCGCTTCGCGGCCCACGACGATTCGTCGTTGTGCCAAGACACCTGCCAAGCGAACATCCGCCCTGAAGACGTCGGCTGGATGGTCGGCCAGGGTCGGATAACGCTGACTCTGTCACCCCCAGACCCCGCTCATGTTGCTTATCGTCTTGCCTATCGTCATCGTCCCTGCCACCTCCGGGGAACAGGTGCGAGCCGCTTCGAGGCGTTCGATGTCACGTCCGCCTGCCTGTTTCGCTTGACGCCAGACGAGCTCGTGTACGCGCTTCGCCGTGCGATCTCAGCGAGGTGGCCGGGGCGCAATGAGCATGGACGCCGGTCGCATGGCGAATGGATCGTGCGAGGACCTGAGCGCCGTCATCAACCTCGTGATTGGTAGGCGTTGCCCTCGGGCCGCAGGGGGAACACAGGGGGGAACGCACCCTGGGGAGCAGTGTTCCCCCCTGCATCAGCGGCTGCCGCGCAGTCGATCACTGAAGCCGCGCTCGACAGGCCTCTGTAAGTCGTTCTACCGCAGTACCTTGGCCGCTCGCGAGAATCTCGCGCCGAGCCCGATGGCGCTGGTTGACGTCAGAGAGATGAAGCAGATTGGGTGTGAGCGACCCCCCTCTGCGACCCGGGCTTTCGCCCGGGCCTTGACCCAGAGGGTCGCTCACACCCTCGTGATTGTCGTCGGCGATCGCGCTGCCCGCATGCCTGTGTCCATGCCTGTGACGCACTCTGCAACCGCGTTCGCACGCCGTCGCAAACACTCCTGGGCGGGGTGCACGCGCGCCTCCCGGCGCCTCTCAGATCAACGCGTCACGCGCGCGCCACGCGACTGCAAGAGGGCACGTGTAAGGATCGTGCACGCCGGTGCGTTCCTCCTAGTGTGGGCGCGTCGCACACGGGTCACGCTCGCGACCTGTTCGCGCCCACCGCGTCTCGCGTTTCGGTGCCGCCGGCCTCACGCTCCACCGTGGCTCGATGTTAGCCAAGGTGCCATATACGCGCGCGTGTCGAAAAAGTTGCTGTACCGCGCGGTGTCGTCCGGCCGGCTGAAGGCCGCGCGCGTCGGTGGACGCCGCCAAGTGCGGCTTCGGCGCGAGTGGCTGGATGCGTTCATCGAAGGGCACGTCCCCGCGGCAACGACGGCACACCAGGGGTGATGCGCGCGGCGAGGCCAGCGCTACACTGAGCGCTGGGAGCCGCGAGTGGCCTTTCGGCCGTGCTCGTCGGCTCCGGGAGGAGCGCATGGCATGAAACCGTTCAAACGCAAACTGACCGATGAACCCGTGCGTGCGCGCGACAACGACTATCGCCTGAAGCTGGTCTACGACTTCGCGCTGCCGGGCACGAGTCCTGCGGTGAAGTTCGGCGACAAGCGGGCGGCGAACATCACGACGGGCGACATCGAGTCGTACCGGCATCATCGGCGCGAGCAAGGCGTCTCGCCGGTGACCAGCAACCACGACCTCAAGCTGCTCCGGAAGATGTTCGCCTGGGGCGTGCGCGAGCGACTGATTCCCGCCACGCCGTTCAAGGTGGGTACGGAGTCGGTGATTGCCCTCGACCCGGAGACGCCGCGCGAACGCCGGTTCGCCAGCGACGACGACGAGACCCGCCTGCTGCGAGCGGCCAATCCGCATCTGCGCGGAATCCTCGTGGCGATGCTCGACACGTGCTGTCGGCCTGGAGAAATCCTGTCGTTGCAGTGGGGCGACGTGGACATGTCCAGTCGAGAGCTGGTCGTGCGCGCCGAGAAGGCCAAGACCCGGCGCGCGCGACGGCTGCCGATGTCGACCCGGCTCCACGCCGTGCGGGCGGGGCTGGCCGACCTGCACCTGGCCGATCTGAGGCATGAAGCCGCATCGAGACTCGAAGATGCGGGCGTGCCCACCACCTACGTGTCGAAGTTCCTGGGGCACAGGAACCTGTCGACGACGACCCGCTACTTGAACGCGACGCTCCGCGGGCTGCGACTGGCCGTGGAGAAGTTGGAGGAATCGCGCAGGAAGCCTGCACGTAAAACCAAGAAGTCCGCCGGGCTTGCAAACGGCTTGCAAACCGCCGGTGCTCGCCGCTCGAAGCGCGACTCACGATCGCGTGAGTCGTCCCCGCCTAAGTCATTGACTTCCTAGAGCTTACGAGTTGGTGCGGAAGGGGGGACTCGAACCCCCACGATATTGCTACCGCCAGCCCCTCAAGCTGGTGCGTCTGCCAATTCCGCCACTTCCGCAAAGAGGGCGCGTCCAGCCAGGCGTGTCCGCCCGCTGCACGAAGTGTGAATTCTATCAGAGCGGTCTGCGCCACGCCACGATCGAGATCGGCGCGTCGTGTGAGGTCCGCCCGAGCTACTGCTTCTTCGCAGGCTCAGGCGTGGCCGGGGCAGTCGCTGCCGGAGCCGGCGTTGCCGCGGGCGTGGCCGGAATGTCGGTGGCGCCAGCCGGCAGGCTCACCGGCGGTGGACCTTCCACGCCGCCGACCACTGAACTGGTGCCGCGCGAACCCCACACGGCGAGCAGCAGGGCCAGGCTCATGAACGCCACGGTCAAGCCGGCCGTAATTTTCGTGAGCACGGTGGCGCCGGCGCGCGCGCCGAAGACCGCCTGGCTGGAGCCGCCGCCGAAGGCGTTGGCGATATCGCCGCCCTTGCCCTGTTGCAGGAGGATGACGATCATCAGCACCAGGCAGGCAACGACGTAAAGCGTGACGAACAGGTAATAAAACATCGATCTACTCTCGGTCCGGCAGGCAAAACCGCAAACCCTGAGTATATCCGCCTTCGCGCCCCAGCGCTACGGCAGGCACGACCTACCAGTGCCGTCCTGGCCGGGCCGTCAGGTTCGGGCGGCACGCGTGGCCCCGGCGGCCACGGCCGCTACGGCCGCTACGATTTTGCCGAAATCGGCCACATCCAGGCTGGCCCCGCCCACGAGCGCCCCGTCCACGTCGGACAGTGCCAGCAGGGCGGCAATATTGGCCGGCTTCACGCTGCCGCCGTAGATCACCCGGCAGTGCTCGGCCGCCTCGGCCCCGAACCACGACCGGAGCCGCAGCCGGATGTGCGCGTGCACTTCACCGGCCTGCTCGGGCGTGGCGTTGCGGCCCGTGCCGATCGCCCAGACCGGCTCGTAGGCCACCACCATGGCAGCTATCTGGTCGGACGTGGCCGCGTCGAGTCCCCGCTGCAGCTGGTGGTCAACGACCTCGAGCGTCTGATTCGAATCCCGCTGGCCCAGCGACTCGCCCACGCACACGATCGGCCCGAGTCCGGCCGCGAGCGCGGCGCGCAGCTTGAGGTTCACCGCCTGGTCGGTGTCGCCGAAGAGCGTGCGGCGTTCGGAATGCCCGATCACCACGTACTCGGCGCCGGCTTCCCGCACCATGGCCGCGCTCACTTCCCCCGTGAACGCACCCTCGCGTTCCCAGTGGCAGTTCTGCCCGGCCACCGCGATGTTGCTGTTGCGCGCGGCTTCGGCGGCGGCGTGCAGCGCGGTGGCGGGCGGAGCCACCACGATGTCCACGCCTTGCACGTCCTTCACCAGCGACCGCAGTTCCTTCACATGCACCACCGCCTCGTGCACGGTCTTGAACATCTTCCAGTTGCCCGCGATGAATGGCTGCCTCATTGCGATCCTCATCGCGGCTCGGGACCCGGGTCTCGGGGCACGGGGCTCGAGCTGGGAAAAGCGCTAGGTCTTGTCGGGAAGGGCGGCGACTCCGGGCAGCACCGCGCCGCCGAGGAACTCGAGCGACGCGCCGCCCCCGGTGGAGATGTGGCTGATCTTGTCGGCCACGCCCGCCGCATGCACGGCCGCCACCGAATCGCCGCCGCCGATGATGGTCGTGCCGTGCACCGCCGCCACGGCGTGGGCCACGCCCATCGTGCCCGCGGCAAACGGCGCCATCTCGAACACGCCCATGGGGCCGTTCCACACCACGGTCTTGGCGGTGGCGATGATCGAGGCGTAGAGCGCCGTCGTCTTGGGGCCGATGTCGAGGCCCATGCGGTTGCCGAGGCCGTGGTCCGACACCTGCAGCACGGCGGTGGTCGCGGCCGCGTCGACCCGGTCGGCCACCACGTGGTCCACCGGCAGCGTGAGTTCTACTCCGCGCGCCGCGGCGTGTTCGATGATCTGCAGCGCCGCCGCCAGCTTGTCGTCGTCCACGAGCGACGAGCCCACCGGCAATCCGAGCGCCTTGAAGAAGGTGTAGGCCATGGCCCCGCCGATGAGCAGGTGGTCCACCTTGCCGAGCAGGTTCTCGATGACCCCAATCTTGTCGGACACCTTGGCGCCGCCCAGGATGGCCACGAACGGGCGCTCAGGATTGTCGAGCGCCATGCCCAGCTGCGACAGCTCTTTCTCCATCAGCAGGCCGGCGCCGGCGGCGGCAAACGGGCCCACCATGCCGTCGACCGAGGCGTGCGCGCGGTGCGCCGCGCCAAACGCGTCGTTCACGTAGACGTCGGCCAGGCTGGCGAGCGCGGTGGAGAACTCCGGGTCGTTCTTCTCCTCCTCGGCGTGGAAGCGCAGGTTCTCGAGCAGCACCACGCGCGAGCCGCCGGGTTCTTCCGATGTCGCGACCGCCGCGCGGGCCAGCTCGCCGATGCAGTCTTGGGCGAAGACGACCTCGAGGCCGAGCAGTGTCGACAGATGTGCGGCCACCGGCTTCAGGCTGAATTCCGCCGCGAACTTGCCCTTGGGCCGGCCCAGGTGCGAGGCGAGGATGACGGTGGAGTCGTGCGCGAGTGCGAAGCGGATCGACGGCAGCGCCGCGGTGATGCGGGTGTCGTCGGTGATCACGCCGTGCTCGATCGGCACGTTGAAGTCCACGCGCATGAACACGCGCCGATCGTCGAGCGGCAGATCGCGAATCGAATATTTGGTCATGGGCGTGAAGCTTACAGCGAGGCCGCGACCTTCTTCAGCAGGTCGACGCAGCGGTTCGAGTACCCCCACTCGTTGTCGTACCAGGCCATCACCTTCACGAAGTCACCGCCCATCACCTTGGTGTAGGCGCTGTCGACGATCGACGAATGCGGATTGCCGCGGAAGTCGATCGAGACCAGTGGCGCGTCTTCCACGTGCAGCACGCCCTTCATCGGCCCGGCCGCCGCGGCGCGGAACGCAGCGTTCACGTCGTCGGGCGTGACCGATTTGTCCAACAGCGCCACCAGGTCCACCACCGACACGTTCGGCGTGGGCACGCGCATCGAGATGCCGTCGAGCCGCCCCTTCAGGTCCGGCAGCACTTCGCCCACGGCCGACGCGGCGCCGGTCGTGGTGGGGATGATCGACAGGGCGGCCGCGCGGGCCCGGCGCATGTCCTTGTGCGGCAGGTCGAGCAGGTTCTGGTCGTTGGTGTAGGCGTGCACCGTGGTCATCCAGCCGCGCTGCAGGCCGAACGACTCGTGCAGCACCTTCACCACCGGGGCCAGACAGTTGGTCGTACACGACGCGTTCGAGATGATGTGATGCGTGGCCGGATCGTACTTCTCGTCGTTCACGCCCATCACGAGCGTGACGTCGGGCTGCTTGGCGGGTGCGGTGATGATCACCTTGCGGGCTCCGGCGGCCAGATGCTTGGCGGCGCCGTCGCGGTCGGTGAACTTGCCGGTGCATTCGAACACCACGTCCACGCCCAGTTCCTTCCAGGGCAGGGTGGCCGGGTCTTTCGCGGACAACACCTTGAACTCGTCGCCGTCGACGATGATGCTCTCGCCCTTGCCCTCGATGGAGGCCGTGAGATTGCCGAGCACCGAGTCGTACTTCAGCAGGTGTGCCAGGGTGGCGGCATCGGTGAGGTCGTTGACCGCCACGAAGTCGATGTCGCTATCGGCGAGCGCCGCGCGCATGATGTTGCGCCCGATGCGCCCGAACCCGTTGATGCCAACTCTCACCGCCATGTCCCAACCCTCCTGGCACGATGTCGTGTGCCGCTCCGGTAGGCACACCTGCAAACGTATGATTACATAACCGAGCATCATGACCGGGTCAATCCGCACGCGGTATACTCTGCCTGGTTCTCACCTGCGTAAATTGACCGAGTTACGCGCATAAATGTACGTCCTGTACAGTGCCCTCATCGTGGTCTTCGCGCTGGCCGTGTCGCCGTGGCTGGCGTATCAGGCCGTGCGCTACCGCAAGTACGTCGGCAGCCTCGGACAGCGGCTCGGCTACCTGCCCGTGGCGTTCAACATCGACGCCGAGTCGTCGATCTGGATTCACGCCGTGTCGGTCGGCGAGTTGCTCACGGCACGGCCGCTCATCGCCGCCCTGCGCGCGCGGCATCCGGGCCTGCGCGTGTTCCTGTCCACAACCACCAGGTCGGCCCAGGAACTGGCCCGGCGGGGCGGACTCGACGTGGACGCGGTGTTCTATTTCCCCTTCGACCTCGGGTTCGTCGTGCGCCGCACGCTCGATCTCGTGAAGCCGCGGCTCTTCCTGACGATGGAAACCGAAATCTGGCCGAACCTGCTGCGCGAATGCCGGCGCCGCGGGGTGAAGACCGCGGTCGTCAACGGCCGGCTGTCGGCGCGCTCGTTTCCGCGCTACCGGCTGGCGCGCGGGTTCTTCCGGCACGTGCTCGCCGACATCGACCGCTTCTGTGTGCAGTCCGACGAGTCGGCGCGGCGCTTTGCGGAGCTCGGCGCGCAGGCTGACCGGATCACGGTCACCGGCAGCCTCAAGTTCGATTCGCTCGAGTCGCAGGCGGGCGGGCCGCAGGCGCGGGCCAAGGAGCGGGTGCTGCGCTACTTCCGTTTTGCCGCCACGCGCCCGGTGCTCGTGGCCGGCAGTACCATGAAGGGCGAAGAGGCGGTGGTGCTGCGCATGTTCCGGCGGCTCAAGGCGGCCCAGCCGACGGCCGTGCTGGTGCTGGCGCCGCGGCACCCGGAACGCTTCGCAGAGGTCGTGCGCCTGGCCCAACAGGAAGGGTTTCGCACCGAACGCCGCACCGACCTGCCGATCGATGCCGAGCCGCGCGCCGACGTCGTCGTGCTCGATACGATCGGCGAGCTGGCCACGGTGTATCAGGTGGGCACCGTCGTGTTCGTGGGCGGCAGCCTCGTGCCCACAGGCGGGCACAACATCCTGGAGCCAGCCGCGTGCGGCCGGCCGGTCGTGTTCGGTCCCCACATGCACAACTTCGCCGAGATTGCCGCGGCGTTCGTGGACAACGACGCCGGCGTGCAGGTGGCCTCGGATGGCGAGTTCGAGGAGCAGGTGCTCGCGCTCATGACCGACCCCGTGCGCCGGGCCCGGCTGGGCGCGGCCGCGCGCGCGCTGGTCGACAGAAACCGCGGCGCCAAAGACAAGACCATGGCGGTGCTCGACGCGCTGCTGCCGTCGGCGTCGTCGCGCTATCCCTCGAACGTGCGCCCCTTCCGTGCCCGGTAGCGAGACGCGGCCTGAGATCCCCGTGCTGCACATCCTGTATGGACGGTTGGCCCTCGCCCGGCGCGCGTGGTACGCGCAGCCCGGCCGGAGCCACCGGCTGGCGCGGCCGGTCGTGAGCGTGGGCAACTTGAGCGTGGGCGGCACCGGCAAGACGCCGTGCGTCGCGAAGCTCGCGGCATGGCTCGTGGCCGAGGGCGAACGGCCGGCGATTCTGTCGCGCGGCTACGCGCGCCTGGCGCGCTCGCGCGGCGTCACGGTCGTGTCCGACGGCTCGCACATCCTCACCGACGTGCAGCACGCCGGCGACGAACCGTTCATGCTGGCGCAGGCCGTGCCTGGGGCGGCGGTGGTCGTGTGCGCGAATCGCTACGAGGCTGGGCTCGCGGCGGAACGCTCGCTTGGCGCCAGCGTGCATCTGCTCGACGACGGCTTCCAGCACGTGCGCCTGGCGCGCGATCTCGACATCGTGGTCACACCGGCCGGGGATCTGGCCCGCGAGCACGTGCTGCCCAAGGGCCGGCTGCGCGAACCCCACAGCGTGCTGGCGCGTGCACACCTGTTGATTGTGGTCGGCGCCGGCGACGACGCGGCGGCGGCCGAAGCGCGCGCGGCCGGCGTGCCGCGCGGGATCGGGGCGGCGCGGCAGCTCGGCGCGCCAGTGGAGGTGCAGGGCGGCACGCCTGGGGCAGGCGCTGCGGTGGTGGTGCTGGCCGGCATCGGTCAGCCGGATCAGTTCGTGGCCAGCGTGCGCGCGGCCGGCTGGCGCGTGGCCGACACCTGCCTCTTCGCTGATCACCACTGGTACTCCCGGGCCGACCTGGCCGATGTGGCGGGGCGCGTGGCGGCGGCGGGCGCCTGGGGCGTGCTCACGACCGACAAGGACGCGGTGCGCCTCGGCCGTTTGGAGCCGCTGCCCTGCCGCGTGGCGCGCGTGCCGCTCACGCTCGACGTGCCGCAGTGGGACGTCGTGACCGGCGCGGTGCGCCAGGCCATGGCAGGGCGCGCATGAAGGCGTGGCGGCAGCGGATGGAACTGGCGGCGGTCCGAGCCGTGGGCACGCTGGTGCGCGTGCTGCCACACGGCGTGCTGCGCATCTGGGGCGCGGCGCTTGGCTCGGCGTTCTACCTGCTCGACCGCTCGCACCGGCGGGTGGCGCTCGCCAACCTGGCGCAGTGCTTTCCCGCGCGATCCGACGCGGAACGCACGGTGATCGCGCGTCGCATGTTCCAGCACTTCGGGGTAGTGCTGCTGGAACTGTTGCAGTTCAGCAGCCTGACGCCCGCGGCGATGCGCGCCCGCGTCGATGTCGACGGCGAAGAGCGCGTGCGGGCCGAGTATGCCAAAGGCAAGGGCGTGCTGTTCTTCACCGGGCACTTCGGCTTCTGGGAGCTGCATGCGATGGTGCACGCGCTGCTGTTCCAGCCGATTGGCGTGCTCGCCCGTCCGCTCGACAATCCCGGTCTGCACACCCTGCTCGAAGACATGCGCCAGCGCACCGGCAACAGCGTGATCTATCGCGAAGGCGCAGTGCGCAAGGTGCTGAAGACCCTGGCGCACGGTCAGGGCGTGGCCATGCTGATCGATCAGCACATGCACAGTCCCGATGCGATCTGGGTGCAGTTCTTCCAGCGCCCGGCGGCCACCACGTCCACCCTGGCGGCCCTGGCGCTGCGCACCGGCGCACCGGTCGTGCCGGTGTTCACGCTGCCCTTGCCGGGCGGCCGCTTCCGCATGATCTACGAGCGTGCGGTCGAGCCCCCGTGCCCCGACACGCCCGATGCCGTACGCGAGTTCACGCAGCGGTGTACCGACGTGCTCGAGATGTACGTGCGGCGTCAGCCCGAGATGTGGCTGTGGATGCATCGCCGCTGGCGTGACGCGCCGGCCCCCGAGACGCGCGGGATGTTTCCAGCCGTGCGCGACGAGGACCCGGCAGATGGCTAGCGCCCTGGATCGGATCGTGGTGCTCGCGCCCAACTGGCTGGGCGACGCCGTGATGGCGCTGCCCGCGCTGCAGACGGTGCGCGAGCACTACCCGAACGCGGAGCTCACCGTGGCGGCGCGGCCGAGCGTGGCGCCGCTCTATGCCATGGTGCCGGGGGTGGCCGCCGTGCTGCCGCTCGAGTCACGGGGCGGGCTCTCGCAGGTGCGGAGCTGGCGGCGCGACGCGGCGCGGCTGGCGGCCGGGCGCTTCGATCTGGCGGTGCTCTTTCCCAATGCGTTCATGGCGGCGTGGGTCACCGCCCAGGCGCGCGTGCCGGAACGGTGGGGCTACGACACCGACCTGCGCGGCCGGTGGCTCACCAAGGCGCTGCGCCGGCCGGCGTCGTCAGTGCACCAGGCCGACTACTACCTGGCGCTCACGACGGCCGCTGGACTGGCCCCCGCGGCGCGCGTGGCGCGGCTGGCCGTGCCGGAGGCGGCCCATGCGGCCGCGGCTGCGCTGCTGCCGCCACGCCAGATCGTGGTGCTGGCACCAGGCGCCGCCTACGGCCGAGCGAAGCAGTGGCCGCCCGGGCGTTTTGCCGCGCTGGCGCATCAGGTGTGGCAGCGGCGCGGCCTGGCGCCGGTGCTGGTCGGGGCCGGCGGCGACGCCGTGGCCGGCGGGGAACTGCGCGACGCGCTCATCGCCTTGCCGGGCGGCAGCGAAACGGCCGAGGTGCTCGTCAATCTCATCGGCAAGACCGACCTCAGCACACTGGCCGCGGTGCTCGCGCGCGCCCGGGCCGTCGTCGCCAACGACTCGGGCGCCATGCACCTGGCCGGGGCCGTGGGCGCGCAGGTGGTGGCCATCTTCGGACCCACCAACGAACAGCAGACCGCGCCGCTCACGTCAGCCAGCGACGGGCCCGCGCCGCGGCTCGCGGTCCATCACGTGTGGTGCCGTCCGTGTATGCTGAGCGAGTGCCCGCTCGGGCACATGTGCATGCGCGGCATCTCGCCCGAGCACGTCGCATCCCTGATCCCATGACCGCAGCTCTGCGTCCGGCCGTCTTCCTCGATCGCGACGGCACCATCAACGAAGACGTCGGCTACCTCTCGCGGATGTCGGAACTGACGTTGTACCCGTGGGCGATCGATGCGGTGCGTCTGCTGAACCGCGCCGGCTATCTCGTGGTGATTGTGACCAATCAGGGCGGGATCGGCCGCAAGATGATTCAGCCGGCGTTCGTGGCCGAATTGCACGCCGAGATCGATCGCCGGCTCGCCGCCGCCGGCGCGCACGTGGACGGCTGGTATTTCTGTCCCCATCACCCCGAGGCGCTCATCGACGAGCTGCGCGCCGAGTGCCGGTGCCGCAAGCCCGCCACCGGCATGGTCGACGACGCCGCGCGCGATCTCGGCATCGACCGCACGCGCTCGTGGGTCGTCGGCGACAAGTGGATCGACGTGCAGCTGGGCGTGCGGATGGGCGGACGCGCGCTCTTGGTGCGCACCGGATGGGGCGGGATCGAGGAGGCCGTGCGGCCGCCAGGGCAGGTCGTCGAGGCAGTGTGCGACACGCTCGCCGATGCCGTGGCGCTGGTCCTCGAGCGCGACCACGGGACACGAGGCTAGGGTAGTCTGTAGCCGCCGTATGGTGCCGACATCTTCCGAGGCCGACACGCCGTCGCGCCTGCGCGCGCTGCTCGACGCGGCCCGCGGCCGGCGCGTGGTCGTGCTCGGCGACCTCATCGCCGACGAGTTCGTGTCGGGCCGCATCGCGCGCGTGTCGCGCGAAGCGCCCGTGCTCATCCTGGAATACGACTCCACCGAGATCCTGCCAGGTGGCGCGGGCAACGCCGCCGCCAACGTGGCGGCGCTCGGTGGCATCGCCTTGCTCGTGGCGCTGGCCGGACGCGACGACGCAGGCCGGCGCGTGCTGGCGGCGTGCCCGAGCCGGGTCGACACGCGCGCCGTGGTGCGGCCCGCCGGCTATCACACGCCGGTGAAGACGCGCATCCTGGCCGGCGGCGTGCATTCCGCCAAACAGCAGGTGGTGCGCATCGATCGACGCACGCGCGAGCCCATCAGAGAGGCCTGGCGCGAGGCCTGGATCACGGCCGCCACCCGCGCGCTGCGCGACGCCGACGCGGTGCTCGTGTCCGACTACGGGTCGGGCCTGCTGTCGCCGGCCGTGATCGGCCGGCTGGTGGCGCCGCTGCGATCCGGCACCCGCCGCATCCCCGTGCTCGTGGACTCGCGCTACGACCTCCTGCGCTTCCGCGGGCTCACCGCCTGCACGCCGAACCAGTCGGAAGTGGAGCAGGCCCTCGGCGTCACGATTGGCGATCAGCCGCGCGCGCTCGAACGGGCTGGGCGCGCCATTCTCGCGCGCACGCACATGGACGCGGTGCTCGTCACCCGCGGCAGCCGCGGCATGGCGCTGTTCGAGCCGGGCGCGCCCACCGTGCACATCCCGATCTACGGCTCGGACGAGATTGCCGACGTCACCGGCGCGGGCGACACCGTGATGGCCACCCTGACGCTGGCGCTGGCGGCAGGCGCGTCGATGCGCGCGGCCGCGCGGCTCGCCAACTACGCCGGCGGCCTCGTGGTGATGAAGCGCGGCACTGCCACCGTGTCGGCGCGGGAACTGGCGCGCGCGGTGTCGGCCGACGCGGCTGGTCGGTAGCGCGATGGGCGAGGTGCTGTCGCGGGAGGCGCTGGTGGCGCGCGTGACCGCCGAGCGGCGGGCGGGGCGCACGATCGCCTTGGCCAATGGCGTCTTCGATCTCCTCCACGTGGGCCACGTGCGCTACCTCGAAGGGGCGCGCCGCGAAGCCGACGTGCTGGTGGTGGCGGTGAACGACGACGCCTGTGTGCGCGCGCTCAAAGGCCGCGATCGCCCCGTGCTGCCGGCCGCGGATCGGGCCGAACTCGTGGCGGCGCTGCGCTGCGTGCACGCCGTCGTGGTCTTTCCGGAACCCACCGTGACGCCGCTGCTCGAGCTGCTGCGGCCCGACGTGCACTGCAAGGGCACTGACTACACGGTGGACACGGTTCCCGAGCGCGAGACGGTGCGCGCCTACGGCGGCCGCACCGCCATCGTCGGCGATCCCAAGGACCACTCGACGCGCGACCTGCTGCGCGCCATCCGCGAGACGGCATCATGAGCGCGCCGGGCGTGGCGCTGGCAGAAGGGGCGCGTGTGCTGGTGGTGCGCATGGGCGCGCTCGGCGACATCGTGCATGCGCTGCCGTTGCTCGCGGCGTTGCGGACCCATCGCCCGGATGTGGTCGTGGACTGGCTCGTGGATGCCCGCTACGCCGGCGTGCTCGCGCTCGTCGACGGCCTGCGCCGTCGCGTCGTCGTGCGGGCCGCGAGTGCGGGCGTCACGCCGGAGGAAGTGCGCTTTGCGGGTGTGACCGGCATGGCGTCGGCGATCGCCCATCTGCGGGCGCAAGGCTACGAGGCGGCCCTCGACCTGCAGGGGCTGATCAAGTCGGCGGCATTCGCGCGGCTGTCGGGCGCGCGCCGGGTGATCGGCTTCGTGCGCTCGCAGCTGCGCGAGCCGGCGGCGGGCTGGCTCTACGGCGAGCGCGTCACGGGCCCGGCCGGCGGACACGTGGTGGAGAAGAACCTGGCGATGTTGCCGGCGCTGGGTGTGCCCTCGGCCGGCCTCATGTTTCCCTGGCGCCCCGTGACCTCTGACGTGGCGGCCGCCGTGCTGGCGAGTGAGCCGGTCGTGCGGGCTGGTGGGTTCGCGCTCGTGAATCCCGGCGCGGCGTGGGAGAACAAGCGCTGGCCACCGGCGCGCTTCGGCGCCCTGGCCGCGCGGCTCGGAGAGCGGCTGGCGCTGCCGAGCGTAGTGACCTGGGGACCAGGTGAGCGGGCCCGCGCCGAAGAGGTGGTGGCCGCATCACGCGGCCACGCCGTGGCGTCGCCGCCGACGGCGCTGCCCGATCTGCTGGCGCTGGCGCGGGCCGCGCGCCTGGTCGTGTCGGGCGACACCGGGCCGCTGCACCTGGCCGCGTCGGTGGGCGCGCCCATCGTGGGCCTGTTCGGCCCGACGCGTCCCGAACGCAACGGGCCGTGGCGCGCCGACGATCGGTCGGTGTCACGCGCCGCAACCTGCGAGTGTTTCCACAAGCGGCAGTGCCTGCGCGGTCGTGCCTGCATCGAGGACATCGCGGTGGAGGAAGTGTTTGCCGCGTGCGCGCACCGCCTGCAGACGGGAGCCGCGTCGTGACCGTGGTGCGCGTGCTCGCCCGCTACCGCGTGGCGCTGGGATCGGTGATGGCGCTCGTCACGCTGTGGCTGGCGCGGCCGTCGCGGGCCAGTCTGGTGAGCGGCGCGGTGATTGCCTGCGCTGGCGCGGCGCTCCGGCTGTGGGCGGCCGGCCACGTGGAGAAGAGCCGCGAGGTCACGTCGAGCGGCCCGTATCGCTTCATCCGGCATCCGCTGTATCTCGGCTCGACCATCATCGGCCTCGGCGTAGCCGTGGCGGCCGGGCATCTCTGGCTGGGGCTCGCGATCGTGACGTATCT